>MDTB01095851.1_pt1 | contig 16087 bp, 17 predicted proteins | sample 811161 | NCBI WGS metagenome assembly MDTB01 (sample SAMN05326650, study PRJNA326480) | marine metagenome | isolation source: seawater | place: Mediterranean Sea | collected 2009 | reverse complement strand
TTCATTCCTAAAATATTTTTAACAACATGAACGATAAAGTAACTATCTTTATCCCCCGATACAGGCACAATGCAGTCATTTACACTTCTTTTAGATTTTTTATAAGGCTCAACTATTTTTTTTAATTTTTCAATTTTTTCACTCCAATTAATAATATTTTTTTCCTCATGAATTAAACATCCTGAACAAACACCTTTTTTATCAAAAGTTAAATTCAGTGGATGGCTGTCGTTGTAAAAACATTTTTTACAATATTTCATATTTCAATTTTTTCAATCTTTCTATATTTTAATTCCTCTAATTTTTTATCATCTAGCTTTGTACTTCTAAACATAAAGTCAAAATTTTTTTCTTTTACGTCTCTTTGAAATCTGATCTGGTTATAATTTTTTTTAATATTTAAATAATATTTAAGGTTTTTAACTGAGTGCTCAGTAAAATTTAAAAAATTACCAGATGATATACCCGATGGATTAAGTTTTATAATCTTAATAAATTGATTAAAATTTCCGGCTCCACCACATATAATTGTTGGTAATGAAGATAAAGATTGAATCTGTTCAAACAATTCAACGTCAAATCCATTTTTTTTACCATCATTGTCTATTGAGTTAATAAATAATTCTCCTGCCTGATTATCCTCGTAGAATTTAATTGTGTCTAAAATACTATATTTTGATTTTTCTGTACCTGATTTTATATAAGCTTCAAATTTATTATTAACTCTCTTTATATCTATTGACGCAATTATTGCTTGATTGCCAAATTCGAGTGCTGATTTTTTTATTAATTCTTTATTTAAAATACCATAAGTATTGATTACTACTTTATCGGCCCCACCTCTAATTAGAATCTCGACATCTTTTAAACTTTTTATTCCACCACCAGCAGATACAGGTGTATTACAATTTTGTGTAATTATTTTTAAATTTTTTTTTAGATAATTATCTTTTATGATAGATCCCTTAATATTTAGTATAATGATTTCGTCTATTCCCCATTTGTTTAAATACTCTATTAGAATTTTAGGACTGCCTATTGGTAGATATTTTTTAAAATTTATACTTTGTACAGCTATATTTTCTTTAATGAGAACGTTTCCGATGAGTCTTATGCTATTCATATTAATATTTTAATGACAAATTTATAAAATTTCTTATTAATTTTAATCCATTAATTTGGCTTTTTTCTGGGTGAAATTGAACACCGTAAATATTTTTTTTTTGAAATGAAGCGCAAATTTCACTACTATAACTAATTTTAGCTATTTTGTAACTTTTAGAGTTCATTATACAATGATATGAATGATCGAAGTAAAAGAAACTATTGTTATCTATATTTTTAAATAAATTATTTTTTTTATTAAATTTAATTTTATGCCAGCCAACTATTGGAACTGGATAATTTTTTTTAATTTCTATTTGATCTACCTCTCCCTTGATAAATGAAAATCCCTCACATTCCTCATTTTCGTGTGCTTTTTCTAAAAACAACTGCATTCCAAGACAAATTCCCAAAATCGGTTTTTTTTTTATTAGTATTTGTTTCTTAATTTCATCTACTAAGTCTGCAGCTAGTAAGTTCTTCATAGCCATAGGGTATGCTCCAACTCCTGGTAAAATAAATGATGTAAAATCCTCTAACTTATTTTTTTCTTTAACTACTTGAACTTCTCTTTTTAAATTAGAAAAACAATTGATTACAGAGTGTATATTTCCCATTCCATAATCTATTATTCCAATTTTCATAATTGGCCTACTTTAAACTTTGGCAGCCATTTGCCATTTAGGAATTCAAAAATTTTTTTATTTACAAATTTATCCTTATTTTCATGAAATTCTTTTTCAGAAATATTTAGATAACTACAAAGTTTTTTTATGTATTTTTCATCACAAGATCCATCAAAATTTTTAACATTCTCAATTGCTTCCTCTCTGGTCATTTTTCCTAAATGAATGGCCTCACATACTTGATCTGTTACATGTCCAAAGCCTCTTTTTAAAAATTTTAAGTGTTGATTTACAATTCTAAAATCCTCATCTAGTGCGGAAATTCCCCATAAATCACCCATATTCCATGGTTTTTCCTCTCTTAACTTTAGACCTCTTTCAGCTGCAAATTTACCATTATTCCAGCCATACCAATCTTTTACATAATAACCTAAATATATAATTCTTATTTTTGCTCTTTTCATTTCAGCATAAGAGGGATATTCGTAAAAATGAAAATCCTTTTTTGTTGCTTGATCAAATTTTAAGCTTTTAGGTCCTCCTCTAATTGTGTTACCTTCTTGAATCCTTTGACCGCTCCCACCTGTACCCTCATCTTTGGTTCCGTGAGCTACTGTGTACAGTGGATTTTCACCATAAAACATTAATGGTATTTGATAAGCTATCGCCACATGAACTGGAACAGCAAATAAAGCCATTTCCGTAGATCTAAAAAAATTACCAAATTTAAAAAAACCATGCTTCATCAAATTTTTCCACATTATAGGATCAAGAGATAAAGAGATACAATCAAATCCTAAATTGATCAGATTTGAGAGGTTGTCCGCACCTCTTTGATGTAATTGTTCAGGAGGATATACTAAAGAAACCAGTAAAGGATTCATACCAAGCTCATCTCTAGCAATATGTGCTTGTCTCAGCCCATCTTTTCCTCCACTAACAGTTACTATACAGTCATATGAGGAAGACGTATTTTTTTTCCCCCATTCACAAATTTTAGTTAATGACTTTAATCTTTTGCTCCAGTTGATTTCATTATTCTTTTTTTTAATTTCAAATCTACAGACTGTACAAATATTATCCTTGTTATTAACTTTTATCGATTTTGTTCTCAATTTTTCCTCTACATTTGGATTATAATAATCTCCTTCATGATTTAGGCAAATTGAACAATATTTTATCATGTCTAATTCAATCTTTTAAATCCAGAATGACAAATTGGTCCTTTTAATAATAAGTTAATGTCAGCAATTCCTTTTTCACAATTTTTGATTTGTTTAAAAACATTGTTTAATACATTTATATATTTTTTCAAAATTTCATCTTTGTGTTCTATAGACATGTAAGTTGTATTTGCTCCTAATATTTTTTTATTTAACAACTCTTGTGTAATAAATGTTTTATATTTTAACCAATCTTTACTTATAATCGTATAACTTGGACAAGCATCTAGTCCCGTAATTTTAACATTTAAGTTGTTATTTTGACTTATTTTATTTATCATTTTTTTTAATTTACGTCCTTGGTTTGAAATAATCTTCCAAGATTTAATTTTTTCCATAATCTGTAAGGTTTTTAAAGCAGCAACGTACCCAGATCTCTCTGTCCAAAAAGTACTGCTTATAAAGGTAGTTTGAGCATTTTCCATTATTTCTTTTTTTCCTAAAACTGTTGTAATTGGAAATCCATTGCCTAAGGCTTTTCCTAAAATACATATATCTGGATTAATTTGATATTTTAAGTGTAGACCTCCAAAGCTTTCTCTGAAACCACTGGTACATTCATCAAAAATAAGAACAATTCCATTTCTGGTAGCTAGCTCTCTTACTTTCTTTAAAAAGTTATTATCTGGTGGGATATTCCTAAAAATTTCCATTTTTATAGCACCAATTTTATTCTCAGAACAGATTTTCTTCAAAGTACTGAAATCATTAAATCTAAATGGGTAAATTGTATCTTTTAAATTTTTAGGTACACCTAACGTCGAAAGGCCCGGTAGCAAATGATCTTTTAAAATTCCATCAGAATTATTAGAGTTTAAATTTGCTGATAAGTACCAATCGTGCCATCCGTGATAACCACATATTGCAATCTTGTCTTTACCTGAGGCCGCTCTTGCAAGTCTTATAGCTATTGCATTTGCTTCTCCTCCAGTTCTGGCATATCTGACCATATCAAAATGTTTATGCATATTTATTAGTTTTTCGCTTAAGTAAATTTCCTCATAACAATTCAAGGATGACATATTACTTTTTTTAATTGACTCTATAACTGCATTATCAACTAAACTATTAGAATATCCAAGAATATTTGTGCCAACACTCATAAGTGATAGGTCCATATATTTTTTATTTTCTACATCCCAAACATAACATCCTTTTGCCTTTTTGTAGTATGATGGCCATTGATCAGGTGCATACATTTCGGGACGTTTTGATAAAAGCATATTGCCCCCTGGTATAATATTCCTAGCCCTTCTCCACAATTTTTGTCCTTGGCCAATTTTATTTCCTTCGTTTCTCTTAATCTTAGAATTAATATCAAACAATTTTTTATTTTTTTTATAAAGATAATTTATTTCCTCGATACCAAAGTTCTTTTTATTTTTAACTTTTATATAAAAATTTTCCAGTTGGTTTAAGTCTAATTTCTCGTCTATAGTTAATCGAACGTTAGAAAGATTTTCTCTAAACCTATAATTAAATTTTTTTATTTTTTTATTTTTTAACATATATGGTGTTACATGTTCTCTCTCATGTTTAGTTTTAGCTTTCATCCAAGCTTGTTTAAGTAGCTTAAAGCTAAATACTTCAACATCTAAACCATCAGGAAATGTTGGAAGAATTGTGTTTGAAGCATAATCAATTTTTTTTTTATGGAAATTTTTAATTATTTGATCAATTACTTCAGGATCAACAAATGGACAATCTCCACATATTCTAACTACAGTTGTTGCTTTATTTTTTTTAGCAGCTTTATAATATCTATCTAATACATCATTCTCACTACCATAAAAAATCTTTGTATTTTTGATAAATCTAGAAATTTTTTTATTATGCAGATCATTTGGAACTGCTAAAACAGCATAGTCAATATATTTAGACATATTTACTCTTTTAAGTAAAATATTTATTAAAGGTATACCTTCAATTTTTTGAATTATTTTGTTTGGAAACCTTGTTGATGTTAATCTTGCTTGAATTATTGCTATTGTTTTATTTTCCATAGATACGGTTTAATTATTTTATTTTCATGTAAGTTTAATTGATCAATAATTTTATAATTTTTATTTGATATTTTTTTTTTTATAGATTTAAAGTTATCTTGTAAATGGGTTAATCCGTCAACTCCGATAACTATTTTATTAATTTCTTTTTTTTTATAAGCCCATATCAACGACAACTCACCAATTGATAAATTTTCTTCAAGAGCAATTTTATAAAGTTTTTTAAAAATTCTAGTTACATTTTTAAATTTCTTGCATATTTTTTTTTTGTCTTGAAAAAACAAGCCTTGTAAAAAAATTGATCTAGCATGTAACTTTATAGATTTTTTTTCTAATAAATTTAGAATTTCAGATGACAAGAATCTTTTATCTAAAATATTACAAGGGACTTGGATAATATCTGGCTTCTTTACCTCAATAATTTTTTTTAATTCAATTGGATTATATAACGATACACCGTAATTTTTTATTGGGTAATCTTTTTTAATATTTTTTATTTCTTCTTGAAAAACATTAGAAATGTAGTCTTTATAATTGTGAGCAAAAATTGTGTCGGGGTAATATCCTAAATTTTTATAAGTTTCTTCTAATTGAGTCTTTATATTTTTATTATGTGCGAAAGAGTATTTCGTAATAACTTTGAATTTAATATTTTTTTTTCTAAAATAATTACCTATTTCTTTCTCGCTTTTTTGGTAACTATTTGCCGTATCTAATAAATTTATTTTATTTTTTTTTAATAGATCTAATATTTTTGTAATATTTTTTGTTTTAATTTTCCCAGTTTTATTAGAAATACCATAATTCATTCCAAATTGAGCAGTACCAAGAATAATTTTTTGATACATTTAACTAATTTATCAAGTTTTTTTGGATTAATATTTTTAGTTCTTCTGTAGTTAAAAATTTATTTTTATTACTTACATAAGAAAATTCTTCATTTAACTTTTTACATTTTCTATTTTTTAAATCTTTAGAGTATTTTTTTATTTTTTTGTTTTTTAAAATAAAATTGTCTAAAATTGAAAAATAATTTTTATACTCAACTGTATTTGCAGCTTCTGAATTAGATATTAAAGATTCATGTAGTTTCTCTCCTTGTCTTGTCCCGATAATTTTAACAATATGTTTGGGTGCGATAGCATTTTTTAAATTTAATATTTTATAAGATTTTATTTTAGGGACAAATATTTCTCCACCCTGCATATTTTTAAAACAACTATCAACAAAATCAATACTCTGTTTTAAAGTTATATTAAACCTTGTCATTCTCGTATCAGTAATTAAAATCGGTTTTTTAGTACTTCTTAAATCTATAAATTTTTTAATTACAGAACCTCTACTACCCATTACATTTCCATATCTAACAACTGAGAAAATTGTTTTTTTTGTTCCTGAATAATTGTTCGCAGATACAAATAACTTGTCTGAGCATAGTTTGGTTGCTCCATACAAATTAATTGGTGACGAAGCTTTATCAGTACTTAAGGCAATAACTTTCGACACATTTTTTTTTAATGAGGTCTCAATAATATTTTGAGCTCCAATAATATTTGTTTTAATAAATTCAAATGGATTATATTCGCCTGTATCAACTTGTTTTAAGGCTGCAGCATGCACTACAATATCAACGTTATTCATTGCAAAATCTAGTCTATACAGGTCCCTGATGTCTCCGAGAAAATATCTTATTTTATTTTTATTTTTAAAAAAAAAACTATCTTGTTGCATATTAAATTGTTTCAACTCATCTCTACTAAAAATAATAAGTTTTTTTAATTTATATTTACTTAATACATGTCTAGCAAAAGCTTGACCGAAGGATCCAGTTCCACCTGTTAAAAAAATTGTTTTATTGTTAAACATTAATTTTTTTTGAATTTAAACCGTTTATTATTAAACCCAATTTTTTTGATAGTAAATACTCTTTTTCAAAATTGTTAAAATAAGTGTTTAATCTTTTAGTTATATTTCTTAATTTATTTTCATTATTTAACAAATGATTGACAATATTACCAATATTAGTTTTTTTTATTTTTTTATTAGTACCTAAATAAATTATTAATTTCCTCTTATTTAACTCTCTTATTGCATTTATTTGATTGTCTGCATTGCAAATTACAATTGATGGAATTCTCAGAAATAATCTTTCTAACATGTTTACGCCCCCGGATCCAATAGAAAAATCAGATTTTTTTATTATGTAGAATATACTCTCATTCGGTAAGTTAAATAATATTTTTATATTTTTTTTTTTTTTAAAGTTTTTTTTAATTTTTTTATAATTTTTATTTGTAGGACCAATTAAAACATTGATTTTTATATTTTTATAGTCTTTTACAGTATCTAAAAATTTTGATGTATCATCTGATGGGTCTGAGCTTCCAAAAAAACAGAAAATAGTTTTAATTTTATTTTTCATAAAAATCCGATTTTTTTTTACAAGAAATTTTTTATTTATAATTATATATTTCGGTCCTAAAAATAGTTTTGTATTAGGATTTAGTTTCTTTATTTTTTTAATAGACGATTTTTTAATAAAATTATTATTTATATAAATATCACTATTATGTATTTTATGACAGAAATCATCAATAACAATAAGTAAATTGACATATTTTTTTATTTTTCTTTTTTGAAATGAACTTAAATTATATATATCTGTAATTAAAATACTAATTTTAGTTTTTTTAATCTTATTTATAATTTCATCTGATTTATATAAATTTTTAATTTTATGATAGGAAAAATAATTCTTTTTTAATTGTATTTTTAAATCATTTGTTAAACAATTTGATAAGAAATGAAATTTAGAATCTTTATTTTTTAAACTTTTACATAAATTAAAACATCTCCAAAAATGTCCTCCTCCAACTGCTGGATTAGAGTCTATAAGTATACCTATGTTTTTCATTTTATTATAAATTTCTTAATAAAAAGTTTTTTACTTTTGATTTTAAAAAAGGCATTGGGATAAGGATCCTCTAACATTCGAATTTTATTATATATATAATGCGGTGGTTTATTTTTTAATTCTTTAATAGTTATCTCACTCTCCTCAGGTCGTCTTCTCCTGTAAATAGTTGCCATTTTATGGTTCTGTTTTTTTATTTTGATGCTTTTTGATGTTAATATTCTATTAGTTCCAGTAATGCCATATTTGACTATTTTCTTGAATATGTCATCTAAAGTTCCAGTTAGAGAAATTTTTTTTTGATAATAAATGTCCCCACCATCAATTATACCATTAATCTTAAAAATAGTTACGCCAGATTTAGTAACATTTCTTATTATTTGATTTTGGATTGGGCTTCCACCTCTAAACTTTGGCAATAATGAGGGATGTAACATGAAGCATAAATAATTTTGATATATATTTTTTGGTATTTTCCAGCTCCATCCATAAAATAATATTATATTTGGCTTTATATTTTCAATTTTTTTTTTTAATCCTTTTTTTTTATAATATTTATAAATTTTAGCTTTTTTCTGAGAATTTAAATTATTATAAATTTCTTTTGCCCAAGCTCTGTATCCTATACATAAAACTCTCATTTAGAAAATAATCTAATAATCTTAAATGCTTCTGCAAATTTATTATGGGATTGCATGCCTCTATATTTAGCTAATGAGATAATGCCATCTTTGCTTCTTGGATGTGGAAATTTCATAATTTCAGATTTATACCTCTTTAAAGCTCTTATTTTATAATTAATTTCTTTCTCAATATTTACAAAAAAATTTGGCTCATAAATTTTATTAAATTTCCACTCTGTTGAGCTCAAAATCTCAAAAGAAATTAGACCAGTTATTCTCTTCGATTTTGTTGTAGGACGTGTAGCTTGCAAACAAGATTGATAAATTACTCTATGATCCATGTTTACATCATTATTTGAATGAGTAATAATTATTTCTGGTTTAAATTTTCTAATTTCATCTTCAACAATTTTGGCAATTTTTGTAATTGGATATGAATTTAATCTTCCACAACCTAAATCATTAAAACAAAAATTTTTAACACCTAGATCTCTCATTGCCTCCGTTCCCCATTTTTTTCTAAGCATTATAGCTTTAGCTATTTCTTTCTCATTTTTTTTATTTTTTTTAAACCTACAAGAACTTCCCTCAGCAACAATTACAACTCTTATATTTTTTTTTAATTTCGACAATTTTTTTAATAAGCCACCACAACCCAAAACTTCATCATCTGGATGAGCTACTACAATTAAAAAATTGTTATGAATACTAATCATGAGTTTGATACAATATAGTCATTGATATATAGATAATCTAATTTACTTTGTTTAAAAGCTTTAATTGCATCCTCCGGTGTACAAACTATTGGTTCCTCATGAACATTAAAACTTGTATTTATTAAATTGGGAATTTTTGAAATTTTATAATATTCATGAAGAATCTTAAATATTTTTAAATTACTTTTTTCTGAAATTATTTGAGGCCTAGCTGTATTATCAATATGGACTGCTGCAGGGGATAGTTTTTTTCCTAAATTCGTACATTTTGTTGTTACAGTCATATAAAGAATTGCTAATTTTTTTTTTTTTAAATCTTTGTAAATTTTTGTGGCATATTTTTGTAATGTTATAGGTGCAAATGGCATAAATTCTGTCCTTTTTAGCTTTTTATTTAACCAGTTATTTACTGACTTATCATTTGCGCTTACTAATATGCTTCTATTACCAAGTGCTCTCGGTCCAAATTCCATTTTTCCCTGGAAACACCCAACCACATATCCCTCATAGAGTTTTTGGGCTATAAATTTACTTGAATGTTTTAGTTTTTTAAATTTCAAATTTTTACTTTTTAACACTTTGAAAACTCGAGCATTTGAGTAACTAGGGCCTAAATAAACATTTTTAATTTTTTTTAAAGGTAATTTGGATTTTTCATTGTAAGTTAATGCTGCACATCCTACAGATAAGCCGCCATCACCCATGTTAGGAAATACAAATATTTCATTAATTCTTTTAAGTTCGCAGATTTTTTGATTAATTTTTACATTTGCAAATATTCCTCCAGCTAATGCTAATTTAGATCCATATGGTATGTTATCTTCTATAAATTCTAAAATTACTTCTTCTATTCTTTTTTGGGCAGCAGATGCAATGTCTTTTGATGAATATTTTTTTTTTAAAAATTTAATATTAGGATTATCATAATGAGCAATGTATAAACCCTTTTCGTAATTACCCTTAAAACATTTATTAATTTTATCGTATGATATCATTTTTGATATATATTTGTATGCCTTATTAGGATTGCCATAGGCTGCTAGACCAAGAATTTTTCCCTCATGTCTATGCGGTTTAAATCCTAAAAGTTTAGTTATGCTTCCATAAAAATAACCCAAAGAGTCTATTGTGTTAGTGGCTAATAACTCAGTTAAATTTCCGTTAATCGCTCTATATAATTTTGAGGAACTATTATCTCCCCAACCGTCTATTGTTAAAACATAACATTTTTTCCATCCTGAATAAAAATAAGCACTTGCTGCATGAGCCTTATGATGATCATGTAATTCAAGAATTTTGAATTTTTTTTTTAATGAATTTACATTTCTTAAAACTCTTCGATTTGCCTTTAATTCATGATCATTTCTGTTTTTTAGAAAGTTTATTTGCTGATTTTTTTTTTTTTCTTGAAAGTTTTGAAATTGATACCTCTTGAATTTTTTTTTTGAAATAATTCGAATTAGGTATATCTTTTGTTATTGATGACAGTCCATGTGTAGCAATAAAATCAATATCTTTTATTTTATTTCTAGTTTCTTTAAGTAAAAATTCTATTGCAATATAAGGATTTCCCCACCAGTTTTTTTTTCTATTTAATCTTTCTTGACTTATTGCGTACTTAAGTTTACCGTTTTCGATAAGAGCAACTGAAGACTCTGATAAAAAGCTTATACCTAAAACTTTCATATATAAAATCTCAAAATTTTTTTTATAGATTGTTTCGATGAAATCATTTTCTTTTTCAATTTTTTTTCAATTTTTCTTACATCGAGTCCAAGATTTTGTCCTCTTGGAACTTGTAAAATTTTGCTACTAACTGTCTCGTAAATTAATTTTTTTTTTTTTAATTTGCTAATATTTATTGCAAATTCTTTTTTTGAGATCATATCTTTTGTTCCAAGGTTATATATGCCTTTTGATTTAATAATAGCTAATTTTACTACAATTTTTGCACAAGTTTTTACATCCATTGTTGAAGCAAACATATCATCGAAAAGTAGGACTTTTTTTGAGTTATTAATACTTTTTATTAGTTTGTCTAAAAAAGAATTATTTTTTTTTCCTGTAAAATTAGTTCTGATAACTAAATAATTTTGTAAATTTTTACAATGTTCCTCTGCTAATATTTTAGATTTTGCGTAATTATTTACTGCAAAAGTTCTATCAGTTTCTTTGTTGAGAGATCCTTTATTTCCCTTATAAACGTGATCGCTAGAAATTTGAACTAATTTAAAATGATAAATTTTAGATAGCTTGGCTAGTTCTTTAACAAAATTTGAATTTACTTTCTTAGCATAGGAGTAATTTTTTTCACAGTAATCAATATTAATTATTGCTGTACAATTAATTACTATATCAAATTTATTATCAATAAATATTCTCTTAACAAGTTTAAGATTTGTAACATCTAAATCAAAGTTGGAATTAGATCTTGCGGAGGTCATATAAGAGAAATTTTTTTGATTTAGATAATTAACAATTCTGGATCCTAATAAACCATTAGATCCAAATATTAAAAATTTACGTTTTTTCACTTTTAATCTATTTTTTAAAATGATTTAGTTTTACAGGTTCACCGAATTTAACGTTCTTTGATAATTTTTTACCTAAAATCTTATTAAAATAAGATAAATTCAATCCAGTTCCAGGTCTAACAGATTTAATGTTATCTTGAGTAATTAATTCGCCCTTCTTTATGTCAGAGCAATAAAATATTGATCTTGTTACAGTTTTTAGTTTTCCTTTTAAAATTTTCTTTTTATTAATATTAATTTTTCCCATCATTACCTCGGTTATCCTAATTTTTTTTACAAGATTTTTAAATTGCAAAGGATCATAGGAAAAAGGATTGTCTGGTGATTTTATTTTTTTATTTAAAATAAAATGTTTTTCAATTACTTTAGCCCCTAATCCAACTGATAATATACTCGGCAAATCAGAATTACTATGATCTGAGTATCCAACTATATTTGAGTATTTTTTTAATTTATTTAAATATTTTATATTTAGTTCATGATTTTTAGCAGGATAACTAGATATACAATTTAGCAGAATAATTTTGTAGTTCCTATTTTTTATACATATTTTTAATGCGTTTTTTATATTACTTTCACTTGCTATACCTGTGCTAATTATAAGTGGTTTTTTAGTTTTAGATATTTTATTTATTAAATTTAAATCTTCTATTTCGGGAGAAGCAATTTTATAGATTGGGCAATTAAGACTTTTTAAAACGTTAACTGCACTCTCATCAAATGGAGCAGAAAAACATAATATATTATTTTTCTTGGCAAATTTAAAAATATCTTTGTGCCACTTGAAAGGTGTTTCAGCCTTCTTATAAAGTGAATATAAGTAATTTCCTTTCCAAATAGATTTATCGTCTATAAGAAAGTTTTTATTCCTTGAGTTTAAAGTCATTGTGTTTGCCTGATAAGTTTGAATTTTAACTGCATCTGCACCAGATAGTTTTGCTTTTAGCATAGTCTTTTTTAATATAGCCAAACTACCCGAGTGATTTGCTGAAATTTCTGCAACAATAAAAGTTTTATTAAAATTTGAAATTTTAACCCTGTTAGATATTTTAATTTCTTTTTTTAATTTTTTTAAAAGCATTAATAAAAAAACAATAAAAATTTAATTAATAGTTTATAAAACTTTGTGATATAACACATCATTTTTATTTAACACAACTTTGTGCGGATTATAAGTTGTCTTTTTGAAATTATTGCTTAGTAAAAGTAAAATACTATATTTATTAGATTTATCTGTTGAAGCATAAATATTTTTTAAAGATAGATTTTTACCTTTTTTACATAATTTATGTACTGCGATTTTTCCTATTCCTCTGCCCCAGTAATTTTTTTCTCCAATAAGATAAGATATCTCAGCTGTTTTTTTTTTAAAATTAATGGGTCCAAGTTTGCAATTTCCAATATGCGAATTTTTAATAAAAATACCATATAATATTTGATTTTTAGATTTTTTTATATTCTTATAAAATTTTACTAAATCTTTCATAGTACTTTTCTTTCTATAAAAAGATGTAAACCGCATAACTTTTTTATCATTAATCCATTTTAGATATTTAACATTTAAATTTTTTTTTTGTAGAATTTTAATTTTAATATTACTATTTACTATTTTTTTTAGCATTTAATATACTTTGATAAATTAAACTTTTAGTATATATAAAATTTTTATAAACTTAAAAGATATAATGAAGATTTGTTCTAGTTGTGTGACGCCAGAAACTGCTGAGTCTATTAGTTTCAATGATAAAAATTCATGTAGTGTATGTAAGCAAATTAAACATAAAAAAAAAATAGATTGGAAAAAAAGAGATTTGCTTTTTGATGAATTGATCTTAAAATATAGAGGTAAATCAAAATATGACTGTATTGTGCCTTTTTCTGGAGGAAAGGACTCATCATTTACCTTATGGTATTTAGTAAAAAAAAAAAATCTTAATCCATTGGTTGTAAGGTATAATCATAACTTTTTACGTAAAACGGTTCAAAAAAATACGAGAAAAATTATTGAAAAGCTTAAAGTAGATTTTATAGAAAAAAAAACAGATCAAAAAATAATAAAAAAAACTATGATTGAGTCTCTTATTAGAAGAGGTGATTTTTGTTGGCATTGCCATGTTGGTGTTGCATCATTTCCAGTAAATACTGCTATAATGAAAGGTATACCATTACTGATATACGGTGAACCATCCTCAGAGTACGGTTCATTTTACGACTATGATGATTTTGAAGTTCTGGATGTAGATTATTTTAATAGAGTATTTAATTTAGGACTTAACGCAGAAGATATGATCGGTATGATAAATGAAAGACATAAAGACGATAAACTTAATGATGACAGCTTGGATGAATTAAAATTTCCATCTCGAAAGACGTTATCAAGAAATAAAATTCATGCTGCGTATTTAGGAAATTACCTGCCTTGGGAAACGAAAAAATTTGTAAAAATTATTAAAGAAGAATTAGATTGGGAAGGTGAAGAAGTTGAAGGTATTCCCCCAGAATACGATTACGAAAAAATTGAGTGTCTATTTCAAGGTGTTAGAGATTATCTCAAGTTTTTGAAAAGAGGATTTGGTCGAACTTCTCACTTAACATCTATAGATATTAGAGAAGGAAAAATAAACAGAGAAGAAGCTTTAAAATTATGTAAAAAGTTTGATGGGCAAAGACCAGCTTCTCTTGACTATTTTTTAAAATATTTAGGTTTAAGTGAAGATCAATTTTATGAGATAGCTTTAAAACATGTTGTTCCTCCTCACAAAAATAACAAAATCGAAGATTTAAAAAGAAAGACAAAAAACAAAATGCCAGATGATTTTGAGGAAGTGTTTAAAGAATTAACTAAAAAATGATAATTGGTGTAATAAATTATAAATATTGCAATTTTTACTCAATATTTAGCAAACTTGATATTTTGTCCTCTAATATAAGGATCGTTGAAAGAGCAAGTGATCTTGTAAAATGTGATAAAATTGTAATACCTGGAACAGGTTCTGCCAGCATGGCAATGAGTTATCTTAAAAAAAAAGGTTTTGTTGATGAAATCAAAAATTTCTACAGAAAAGATAAATATATTCTAGGAATATGTCTTGGTATGCAAATATTTTTCAACAGACTACATGAAGGAAAACAAACAATAGGTCTAAATTTTTTTGACTCAGACGTGGTTTCTCTTGAAAAAGAACAAAAAATAATTACTAACACAGGTTGGAGGAAATTGGTCCAAAATACTTTAAGTGAAAATTTAAACATTGATAATGATATTTATAATAATAAACAATTTTATTTTTGCCACTCCTTTTACGTTTCAATTAAAAAGGAAGAGCAAAAATTTGTTAAATATTCTACTACATTAAAAGATGGAATTTCAAATAATTGTATTAATTTAATTCCATCCGTTGTCGAAAAAGATAATATTCTAGGGTTTCAATTTCATCCAGAAAAAAGTCAAAGAATAGGTATGAAAGCTTTAAGTGAATTCGTAAATTTGTGAAAACATGACAAAAATAAGAATTATACCATCTTTATTAATCTCAAAATCAAGAGCAGTGAAAGGAAAAATGTTCACAAACCATAAAGATTGTGGAGATATAGTAAGATTGTGTAATGCTTATGAAGCTCAATTGGCTGACGAAATAATATTAATTGATTTGGATGCATTTTTAAAAAAAATACCCCCTAAAAGTAATATAGTTAGAGAAGTCAATCAGGAGTGTTCCACACCATTAATATTTGGAGGCAATATTTCAAGTTTAATGGATGCTTTAGTAATCATTAACAATGGTGCAGACAAAATTTTGATTAATACAAACTTAAAAAAAAAATTAATTAAAGAATTAAGCAATCATTTTGGTAAACAAGCTATTGTGGCTGGAATAGATTTAATAAAAAAAAACGATAAGTACGTTGTGTTTAATAAAAAAAAGTTTGTAGATCCGTTGAAGTGGATAAAAAAAATATTAAAAATGGATGTTGGCGAACTAAAAATAACATTTATTGATTATGAAGGTTCGGGAAAAAATTTTGATTATAGATATGCAAAAAAAATATTAGAATACTCTGATAGACCTGTTATTTTTGAGGGTGGATTTGGGAATCTTGAACATATTGACAAAGCAATCAAACTAGGAATAAACTCAATTGCATTAGGACATATGTTGATTTACAGAGATAATAACATATTTAAAATTAAACAATTCCTTGAAAATAATGGACATACGGTTCGATTAAGAAATTGAATTTTTAATAATTATATAATCCAAAAAAAATTTTTTTCAGTGCATAAATCAAGCCAATTGAGCTATTAGTACTGGTCAGCTGCACGCATTGCTGCGCTTCCACATC
>MDTB01040885.1_pt1 | contig 16087 bp, 13 predicted proteins | sample 811161 | NCBI WGS metagenome assembly MDTB01 (sample SAMN05326650, study PRJNA326480) | marine metagenome | isolation source: seawater | place: Mediterranean Sea | collected 2009 | reverse complement strand
ATTTAAATTTTTTTCAATTCTATTCTTCAGGAATAATTTTTCAAAAATATTACTAATATAAGAAGATACAAATCACAAAAAGAATTGAAAAATATTGCTTGGATTAATAATTTTCTAATTTTTGTCAAAAGAAATAAATCACTTTTCTTCCTATTTTTTATTCTTTTATTAACCTCTCAATTCAAGAATAATATTCAGCAATATGTAGATAAATTAGATAATCCTAGTCCAATCATCTCGATAGTTTTATATATATTCCTTGGTACTTTCTTAATGCCAACAGTACCCTTAAACATAAGTTACGGATTGATTTTTGGAAAGATTGGGGGAACTTTAATTACCTTAATTTCTACAGGATTGATTATCTTAATTCAAATTACTTTAAGAGGATTAATACCTTTGCCAAAAAGCAATCCTAATTCTTTTATGAATAAATTAAGAAAATCAAGTTTATCAAATGAGATAAAAATTTTTATTGTAAGATTAAACCCTTTTTTACCTCTCCCAATTGCATCTGGGTTATTAAAAGGTAAATCTTTAAAGATTAAATTTAAACTTTTGTTTTTTGCCTTACTAGGAACTTTTCCTGCTGCTTATTTATTATCTCTTACGGGTTATCAAATTAATGAATTAACATTTTATAGAAGTTTTATAAATTTATCTTTACTAATTATCTTGTCTTTACCAACTTTGTTGTTGAGAACAAAAAATAGAATACTATTAAAAAAATTTATTTCAAATAACATTTTTAAATAATCTGATACTTTACTTTGGAAAAAAAAAAGGAGATGATATTTTTATGTTTTATTATGTGTTTTATTATTTATGTCAACAATAACTTTATTAGTTTTATCCCTTAATGAATATCATGGCATAAAAGCAATAATGCCCAAAGTAGATTCTTCTTTGTTCACACAAATAATTTTTTTGGATGGAGGCTCTACTGATGGAACTATTGATTTAATAAATGAAATGGGATATGAAATTTATATACAAAAAAGGAAGGGAATAAGAAATGGTTATAAAGAAGTTTGGCCATTAATTAGAGGTGATTACGTTTTGACTTTTAGTCCAGATGGTAATTCACCTGCAGAATCATTAGCAAGCTTAATTAATGAAGTTGAAAAAGGTTTTGATATGGTAATTGGCTCTAGGTATTTACCTCCTGCAAAAAGTTATGATGATGATCCCATAACAGCTTTTGGCAACTGGTTATTTACTACGACTGTAAATGTCCTTTTTGGATCTAAATATACTGATGTTATGGTCTTATTGAGAATATTCAGAACTAACCTAATAAAAGAACTAAAACTGAATGACGAAAAACCTTTTCGCTTTGTTGAAACAATTTTTCGTACTAAGATTTCTTTTGAACCACTTTTATCTGTTAGAGCAGCTAAATATGGCAAAAAGATTAATGAAATTCCTGTAGATGAACCAGAAAGAATAGGAGGCGTAAGAAAATTACAAATATTGAGGTGGGGAGCCGCTTATTACAGTCAGTTCTTTCTTGAGAAGTTTAATCTTCTTTAAGTTATTTAAATTAAGTTTTTCCTCTTAAATATTGGCTTGTATAGTAAAATGTTCAAAAAACAAAATGGAAAAAATAAAATATTTGATTATCAAAAATAATTTTTTTTCACAATTTCTTTTAGTCGGCATAATTTTATTAGCTTTTTCTCCTTCTTTTTTTGCAGGACATCCCAGAGCTGATCAAGTTTGGTATTTAAATCAAGTAAGCATTTTTGATACATTTAATGGTCTTTTATCCAATGCACCCTCTTGGAATAGAAGTTTTTCTGCAGGAGATTTCATTTTATATCGGCCAGTATTATATATTCAATTAAATCTATTTTATTTTTTCTTTAGGCATAATTATTTTTTATGGCAATTGGCAAGCATAGTATTGCATTCATTAGTAGCCTTAACGATATATTCACTTTTTCTAAAAACATCAATAAGTAAGACTATTTATCCATTTTTGATTGCCAGTCTATTTGCTGTAGGTTTTTCTAATTGTGAATTAACTTTATGGAATCATATTTCTGGTTATATAACTTTTAGTTTTTTTGGTTTATTTTCTCTTCTTTCAATACTAAATTATTACGAAAACGCCAAGCTACCGTGGCTTATATTGTCGATGATAAGTTGCTTTTTATCTGCTTTAACTTATGAATTAGGAGTCGTTTTATTGTTTATTTATCTTATTCATATAATTTCCAATGATGATAAATTTAAAATTTCTCACAAAAGAAAATATATAATTTTCGGTTTTGTTTTCCTTATAGCTTTGTATTTTTATTTAAACATAAGTGATCTTGCTTTTAGAAATCAGTTAAATGTTTTGCCTAGTGGGAATAATTTTGGTAATTCATTTACGGAACAAATAAACAATGCATTTGAATTAATATTAATATCATTAACGCAAACTTTATATTGGATTTTTAGCATTTTTATTCCCGCGGCTATAAAATTTGAGGCAAGAGATAGAGCTGCTCTCGTTGGAATTAATACTCAAGGAATTTTATTTTACATTAATTGTATAAGCTTAGTAATACTCATTATCTCAATTTTGCCATTTTGGAAAAATATATTTTCAGGAATAACAAAGCGAACAACGCCTGTAATGGCTGCTTTATTTCTATATTCTTTCATAATATCGTTCGGACGTTCTGGCCCTAACGGGTTGATTCAAGCTAATTTAGCTAATACTTATTATTCATACATATCAATACTTATTTTTTTTGCGGTATTGGCTATTTCTTTGTACTCACCAAATTCTAATAGATTAGGTACTAATAAAGATTATGAAAACTTGAGAAGATCTAGTTTGACTTCTTATTCACTTATTTCGATAATTGCATTAAATATGATATATACTTTTGAATTGGGATTGGGATTTTTAAAATTAGCTAAATCCAGACTGAGGATATTAGATAATACTAATGAATGGGTTAAAAATAATAAAAGGTTATCATCATCTGATAGGAAATATTTTTATTTAGATGTTGATTGCGATGGTAATGAAGTAAGAAATGAATTTGGCGCTCATCATGCAGCAAAAAAATATAAGAAATATTGGCCAGAAACAGTTACTCTTTCAGATGCCATCCATCCTGAATTTTCTTATAGGATAAATGAAAAGAGATTAAATTTAAATGAAAGCGATAAAGAAAATCTTATTTGCGAAAAATAAAACAAGTAAATTATTTATTGTATAAATTTAGTTTTTATAAAGTTATGAATTGAATCTTATAGCTTTTTAAAAATCAAAAACTAGGATATTCCTTACTTTAAATTGCAAATTTTAAAAAAAGAAAATTTTCGAAAAGTAAGAATTACAGATAATCTTATTCCATCCCTTGAATTTCTTTATGGAAAAACATGGAGAATATATGATATGAATTTTAATAATAAATAACTAGATTACAAATACCTAATCTACAGATCTTAAATCATTTTTGAATTTTGAATTTTTATATGTTTTGCAACATTTAAATTTATATAAATAAAAATTTGGAAATTTTTGAAATTTGATTAGGCATACCTAAATCTTCTTTAAATTTATTAAAGAAGATTTTCTTTAAATTTGATCTATAAGATTTGTTTTCTAAGTTTTTTGATTGTGAATTTTTTCCGTATTCTTTAATTGATTCAAGATATCTAAGATCAAGTAGATCAATTAAATTTAAAATATAAGTATTTTTGGAATAATTTATTGAAATAGTTAGATCATTTTTTAAGCCTGTAAGACAAAATCTTATTATGTAGAAAGATGCTAAAAGTGTTTTTTTGTAAAGCAATGGGTCATTTTCAATAATTGCATCTATTAAAAAATGATTATTAAAAGTATTACTTAAAAAATCAAAAGGTAAAAGATACTTAGTATCACTCATAATATTATCTGCAAAATTAGTCCCAATATTTATTAATTCTAGAGAAATAATTGATTTTTCAATTAGAGACAATAGATCATATGGTTTTACTAGGTTGGAACTACAAAGAGAAATTCGAAAAAGCGAATTTAATTTTAAAAATAAATTATCAACCTTACTATCGATTGGATAACTTTTATATTCCTTATTACCTTTAGTAAAAATTTGGTTATTACAAGATAAATTTATTTTTGTAATAGTTTGGGATATTTCAAATAACAAATTTGAGGTTAAATTATCATTTAAACTTAGTCTTTCTTTTAAATTTTCTTTTTTATGAAGAAAAGAAATACATAAATCAATAATATTAAATTGATTGCTTTCTTTAGGACTATAAATATCATAAATTCTCCTGAATGCATAGTGTTTAAGAGTATTTGTATAAGCAGTACGATTTATTTTTATATTGATATCTTTTGAGATTTTTACATTTGGATATTTTTTTAAAAAGTTTTTTTCGCTTTTAAACTTTTTAAAATTTACATTTATAAAATTTGGAACTGCTATTTGTCTGCCAGCAAATAAATAAGTATTGATTTTTCTTTTATTTATATAATAAAATTTCTGATTACCTTTCCAAGGTAACTTTTCTTCTTTAGAAATGAAAATCTTTTTTGGTGAAGTAAATTTTCTAGATAATTCTTTGTAGAAAATTTCGAGAATTATTCCGGTTTTAATATTTGATATGGCAGTCTCCAGAATATCTCTCATTGAAGGCTTGTATTTCTTATTGATTATCAACTTTTTAAAGTCATTTTTTGAAAAACAGTCTTCAAACTCATCAAAAGAAATAAAACTATTTTCTTTTAAAAAGCTATTTGTGAGTGAACTATTATCTAGAATCGGCACTGATCCGCATACATAAGCATCAATTGCCCTTGTTAGAATACTATCCTTGAATCTACAATGACATAAAGTAACTAAGGATGAAGATAAAATTTTATGGTATTTTTCCAAAGAAAGGTGACCATCTATAAACTCTAATTTGATATCCAATTCTTCTAATTTAGAGCAATTTTTTAATAAAAAATCTAGTTTTTTTCCCATTAATGTATTGAAAATGGTCCCTGTAAAAAAGACTTTCTCGTCTTCTATATATTTTTGAGAAACATAATTTTTTGTAAAATAATCGTACCATCTCAGGAAGGTTAAACCAGTAAATAGAAAAGGATTAACAAAAGCATTTTTTTTATAAATATTTTTAAATTTGGCAGCCTCATCAAAACCTAGACAAGAAATAAAAAAATCATTTTTTAAATTTTTTTTATAGAAAAGATTGCTAAAAAAACCAGGTAAATTCAAATCGATATCTGAACTATTAAAAAATGTTTTATCTCTTTTTAATAATCCCCCCATATAGTGTGGGACGAATTCCATCATTTGTACAAAACAGTTGGAATCTTCGTCATCAAGAAGTTGGAAAAATTTTTCGTAATTAGGATTATATATTTCATCATTATTTATAATTTCTAAATTAGTTCCTAGTTTATAATTAAGATTTTTTTTAGTAATTGATGATAAAGACCAATTAGTCAAAATTTTGTTATTTTGTTCTTTCTTGAGAGATATATCTTTAAAAATTTCTTTCGCAATTTTAAGTTCACCCTCCTGTTTAAGAGTTTTTAAAGCATCGTTAATACATCTATCTAGCAATTTTTTTTCTAAATTTTTCATGGAGTTATTAAGGAAAAGTCTATATCTTTTATTGTTGAATTATATTTTTCAATGAGGTTGAGATCCTTTTTAGATACAACATTTTTATCGTAATGCCAGGCGAGATTTTCATAAAGGCCAAAACGAAACCAGGTAACTAATCGAGGTTTAATTACTGAAGATCCACTATGAAGTCCAAATGTGTCGCATATTATGTAGGTTCCAGGAGGTCCATATAGCTTTACTATATTATTCCAAAAAATTCTTTCATATAGAGAATCGAAACCATATCCATTGGGTACTTCTTTGTTAATTCGATAAAATTTATCTCTTAATTTTTCAGATGGAAAATTAATGTAATTATTATTTTTTGATTTTGATAACCATATACTTTTGCTTGAACTCAGTAAACTTTTGTGGTTTAAATGATTGTGAGAACCTTCAATAAATTTTATATATCCATTTTCTTCGTTTGTATCAGTCCAAAAGATAAATACAGAGAGGAACTTAAAGTCATCAAGATCTCTATGCCATGAATGTGTAAGAAGCTTTTCATTCTTTGGGAAAGTCCAAAAAGTATTACAAGAGTATAATCTAGGCCTGCATTTTAAGTAAGCTGCGATAGATTTATTCTTTGATATTTCTAAAAGAGTTTCTCTTATTTGGGGACAATTTAGAACTGTTCCAGTGTCGAAGGAGATATATCCACTATTAGTTTTGTCACCATTTTTTGAATATTTAACTCTATTATTTGCGTATATGGGTACGTGTGAATCATATCCACTAGCATTTTTGAAATAATCTAAAACATCATCAGCATAAGAAAAGATTAATGATTTTCCGTTATCAGATGGTTTTAAATATCCAGAGCTTCTTATTTCATTATAATTACCTTTTTCATTCTCTGAAATGTTATCTAGATAATTTGTTTTTTCAAGAAAACTTTTTTCAGAGTTTAATGCTAAAAAATCAGCAAATTTTTCTCTTTGATTCAGTGTACATTCTGTTTGAATTTTTCGAAAAATTTTCATTTTTAAATTTAATTAACTTTATTTATAGATGTCTTGTTGGTAAGATTTACCTTCTAAAAATCCAATAGAAACAATATCAGTAATTTTATTCTTAATCTCAACTCTTTTTTTATTAAAAGCTTGAGAGCTCCTAAAATTTTTGGCAGAATTAATTAGATTTTCTAATAAATCTTCTTCTTTTGATAAGTCTTCAATAGTTGGATTGAAATCTTCAGAACCAAAATAGCCTTCAAATCCAAAATAAATTTCTTCATTTTTTATCCATGCCTGTTCATTTACCTCTTCAAGTTCATTTATTAAATCAACAATAGATACTTTTTGTTTTGGTTTTTGGTCTAAAATGAAGTTTACCTTTTCCTGTAAATAAGATAACTCTTCATCGATAAGTTTTATTTTCATTACAGAATTTATTTTTCTTTTTTTTATTTTTAAAATTACATATTTGTCAATTATTTCTCCTGCTGAAGTGTTTAATTCTATATTTAGATTCTCATTGAGTTGGTCTTTCTGATTAGTTATAGGTATTGGAGCAATGCTATTTTTAGCATATTTAATTTCAGTATTCAAAAGTTCTTTTAACTTTAAGAAAAATTTGTCCTTGAAGTTTTCGTCATGCACTTCAGTATTGTAACCTAACAAAATTTCATCAATATAATCAATATTATCAAATGTTTTTTGTATGAAATAATTTTTTGGATTTAGAAGAAAATTTCCAAATTGATATTTATTATTTGATTTAGTAGGGTAAAGAGAAAGATAATTTTTAACAATACCAAGAGATATTATTAAGTTCAAAAATCCGCAAACTGGGCCTATAATATAATCTACATTCTTTTCTATAAATACAATAGATTCAAATAAGCTCAATGGATCATAGACAATATCATTATGTTGAGTAGCAACCTCAATATCGTTGGTCATAATTTTATAATCAGAATATTTATTATTTTTTAGGCAATCAATGATATCTTCAATATATTTAAAACTTGGGGATTCAATCGAGCTGGCCTTAGTTAATAAATAAACTAGCTTAAAATTTTGTTCTTTATTTTTATCAAATTCTCGACAACTTAGGGATAATTCATTGTTTGAATTAATTCCATAGTCTACTTTCTGATCTTTTGTTATTTTAAAAATTTCTCTAATTCTTGTAGTAAGAAAATTATTTTCATGATTAAGTAAACTGAATGTATCAAGCTGATTTGATAGCAATAAGTAGCCTTCAGATTGTGATATCTTTCCAAGAATATTCAAATTTGTAAGAGAATTTTCATTAACATTCAAGTCATCTTTATTTATATAAGTCTTGTCTAATCTAGGAAATTGAATAAATTCATATGTATTTATAGTCGCTGGCAAATTGTAAGTATTTGGATTAGCCAGAATCAGGTCAACTTGTTTTTTATTCAATATCTTTATTTTTAAAAAATCTATATCTAAAGCTGAAAATAATTTACCTATATATTCTTTGCATGCAATTATCCATTTATGATTTGGATATATTTTATTAAGTTCATAGATGACAGAAATAATATTAATTGCATCTCCGATACCATGAGGAGATATGACAATAGAAGTTAGATTATCATTTTTAATATCCTCAAAAATATAAGCATGTTCCCAATGCTTTTCTATTTGATCTGTTTCTGAATTGGCAGAGATATTAGATTCATTTTGTGTTTTAACATCTTTTAATTCAGTATTAATTGTAGTTGAGGTTTTTGTTATTAATTTAATTTTATTTAGAACTTTCAGGATAAATAATTTCTTATTGGGAGATAATTTAGCTGCCTGTCTTCTAATAAATAGAAGTTTATTTTTATTTAATAAATCATCAGATATAGAATAAATTAACTTCTTTATGAAATTAGGAGTTATTTCCTTAACAAAGATTTCTCCAAGCTTGCTCATCTCAGAAAATTTTCAAAATTTATTTAATTAATTTACCATCAAAAGAATTAAATTGGAAATTTAAATAACCCTTTTTAATCTTATTTATATCAATTTCGATCAACATATAAATTTATTTTCTTAGCATATTTTCTTATCAAATAAAATATGATCAATATTAAAAATGAAAATACGAAAAGACTTGAAATAATATCATTCAACCCTATTTCTTGAGAAAACATTACTGAGTCCCTGATAGCTCCCACAGGTTTATAGAAGGGATTGAGTTCATAAATCCATTCTCTTCCTGCAAGATTATTTTTGAAATATAAAAGAGGAGAGGTTAAAAAAGAAAGTTGCAGAATTATTGGTATTAATTGATGCAAGTCTGGAGATAAAAGTCCTATCCCTGACATTATTATCGCGAGCACTAATGCATTTAATAGATAAAGAATTAACCCTAGTATGAATTTTATTGAAAAAAAGTTTGTAATTATTTCAGGATAGATAATAAAGACTATTGGGAAAACCATTGAGATGGAAATAAAAAGATTTTGTATTGCAAATACATATTCTTCAGTAATAACATCAAAAATATTTAAGGTTGTACTTAGTAGCCTATCTCTAGATCTGTTTAACAATGTTGTGAAATCAGATATTATCATTGATAAAGAATTCCAAAACAATACTCCAAAAGAAATATAAGCTATATATTCTCTTTTATCTTGGATATCAAATACAACAGTATAAACAAAAGCTAAGCATCCTATTTGAAGAAGGTTAGTGAGCCCAATCCAAAAACTTCCTAATTTAGTTTTTACGAATCTAGCTTTATTTCTACACCAGGCTAAATATGTAATGGATTTAAGTATATTTATATATTTATTCATAATTATTTCCTATAAATTTTAAATGCCTCTGATATTGAACCACAAAAAGTTATTTCTCCTTCCTCCATGAGAATAGCTTTATCGCAATGTTTCCTAAGCAGTCCCTCTGAATGAGAGGCCATTAAGATTAATGAAGAATTACTTATGTAATCATCAAAACGTTTTTGGGATTTTTTATAAAAATTTTCATCTGCCATTCCTAATCCTTCATCAATAGCAAGAAAGGGATGAGTAATTGAAGTGTATAAAGCGAAAATAAGTCTTGACAACATACCATCACTATATTGATTTAAAGGAATAGTTCTTACATCATTTAATTCTGCAAAATCAAAAACGGAATCGACAAATTGATCTATATTTTCGAATTTCTTTGCAAAATTGCCATATCTTGCCTTTACAAAAAAATAATGAGCTTTGCTTGCTTCAATACCGGTCAAAATTGGACTTGTTAAAACACTTTTATTTAATAGAGGTAAAGCATATTGACTTAAATTTAAAGATCCTTTGGTTGGGACATAAATGCCAGATAGTAATCTTAAAAGTGTAGTTTTTCCTGCTCCGTTTCCTCCTATAAGCGCATATCTTCCATTTTCAATTTTAAGGTTTAAATTTTTCAAGACAAAAAACTTATTACCTACAAATCTCTCTATAAAATTCAAGCCAATTTTATTATTTTGAGTTTGTTTATTTTTCCTATTTCTTGAACTTGGTAAATGTAAAGATACATTATTTAATTCTACAAGCATAAAGACTTTATCTTCTAATTTGAATTATCTTACCATCGCGGCTACATTACCTCCATCAACACTTAAAAGGGCACCCGTGGTTTTTTCCATAAAGGCGAGGGATAAAAAAGCTTTAGAAACATCTTCAGCATATACTTCAGATTCAAGTAAATTTCCTGACATATATTTTTTTTCAGAAATCCCTCTTGCTAGAGATCGATTTTTAATCATTTCAGAATTTAAAAGGCCTGATTTTATTCTGTCAGCATTAACTCCGTTAGACCTAATTCTGTTTTTACCCTCCTCCAAAGATATTTGCCTCATTAGAGATGTTAAAGCAGATTTAGTGATTCCATAAGAGCCAAAATTTGGACCTGGGTTAATGGCTTGCTTACTAATATTAAATAATATTTGCCCCCCTACAAGATTAGAAGAAGCTGATTCTTCAAAATCTTGTGAATGAAATATAGAAAGACTTCGTTGACAAGAATTTAGGTGGGCATAAAAATTTAGTTCCATGCTCTTTCTAAAAGTTGCTTCCTCAATATCAGAAATACTGCCTTCCCAAGCAGCTCCAGCGTTGCATATTAGTATATCTAACCCACCATAGTTATATATAATTTCATCAAAACATTTATCGAGCTGGTCTTTGTTTGTAATATCGCATCCAATATGGCAAGCACTAGGGCCACAATTAGAGGCAGTTAATTTGGCCGCTTTCTCATCAAGATCAATTGCAATAATTTCAGCTCCTTCATTACTGAAATCCTTAGCAATTTGCGAGCCAATGACTCCTCCAGCACCAGTTATAGCAACGATATATCCACCTAGTTTAGGTTTTTTAGATTTGCCAAGTTTTGCTTGCTCTAGACTCCAATACTCTAATTCAAAAGTTTGTTTTTCATTTACGGGTTTATAAGTCCCGATAGATTCAGCTGATAGTAAAGTTTCAACCCAAGCTTGACCGATATCTGCTGCAATTGAAGATGATTTTTTACTATTCCCAATACCTATTAAGCCTATTTTGGGTAAAAGAATAAATCTTGGCAAAGGATCAAGTTGTTTTTTAGGTTTATTTGCAATCAGGTTATTTTTTTTAAAATAATTTGCATAATTATCAATGAATTTATTAATTTCTTTTTCAATATACTCCATCCATTTTTTTAATTCTAATTTACTAATCTCTTCGTAATCCTGTTCTGGTAAATGTAACAAAAGTGGTTGTGATTTAGTTCTGATCACATGATCAGGAGTTGCGACCCCAAGCTTGATTAATTCATTTAGATTATTTTTTGAAAACAATTCTTCTATGGCTTTATTATTTCTTAAATCAAAAATCCACTTATTATTGAAGGAGTATCTTTTGGAAATTCGCTCTAAAATACCTCTTAAATATGGAAGAAACTTGGATGAAGTATTTAAGTTTTTATTTTCATTTAAAAAACTTAGGTTTATTTTTCTGGATAAAAATTGATCTGCTTCTTGGACAATACTTATCATCCTTTCATAGCTGATTTTCGCCGTTTCTCCAAATGTAAAAAGCCCATGATTTATAAGGAGCATTCCTTCAAGTTTTTGATTTGTATTTTTGGCTAATTGTTTTGCTTCTTCATAAGCTTTTGAAGCCGCTATTGAAAGGTCAAAACCAGGCATAACATAAGGTACTATTGCTAGTCTATTTTTAAAAACCTTTTTACAGATTTCTGCTGCATTTGGTTGGTTTGCTAAAGCTAAGATGGCTAAAGAGTGTGTGTGGTCTATAAATTTTTCTGGGATAAACGCATGAAGAAGTGTCTCTACTGAGGGGTTAGGAGCATTTGGATTAAGAAGATTTCTTCTTTGAAATGAGACCATATCCTCATCTGAAAGTGATTTTAAATTTTTTAGTTTTAATAAAGGATTTAGTCGCACAGCTGGATGACCAGGTGGCTCTATAGTTGCCAAATCCCATCCAGAACCTTTCACACAAAGTACATCAACGTACTCTCCTGATATGTCCTTAAATTTACTTTTTACTGAAGTATTCCCCCCTCCATGTAAAACTAATTCGGGATCGGAACCCAATAATCTAGCAGTATATGTTCTTAAAGCTAAATCTTCAGAAATGTTATCGGTCTCTAGTTTCTTTATTATTTGTGTGGCTTCTGAATCAGACCATTTATTAATGCTTGTCATTATTTTTATTAATACTATAAAAAATTATCTAATAAAACGTTGTTTGTTGCGAATAATGAAGTAAAAAATAACAAAAATTCTTATAGATTACAATTTTTTTCATACAAATTTCTTATAGAATTTTCATCTGCCTCGCAGATTCCTTGCTCGGTAATTAAACCAGTTACTAGTTCATTTGGAGTTACGTCGAACCCGGGATTAAAGGCTTTGCAATCTTTATGCACTAGCCTTATCTTTTCAATTACTCCTTGAGAAGTTAAACCAGAAATATGAGTAACTTCATCTTCAGATCTTGATTCTATTGGAATATTTTTAACTCCATCATGAATGCTCCAATCTAACGTGGAAATTGGTAAAGCAGCATAAAAAGGTATATTATTCGCATTTGCTGCAAGCGCCTTAAGGTAGGTTCCAATTTTATTACAAACATCCCCATTAATTGTTGTTCTATCACTTCCAACTATCACTAAATCAACCTGTTTATGCTGCATTAAATGCCCGCCAGCGTTATCTACTATTACTGTATGCGGTATATTTTCATGTTTTAGTTCAAACGCAGTTAAACTTGCCCCTTGATTTCTTGGTCTTGTCTCATCAACCCAAACATGGACTTTAATGCCACTTCTATGAGCTTTGTAAATAGGCGCTAAAGCTGTACCCCAATTTACAGTTGCGAGCCAACCTGCATTGCAATGTGTAAGAATATTAATTACATTTTTATCTTTTCTTAAAGCAATTTGTCGTATTATTTTTAAACCATTTAAGCCGATATTTTCGCACATTGAAATATCTTCTTGTTCTATAAGTTTAGCTTCTTCTTGAGCTGTCTTAGATCTTTTACTTACGTCACACCCTTTAACTTTGTCATATACCCTTTTTAGGGCCCAATTTAAATTTATAGCAGTAGGCCTTGTTGATTTTAACTTTTTGAATGTTCTATCTAAATTTGCATCAGAGGGATCTTCCATCAAACCAAGCATCAATCCATATGCACCCATTACTCCTATCAAAGGTGCTCCTCTTATAATCATATCTTTTATTGCAATTGCTGCATCATCTGAAGATCTGACTTCTTTTGTGACAATTTCGTGAGGTAATTTTGTTTGGTCAATTACGACAACAAATTCATTTGACTCATGGAGCCAAATTGTTTGCCACTCTTTACCGTTTATAAGCATGAGATTAAAAATTTGTAAAATTAACTTTAATCAAGTTTAACTACACTATTAACCTCACAATCTAAGCTTTTTCTTCCATTCAAGAAAGGTAACTCTACAACTACTGATAAACTTTTTACTTTCTTATTAGAACTAAATAACATTTTTTCTACACATGCTGCAGTACCTCCTGTAGCTAATAAATCGTCAATAATTGAAAAGCTTTCGAAAGGATCAATTGAGCTTTTTTGTATACAAAGTGTGTTTTTGCCATATTCCAAATCATATGACGCTTCTATGGTTTCTCCTGGTAATTTTCCAGGTTTTCTTGCCAATACAAGAGGTTTTTTGGTTAATTGTGCAAGCGCAGTTCCAAAAATAAATCCTCGAGCATCAATTGCTAATAGAGCTTCAGATTCTTGAACAGATTTTGAACTAGACATCTTCTGAATAAGTTCATGAAATAGCTCTGGTTTTCTCAAAATAGGTAGTATATCGCAAAAAACAATTCCTAGTTTAGGAAAATCTTTGTAACTGCCAAAGTTATCGATTAAGTTTTGTTCTAAGTTTGACATAAAAGTAATATTAATTGAATTATTATAATATCTAATGAACTTTAAATTAAAAACGTGCAAGAAGACTTTTCATCAAACCCAAAAATAGGAGTATTTGGGGGAAGCGGCTTTTACAATATTGATGAATTAAAAGAAGTTGAAGAACTTAAAATTGATACACCTTTTGGTGATACATCAGACCTTTTAAGATTAGGTAAAATTAACGGTAACGAGGTTGTTTTCCTAGCAAGGCATGGAAGAAAGCATTCATTTACCCCAAGCGAAGTACCTTATAAAGCTAATGTTTGGGCAATGAAGTCTTTAGGCGTTAAATGGATTATTTCAGCCTCAGCTGTAGGATCTCTAAAATCAGAAATAAGACCTTTGGATATGGTCCTGCCGGATCAATTTATTGATAGGACTCAAAATCGACCAACAACTTTTTTTGGTAATGGAGTAGTAGCTCACGTATCAATGGCTCAACCATTTTGCAAAAACTTAACAGAAATTATAGCCAAAGCCGCAGGGCCACTTATGTTTGATGGAAGAAAGCTACATGTTGGGGGAACATACTTATGTATGGAAGGTCCTGCTTTTTCAACAAAAGCGGAATCAAATTTCTATAGAAGTCTAGATTGCTCAGTTATTGGCATGACTAATCATACGGAGGCACGTTTGTGTATGGAAGCTGAAATTGCTTACGCAAGTTTATCTATGTCTACAGATTACGATTGTTGGTATGAGGGGCATGATGATGTAACAGTAGAAATGATAGTAAAAAATTTACAATCTAATGCTGAATTAGCCAAGAAAATTGTTACTGAAGCTGTGCAAACAATTGGAAAAGATAGGCCTATTAGTAAATCCCATAGTGCGTTAAAAGATGCACTACTTACACATAAGGAGGATGTTTCATTAGATACACTTAGTAAGATTAAATTATTAACTGATAAATATTGGTCCTAAATTATTTGATCTCTAAATAGACCAAAAATGTAAATAAGGTATTTTTTAAAGAGCGTTATATATTAGCAAATTGAGTTCTTTTCATTAGCGGTAATGCTGACACTAATTCTTCAACACCCTGACTTAGTGATCTTGTTGCTTTAAAACCAGCTTTTTCGATCTTTTCATTGCTCACTATGTAGTTTCGTTTATCAATATCTGATCCTATTTCAGAAACTAAATATACAAAATCAGGTATGATTCTTTTTATCTCTTCACATAACTCTCTTTTTGATAAATTCGCTTCACTATAACCTAAATTGTAACAATTTCCAGCTAATTGAGGATTATTGATTGCAAACCTAAATCCGTCTGCCGCATCATTAATATGTAAATAATTTCTTTTAAAATCTGCTTCAAATAGTACAACAGTTTTGTCGAAAAAGGCTCTATATGTGAAATCATTAACCAATAAATCTAATCTCGGTCTAGGACTAATGCCAAAAACAGTTGCCAATCTAAAAGTAATTGCATTACCTTTATCAAGAAGTACCTTTTCAGCTTCAACTTTTACTTTGCCATAAAGGGATATGGGCCTTAAAGGTGACTCTTCAGTACAAAAAATTCCTTCTTGTCCAACACCATATCCACTATTAGTGCAAGGATAAATAATTAATTGATTATTAGAACTATATTTCGAACACATCACAACCGAATCTCTGTTTACCGTTACAGCGGAAGTCTTATCTTTATTGCATAAAGGAGCACCTGTCATACATGCAAGAGGTATTATGATATCTGCCTTTTCGATAAGAGGTTTCATTAACCCTTCATCTCTAGCATCACCAATAATTAATTTAAAATTTTTGTGGATGGATGCCATCATTAAACTTGTTGGCTCATACATTAAGTTATCAACACATGTGACTTCAAATCCATCTTGAAGAAGTTTTGGAATTAAGACTGAGCCTATATATCCCGCACCACCTGTGATTAAAATTTTGGTCATAATTAATTTTCTAGAATTTTTCTTTTTAATTGATGTTTGGCCATCTCTTCAACATTAAGTCTTTGATTAAGTCCAAAACGTAATTCTACCTTATCGAGATACGCGGGATTTCTAAAATAAGTT
>MDTB01030907.1_pt1 | contig 16088 bp, 16 predicted proteins | sample 811161 | NCBI WGS metagenome assembly MDTB01 (sample SAMN05326650, study PRJNA326480) | marine metagenome | isolation source: seawater | place: Mediterranean Sea | collected 2009 | reverse complement strand
AGCCTGTAATGAACAACTTGACCATTGAGATAACTGTACTTGAAAAAGTTTTTTGGTTTTTCTATAGCCAGTTTATCTGTAATTTCAGCCCCTTCATAACCCATAGCTTTGGCAAACACAAATGCGCTTTTCTGGGCATTTAAAAAAACATAGCCCAAAACACCTTCCCCACCATAGTAGTTTGCAACACCATCTTCAGATCCAGCTAGACAAAGAATTTTTCTTCCTTCCGTTGGAACAGCTGGTATGTCAAATGAATTGTTAACAGACTGTGCCCAAAACTTATTATCTCTATATTGAAATTCATTTAATTGAGAAACTCTACAAACAGCTTTTTTGAACGATTTTTCATCAAATTCAATAAGTAATTGATTTACAAGTGCAGATCCATTAGAACTTCCAATAATTGAAATGTTTTCTAAATCTAAATTTTTAAATAATTTTAAATAAGAAATGATTTCTGCAATAAAATTGATGTCTGGTGCCTTAGATTTTTCTTTAGCTATATTCCATCTTTTTAGATAACCTTGTGGAGCAATAATTATGTGTTTGTCTAAATAATTAAATTTATTTACAAAGTTGTTGGCACTTCCACCTCCTCCATGCAAAACAATTGCAATGGGATGTTTTTTTAATTTTTTGTCTGGTAATTTGACATATACTCTTCTTAGGTAACCTGTTGGCTCTTGAGACCAATTTTGAGCAATCTCGAAAAAACCTGATTCCAACTCGCTTTGACCAGAATTCTGTGAAACAGGATTATCTAGATTATTCTGAGGATATACATTAAAAGAAAACAACAGTAGTAAAAAAATTATTTTTTTCATTTAATTGAAATCAATAAAAAATACGTTAAAGAGCTTTAAATGGAATTTTGAATCGCATGTACTCCCAACCAAAATGAATGCTTGGGGATTTTTCCTCAGCAAAAGCAATTGAAAAGGCTTCTAATGATTTTTTATCTTTAGTAATAGGCACATTAAACCTAAGAATATCATTCTCTGATCTGTAGGAGTATGCTCCCCAGATGTTAACGGCTTTATTTAATATAAAAGTGATTTCCTGATTATTAATTATGGTAAAAATTGAATATTCACCAGCGGGAATAACTTTACCATTGATTTCAACGTCAGAAAAAAACCGTATTTGAGTTGCCTCATTTGCACCAGTCCTCCAGACTTTGTTTTCTGGAACTATATCTTTGAAAGATCTTCCATTTAACTGAGGTCTACTATATGTAACAATAGCAACTTTTTCAGTAATCCGGTTAGAGGTTGGGTATTTGGCTTGATCCATAGGGCTTTTGTCCAAACCCTTAAAACTTTGCGCTTGTACCGTTAGTGGCAGAATTAAAAAAAGTACTACAATTTTTTTGATTTTATTCACAACTTTGATTTTTTTGTTCTATTAATATATTAAATTTTAGTTATATTGTTATTATGATATCATCTAAAATATTTTCAATTAGTAACAAATTCCTCCTATCATTTTTTTGCATTTTAATTTCACTTAGTTTAGAATCTCAATGGGGAATAGCCTATGGAGCGGGTTGGGGAAATCAAGATTTAAAATCTTATCCTAACTTTTTCAAATCCATTGATTATGTGGGTGATGGGATAAATGGGCATAGAATGGATATTTATTTTCCCTCCACTATGAAAGTTAATCTCAATAACATATTTATTGACGCACTAAATAAAAATTATGAGAAAATAGATAACGTGATCTTTAACATAAAAAAAGAAAAGAAAAAATATCCCTGTGTCATAGTGATCTATGGAAGTGCGTGGAGAGGAAATTCTGGAAAAGATGGTTCTCTTAATCACATAAAAAATGCAGTTAAAAAATTAGTAAAAAATGATTTTATTATTGTAACTGTTAACCATAGGTCAACTAATTCCGATGCTTTTCCTGCTCAAGTCCACGACATTAAGGCGGCAATAAGGTTTTTAAAAGGTAATGCAGAAGCACTAAATATTGATACCAATTTCATTGCGGTCCAAGGATATTCGTCAGGAGGTCACCTTGCAGCTTTTATGGGTGCTACAACAGGGAAAAACAAATTTGCCTTTCAAGGTAATGAAATGGATTTAAATGGTTCGCTAGGAAACCATTTAGATCAAAACAGTGATGTGCATGCAGTTGTTGATTGGTATGGTCCAACCGATCTCTCACAAATGGACAAGTGTCCAAAAATAGAACGTAAAGCATCAAGAAGAGGAGATGCTAGAAGCGCTTTTTTAGGAGGCCCAATTGAAGAGAATAAAGTTAATGTTCAAATGGCTAACCCAATTACTCATTTAAATTCAAATACCCCTCCCTTTTTAATTTTTCATGGGGCCAAAGATACGGCTGTTCCTGTATGTCAAAGTGAAATACTTCATAATGCAATGATTAATAAAGGGTTGTCTTCAAAGCTAATCATTGAGGAAGATGGGGTACACTCTGGAACAAATAAAAAAATGTTTGCTCAGAAAAATCTAGATATTATGACCGGATTTATTATTGATCAGTACAACAAAAGCAAGACTTCTGATTAAATTTTTAATAAGAACTGGACTTAAGAGCTAACTTTCAATTTTGTCACTCAAATGATTCTTGTAGAAATATTTGTATGTTAAATAGACCACAGGTGTCATTATAAGCCAGCTGGACTGTGATTGAAAAGTTATTGGATTTCCCGCAATTTTGAAAAGAGTTGGATTGTACCACGATCCTAGAGGTTGCATGGGCGCCCATGATAAATCTCCATTGGATCCAAGTTGTAAGTGATAAAAAAAAGCTTCTACGTAAATATTTTGAGCCATAAACCATACAAATAAAATTAGTGCAACCTTCCAATTCCAATTGTTAAATACTGACACATTATTACGAAACACATTTTTTACTATTATTAAACCAATCCATATTATAAACACATCTGCCAAAGAGTTTAAAATCCAATTTAAATTTTGTGGAATTGCACAAGATAAAGCAACGCTCCTTCTCTCATCTACTGGAAGACCGCCTCCAAAGCCATAAGTTAACCATATTTCCCATCCAAATGTGACAATAATGAAAGAAAAAATTAAAGTCAAAGATGTTGGGTTTGGTTTCTTTTTATAAAATAAATGATTTGCTGTTAAAAAAATTGGGATGAACGCCGCAATATATAGTCGAACTACTAGCCAAAACTCAAAATCATTTAAACCACAAAAACCCAAAATCTCACTCATTCTTATAAAAAGATTTAAATGTGTGATTTTATTATTTTTTGTACAAAATTTCCAATTTTTGACGAATCTAGCCAGCGAGTAACTATAACCAAATTATGGTCTGGAACGATCACAATGTAATTACCTCCAAATCCTGCTGCATAAAAAATATTTTCAGAGAGTCCTGACCATTTTCTGTCACCTTGGTTGAGCCACCACATGTAGCCGTAAGACCTATTGTTAAGCGAGGGCTTGGTGATTAACTCTATCCATTTTGAGGAAACAATCCTTTTTTTCTCCCACAAACCGTCCCTTAAAAACAGTAATCCAAATCGGGCATGATCCAAGGTGTTTATAAAAACTCCTCCTCCAAAATGACCACCTCCACTAACTGACTGTATTCTCAAACCATCAATCATAATATTAGATTTTTCATAACCATACCACCTCCAAGTTGTTGAAGCGCCAATTGGATCCATCACATTTTCCTTTAATATAGACGGTAATGGTTTTCTAAATACATTTAGTAATGAAAAAGACAAAAGGTTTACCCTGACATCATTGTATTTGTATGCATAGCCAGGCTTGGGAATAATTTGATTTTTTAAATCTTGTATACTTAACCCTTTTACAGGTCTATCAGCCCAGTCAAAAGTTCCGAAAAGATTTCCTCTCCATTGAGATGATTGATTTAATAGGTGGTGCCAAGTGATCAACTGATTGTGATCAGAGTCAAACTTACCATCCCAAACATACTTTTTTAAAGGATCCTGTAACTCAATTAATCCTCTGTCAAAAGCAATACCTGCAACAGTTGACAGGTAGCTTTTTGTAACACTGAAAGTCATATCAACCCGATTGACATCGCCCCACTTTCCAATTATATAACCATTTTTAATTATTACTCCATTTGACTTTCCTCTAGTTTTTGTAGGTCCTTTAATTTCAAAATATGGTTCACTTCCGAAAGCTTTTATTATGGCATTTTCTAAATTAATGTCAACTTTATTTTCATTTTCTAAAGCAAAAATGATAGCTTCTTCAATTTTTTGGTTGTCCAATCCAAAAAAAGCTGGTTCTTTTTCATCCCAGTTTTTATTTGGATAATATAAGTTTTGAGCGGAGATTAAAAGGCCAAAAAATAAAAATAAAAACGAAAGTGATTTGTATAAGTTCATTGTTTAAAATTATTATTATTTTTTAATTTTATTTAATGCAAGTAAATAAAAAACCAGTCTTTTTCGTATTATTTGCTGTATGCTTTTCAGTATTTGTTCCCAAACTTTTTGAAATACAAGAACCAATGATCAAACTTACTGTCTATTTATTTTCAGCATTTCTATTATTGTATTCAGTATATCTTCACGAGATAAAGAAAAGGCCTTAAAAATAATAACCCAAATATTATTCTGACAATTGCCCTCGGTGAGGTCTTAGCGAGGACTTATAAAAATCAAGTTCAGCTTTATTTACAATTACATATGTAAAAGTATGTAGGTCACTTAAAGATTCCGTTCCAGAACTAATCAATGTTTTATTTTCAATTTTAAAGAACTCTTGTAGATGTTTCAAATGATGTTGAGCTGTTTCTTTAGCTACCGGTCCTCTAAAGTCCCAAATTAATTTAATTTTTTCCAATTGACTTCTTTTAACAATAAATTTATGGATAATGAAAGAGTTATTTTTGACTTTTTGACAGATTTATTTTTTTTGGTACCTTATTTGTTGAATTACTTAATCATGAGTACGACTGAAAAATTTTATAACCACGCTGTTCACAAGCTAGAAAAAGGAGCTACATTAAATGAGCTGTATGAGTTATTATACAAATATGAAAGACTTGAAGACTATGATGCATGTGCAGGCATTCATAAAGCTATCAAAGATAAGTCTGGGCAAAAAAACAGGAATTAATTTTCAAAATCCACAAATTTTTTCATCAGAAAACACCAATTATGAAAAAGATTCTTTTATTTTTTCTGCTAATATCGAGCTTGATTCGTTCACAAATAATTTCAGAAGATCTTGTTCAGGCTCATTTGGTTATATTATCTTCAGATGAGATGCAGGGCCGAAAGGCAGGAACCTCGGGTATTGAAAAAGCAGCGAGTTATATTGAATCAGAGTTTGAAAGGATCGGTTTATCAACATTTAATGAAACAGAGAGTTATAGACAAAACTTTAGGGCTCAAGGTTTGGAGTTATTTAATGTTTTAGGATTCCTTGAGGGAAAAAGTAAACCAAAAGAAATTGTTGTGATTTCAGCACATTATGATCATTTAGGTGTTGACGAAAAATTGAATGGTGATAAAATTTTTAATGGCGCTAATGACAACGCGTCTGGCGTTACAGCTGTCCTGGCAATTGCTGAACATTATTCAGTGAAAAGAACGAATGAGCGAAGTCTTTTATTTGTAGCATTTACAGCAGAGGAAATGGGACTAATCGGTTCTAAATATTTTGGAACCACAATTGAACCTGAAAATTATATTGCTGGCGTGAACATTGAAATGATTGGTAAAGAGTCGCCTTTCGGACCTAACACAGCTTGGTTGACTGGATTTTATAGAACAACTTTTGGTCAAATGATACAAAAAAATCTTGCAGGGTCAGAATTTCAGGTATTCCCAGACCCATATGAGAATTATAATTTATTTTACAGGTCTGATAATGCAGCATTAGCTAAACTTGGAATCCCAGCACATACAATCTCAACTAGCCCTATGGATAAGGATTTAGACTACCACAAAGTAACAGACGAAGCTAGTACACTTAACCCTTCAACCATTACAACCACAATTAAGGCAATAATAACAGGAACTGAGTCCATAGTAATGGGTAGGGATACACCATCAAGACCTAGGGTTATTATGGAGATGCAATGATTTAACAACAATTTATTTTTTGATTCTTAAGTTAATTCAACTAATTTTAAAACAAATAATATTTTATGTCTAAACAATCAAGAAGAAACTTCATAAAAAAATCTTCGTTTATTGGAGCTGGCGTTTTTATTGTCCCAAGAAATGTTTTGGGTGGTCAGGGGTTTACTGCACCTAGTGATCAATTAAATATTGCAGCAATCGGGTCTGGGGGAAAAGGAATAAGTGATATTTCAAATGCATCTGTTAACGGAAGAGAGAGAGTTGTTGCGTTGTGTGATGTTGATTTTGGGGGAAGCGCAAAAAGGAGTGTTGATAATTTTCCTAAAGCTAAACTCTTTTCTGATTATCGAAAAATGCTTGAGGAAGTTAAAGAAATTGATGCTGTAACAATTTCAACACCAGATCACGTACATGGTCCTGCTGCAGTTTTTTCCATGAATATGAACAAACATGTTTATGTACAAAAACCTATTACTCACAATATAAGAGAAGCTAGAGTGTTGACAGAACTTGCTAGAAAACAAAAAGTTGTTACACAAATGGGTAATCAAGGTGGTTCCAACCCTCTTCTAAATATGGTACAAAACTGGGTTGACTCAGGTAAGGTTGGAAAAATTTCTGAAGTTAAAGTTTGGACAAATAGGCCAGTCTGGCCTCAAGGAATCAAAATGCCAGATCCAGACTCAGGAGCAAAACCCAGTTCTCTAGATTGGAATCTATGGTTAGGCCCTGCAAATAAAAAACCTTATACACCCAATCTTCATCCATTTAATTGGAGGGGTTGGTGGGAATATGGTACCGGTGCATTGGGAGACGTTGGATGTCATTTAATTGACATCCCTTTTAGAACTCTTGGTCTTAAATATCCAAATGACGCAGAGTGCAGTGTTGGTAGTGTTTATACCAGAATGTGGAGCGCTGATTATCATCCTGAGGGCTGTCCACCTTCCTCACTTATTACTATAAATTTTGATCCCACAGAAAAAAATAAAACCTCCATGCGAATGACTTGGATGGATGGTGGAATTCGCCCACCACATCCAGAAATTATTCCACCAAATGCTGATATTGGAGGTCCTGGAAGTTTAAATGGTGTACTTATGATTGGAGAAAAGGGAATTATTTCCACTAATATAAATGATAGCTCTCCCTTAACTCCTAAACTTTATTTATACAATGGGGAAACGGAATTTGGTCCTGAAACTGAAAAAATGGAAGAACCTGAATATGGCCATCAACGAAAATGGGTCGATGCATGTAAGGCCGGTTTCAATAGCAAAGAACATTTAAACCTGACATCCTCATTTGATTATGCTGGTCCGATGACTGAAACTGTTTTAATGGGCAACTTAGCAATCAGGAGTTACATGCTTAGAAAAGAAAATAGTAAAGGAAATCTCGAATTTTTCGCAAGAAAAAAGTTGCTTTGGGACGGTGAAGGGATGAGGATTACTAATCTTAAAGAAGCAAACCAATTTGTAACTAGAGATTATCGAAAAGGGTGGGAAGTGTGAGCATATTTTTAAGGTTTTAGTACTTATATATTCCACTCTAATTTACATTGCAGTTAACTACTTTGCTTGTTACTAACTTAATATATGAATTTAGCTATATTTGGGCATTTAAATTTTAATGAAACCATATAAAAATATAAGCTCATCAAAAAAAGTTCAGGTTAGAAATATGTTCAACTCCATCTCTAAAGAGTATGATTTTTTAAATAAAATAATGACTTTTGGTAATGATGCGGTTTGGAGAAAAAAAATTTACAGTATTGCAAAAGAATCAAGTCCTGAAATAATACTGGACATAGCAACTGGAACTGCTGACATTGCGCTGGAACTATCAAATATTAAAAATGTGAAAATCATTGGTATCGATATTTCCGAAAAAATGTTAAAAATTGGAGACAATAAAATTTTAAAAAGAAATTTATCATCCAGAATTCAATTACAAAAAGGGGATGCAGAAAATATAGATTACCCTGAAAACTATTTTGATATCGTTACAATTGGATTTGGAGTTAGAAATTTTGAGAATTTAACTATTGGTTTAAAGGAAACTTATAGAGTCTTAAAAAAAACAGGTAAGCTGATAATCCTTGAGACATCTGTGCCAAACAATACCATACTCAAACTTTTTTATAAAATACTTAGCAGAACATTTATTCCTACTATTGGATATTTGCTTTCAAAAGACAGAACCGCATATGGTTACTTACAGGAATCTGCAGAAAAGTTTCCATGTGGTAAAAAATTTCTTTCAATTCTTGAGCAGGCTGGCTTTAAAAATACTAGGTTACAAGTTCTTATGCTTGGTGCTACATCTATTTATATTGCTGAAAAATAAATGAACCCTAAAATTAAATTTGATGAAGTTTCAAATGAAAAGTTTTTTGATAAGCTGAATGTTTATTACAACCAAAAGACTCCTTTTATTGCATATAGAAAGAAGAATTCTCTTGACCTAATGTGCCATGTAGATAATAACTGTGTTTCAGTAAAATCGTTGAAAAGCTGTAAACCTGGATTCTTTTTTATGCCATTTGAACAATTTCAAACCGGTTATAAAATTTCTTTGGAAAATTCATTTACAACTCATTTAAAGCTTGAAAAAAACCCTCATACAAATTCAATCACGTTAAAAAAGCTCGTCACTTTACAAAAACAAAAAAAAGAATATTTAAGGTCCATTTCCAAAATAATTAATATGATTAACAAGAGTGACTTATTAAAAGTAGTTTATTCTGATGTTTTTGAATTTAAAGATGTGGAGAGAAACTCAATAAAGTATTTTAAAAATTTGCTAAACTTACATTTAGATGCTCTCTGTTATCTATTTTATCATCCCAATGAGGGGTGTTGGCTTGGTGCAAGTCCAGAAACTCTTATAAATTTAAACAACTTCAATTTAAAAACTGTTGCACTTGCAGGAACCAAGAAAAAAGAAGTAAACGAATGGACTCTAAAAGAAATTGAAGAGCAAAAAATAGTTGAAAAGTATATTGTAAATAAACTCCTGCCAATTTGTGAAAAAGTAAACACAACAAAAAAAGAAACAATTAAAGCTGGAGGTATTGAACATTTAAAATCTACAATTGAGGCTGTTACAAGATCTTCAGTTAGTAAGATAATAAAGGCTGTACATCCAACTCCTGCAGTAGCGGGTTTTCCTTTAAAAAAAGCGTTAACCGTTATTAAAGGTTTAGAAAAACACAAACGTTCTTTCTATACCGGTTATTTTGGAATAGTATCTGAAGGTGGATGTGAAACTTACGTTAATTTAAGGTGTATAAATGTAGCGAAAAACAGGGCTTCAGTTTATGTAGGCGGTGGTATTACTCATGACAGTATACCAGAGTCCGAGTGGAATGAAATTATTTTAAAATCAGAAACAATTTTAAAAATCTTTAAGGATTAATCTTAAAATTCATTATTAAATTTGTAACTAATGATGTTTCCAAAAATACCCGCAGCCCAAACTGTTATTATGTACTGTAAACAATATGAGATTAAAGATGTTGTTATTTCGCCTGGTTCAAGGAACGCTCCTTTATCTATAGGATTCGCTTCAAATCCGAACTTCAATTGTTATAGCATAATAGACGAAAGATCAGCAGGATTTTTTGCACTTGGAATTGCTCAACAAAAACAAAAACCAGTTATTCTACTGTGTACATCTGGATCAGCACTTCTAAATTACTATCCCGCGGTCTCAGAAGCTTATTATTCTAGAATACCATTAATTATTTTGTCATGTGATAGACCAACATATAAAGTAGGTATTGGTGATGGTCAAACAATAAACCAAAATAAAGTCTTTGATAAAAATATTTCTTGCTCTGAAAGCTTGTTACAAGATGTTTCACACAACAGAAATGAAATCTTTATGAGCAATACGCAAACTTTAATGAAAAAAAGTGCGGATTCAAAATTGGTTTTAGAAACACAAAAAAAAATACAAATCAAAAATCAAGAAATCTTAAAAAATATTATTTCAAACTGTTTAAAACTTAGTAAGCCCGTCCACCTTAATATTCCTTTGGAAGAGCCTTTGTATAATTTTGATGAAAATCCAAGTATCCAAATTTCTGATGTTAATTTTATTTCAACCCCGGATTTGAATGAAAATAAAAAGTTTAATTACACAGCTTTACAAAATAATTCCAAAATCTTGGTTTTAATTGGATGCTTAAATCCTGAATTTCTTGCAAAAGAAACCATTGGACGTTTAGCAAATGATGGCAGATTTGTTGTTCTCACAGAAACTACATCAAATGTAAACGACAGATCCTTTTTTGGAAACATTGATAAATTAATTGCTCCAATTGAGTATTTAGATGATAAAAAAGAGATCTTTAAAGATCTTTCTCCAGATTTACTCATCACTTTAGGTGGAATGGTCATTTCAAAAAAGATTAAAAAATTTTTAAGAGATTATGGAGTCTTTAAGCATATTCATCTGGGGGAATGTGATAGCAATGATACTTTTTTTAAAAATGTTTTACACGTTAAAATAAATCCAAATACTTTTTTTGAAAACCTGTTCTCTAACAATAAGAAAAAGTCTAAATATTTTGATACATGGAATAAAATACAACTTCATAGAGAAATTGGACACAAGAAATTTATAAAACGATTGGTCTTTTGCGATTTATATGTTTACTCTTGTCTAGTAAACGTAATTCCAAAGAATACTCAAATTCAAGCAGCCAACAGCTCATCAATACGATACCTTCAACTATTTAAAATGAAACATAATAATACTATGTATTGTAACAGGGGAACTAGCGGAATTGATGGATGTACATCAACATCTGTAGGATCGTCTAATGCGTGTTTTGATCCTGTTTTATTAATAACTGGTGACCTGAGTTTTTTTTATGACATAAATGGATTGTGGAATAATTATATTAAATCAAATTTTAGAATAATTATTATTAACAACGGAGGAGGGGGGATTTTTAGAATTCTACCAGGATTTAAAAACAATCAAATATTTTCACAATATATTGAAACAAAACAAGTTCAAGGAGCAAAACAACTTGCTAAACATTTTGGGTTTAGTTATCAAAGTAAGAAAACAAAATTTGGATTGAAACTGGCTTTGAGATCTTTTTTTAAAAAATCGAATAAACCTAAAATTTTAGAAATTTCAACATCTTCAGAAACCAGCTCTTCAATATTAAAATCTTACTTTAAATTTTTATCTAAACCAGATTTCGAACGTTAAATAAAGCGTTATATTTATCAAAAAAATTAATGTTGAATTCTTCTTGGAAAAGTATCAAAAAATACTCTGATATCAAATTTGAGTTTTATAATGGTGTTGCGAAAATCACAATTAATAGACCTAAAGTTTATAACGCGTTTAGACCTGAAACAAATATCGAAATGCTGGATGCCATGGATATTTCTAGAGAGAGAAATGATATTGATATCGTTGTTATTACAGGCCAGGGAAATAAAGCTTTTTGTAGTGGAGGAGACCAAAACGTTAAAGGTTCTGGAGGGTATATCGGAAAAGATGGTGTCCCCAGATTGAATGTTTTAGATTTACATAAAAGAATAAGGGAAATTCCAAAGCCTGTCATTGCCATGGTAAATGGGTATGCAATTGGAGGTGGTCATGTTCTACATGTTGTTTGTGACCTGTCAATAGCGAGTGATAATGCTATTTTTGGTCAAACCGGGCCCAAGGTTGGAAGCTTTGATGGTGGATTTGGCTCATCTTATTTGGCTAGACATGTAGGTCAGAAAAAAGCAAGAGAAATTTGGTTTTTATGTAAACAATACTCTGCAAAAGAAGCTAAAAAAATGGGTATGGTGAATGAGGTGGTTCCGCTTGAGAAGTTAGAGGAAACTGTTCTAGACTGGTGTAAAATTATGCAAAAAAGGAGTCCATTAGCGCTAAGAATGATCAAAAGAAGCTTAAATGCAGAATTAGATGGCCAACATGGTCTGATGCAATTAGCTGGAGATGCTACTCTTTTATATTATCTTTCGGAAGAAGCTCAAGAGGGGAAAAATGCTTTTTTAGAAAAAAGAGACCCAAACTTTAAAAAATACCCAAAATTTCCATAGTTGTTTGTTTAACATTACATTAAAAATGTTCAAAAAAATAAGTCCTTGGATAAAAGCAGCCAGATTAAGAACAATTCCTTTGTCTGTTTCAGGAATTTTGATTGGCTCGTTTGCTACTTACCCAAAAGATCTGTTTAATATCTTTATTTTTTTGCTAGCAATTTGCACAACAATTTCGTACCAAGTTCTTTCAAATTTTGCAAATGATTTCGGCGATGGGATTCGTGGAACTGATAAAAATAGAATAGGACCTGAAAGAATATTACAATCCGGACTGATATCACAAATGCAAATGAAATTAGGAATTAAAATAGCCGCATTCATTTCATTTGTTTTTACAGTTACATTAATTGTTGTCTCTTTTAAAAATGAATTTTTAAATATTCTAACCTTTCTTTTTCTTGGTATTCTTGCAATTTTTTCGGCCATCAAATATACCATGGGTAAAAATGCATATGGATACTTTGGTTTTGGAGATTTTTTTGTTTTTATATTCTTTGGAATTGTGAGTGTATTAGGCTCAAACTATTTGTTTAACTCAGAATTAAGTTTGGATCTTTTATTGCCATCATTGACGATTGGCTGTTTAAGCGTTGGTGTTCTAAATTTGAATAATATGAGGGATCTTGAAAACGACAAAAAATCAAAAAAAAATACTATTGCTGTTAAACTAGGACCTGATAAAGCAAGAATCTATCACTACTTTCTTATTTGTATATCAATGATTAATGTTTTGATATTTCATTTTAAATCAGAAACCAGCTCTTATTTTCACCATTTTTTTGTAATTGCGATTATAATTATTTTAATTTATCACATATTTCAGGTTTATACTGTATCAGAACTCAAAGGTTTTGACAAACTTCTTAAACCGCTCGTTCTTACCACTTTTTTTTACTCCATAATTACATCCTTAAATTACATTTTTAATTAATGCGTGCAAGCTATTTCAAACACTCCTTAAAATTTTTAATTCCTAGTGGGACTTCCAGGGGAGTTTTATCCGAGAAAGAAAGTTGGTTTATAATAATTAAAGAAGAAAATAAAATCGGAATTGGAGAATGTAGTATTATTAAAGGATTAAGTCCTGATCCATTTTTTGAGATTGAAAAAAACTTAGACTTTATTTGTCAAAATATTCAATTGGGATTTAAGGAGCTTTCTAAAACTATTGAAAGTTTTCCTTCTATTATATTTGGATTAGAAACGGCTTTTTTATCTCTTGAAAGTGCGAATCCGTTTGAGTTTGAAAATTCATCATTTGTTTCAGGGTTAAAAAACATTCCGATTAATGGACTTATTTGGATGAGTAATTTTTCAGAAATGAAACTACAAATCAAAAAAAAGATAGAATCTGGTTTTGATTGTATTAAAATAAAGGTTGGCTCATTAGATTTCAAATTAGAATGTCAACTTTTAAAACAATTTCGAAATGAATTTAAAAAATCTGACATCGAAATAAGACTAGATGCAAATGGTGCTTTTAAATATGAAATTGCAATGGATAGGCTAAAAAAACTCTCAGATTATGACATTCATTCTATAGAACAACCAATAGCCACAAAGCAATGGGATAAAATGTCTTTAATATGTGAGCACTCTCCAATAGATATAGCTTTAGATGAGGAGCTAATTGGGATAGAGTCAGAAATTGAAAAAAATGATTTTCTGGCAAAAATCAATCCTTCTTATATCATCTTAAAGCCTAGCCTCTTGGGTGGGCTATCAAAAACTGATTCATGGATTAAGGCAGCAAATTCATTAAATATTGGTTGGTGGTCAACAAGTGCTCTCGAAAGTAATGTTGGTCTAAATGCAATATCTCAATGGGTTTTTAATAAGAATACAAAACTTTATCAGGGTTTAGGGACCGGAGGGCTTTACTCCAATAATATTGATTGTCCTTTATTTATTAAACAAGGTAAACTATGTTATGACACCAAAAAAAAATGGGATTTAAATTTCTTCAAAAACATCTAATTTGAAAAGAAAATCAACTATTCAAACTTGTAACCCTAACTTTAAAATAAACGGAAAATTGTTTATGAGTTTGGTTCATTTTAATTCAAACTTTAAAAAAGATCACCTTGATCCCGAGCTTGTTAGATTTTTAATAAATTGGTTTAATCCTAAAGATTATATTAATGTGAGCACTTCTGGAACTACTGGTGATCCAAAAAAAATTAAAATACTGAAAACTGCAATGATTAATTCGGCAAAAAAGAGTGCTCAGATTTTTGGACTTAAAGAAAAAGATCGTTCATTACTATGTCTTCCTGTCAAGTACATTGCTGGGAAAATGATGGTAATTAGGTCTTTGTTTATAGGTCTAAACATGTGTACAATTGAACCAAATGGCTCGCCTCTTACTAGAAATTCTGAATCATATGATTTTGCAGCAATGGTTCCTAGTCAAGTTAAAAAAACGATAGAGCACTTAAACAAGGTAAAAAAACTATTGATTGGAGGCGCTCCCGTTCACAAGTCATTGATTGAATTAATTAATACGAAATCGACTGAAGTATATGAAACATTTGGAATGACTGAAACTGTTTCTCATATAGCTATAAAAAATTTAAGCAAAGGAGAAAAGCATTTTAGTGCTGTTCCGGGTGCTACTTTTGGACTAAAGTCTGGATGCTTAATTATTTCTGCTCCCGATTTAAATAAAAACACTATAGTCACAAACGATATAGTTGAATTGATTGATGATAAATCTTTTTTTTGGAAAGGGCGAAAAGACTCCGTGATAAACTGTGGGGGTATTAAATATTTTCCAGAACTTCTTGAAAAGAAAGTTGTTAATTTCAAAAATATTAGATTTATTATATGTGGGATTCCTGATCCTATTTTAATAGAAAAGATTGTAATTGTATTTGAAAAGTGTGTTCCTCCAAATGTAAAAAGAATGTTTGAGAGTCTTTCAAGATATGAAAGGCCGAAACTCGTCTTCACTCTTGAAAAATTTACAATAAAAAACGGAAAAATAGATAGAAAAAATATTAGAGAAAGGGTTCTAAAAATTAAAAATGAAACAGCAAGAAAAAGAAATATATAATACATTAACCCATCTTATTGGGTTTTTTTTAAGCCTAATAGGATTGCCTTTCATGATAGCGGCAAACCAAAATCTCACACCCTACAGCTTATTTAGTATCCTGTTTTTTTTCTTTGGTTTAACATTTGTGTATGGAGCATCTACCATTTATCATTTCAAAATTGACTCTTCTAAATCTCAAGTCTACAGAACTATTGATCACATAAGTATTTTTTATCTTATTGCAGGATCCTACGCTCCAATTTGTTTAATTACTCTTTTTGATGGATCTGGACTTATGATATTTGCCTCTATTTTTATTATTGCCATAATTGGAACAATTTTCAAGATTTTTAAAACAGGGAAACATGAAAAGTTTTCTTTATTTATATATCTATCAATGGGTTGGTTTATATTAATAGACATCGATTCTGTTTTTGAAATTCTACCAGCTAAAGGTTTTTTTTTATTGGTTATAAGCGGTTTTTTCTATACTATTGGAACTTATTTTTATCAAAAAAAGAATCTTAGATATTCCCATACGATTTGGCACATTTTCGTTTTGGCAGGCAGTACAGCACACTACTTTGCTGTTTTATTATTTGTTATTTAATTATTTTTAACAACAATAATCTTTTTTTAATTTCTATCTTTTAAAATATATTGTGATGAAAAAAGTTTTTCTAATTTTATTATCCGTGGGGATATTTGCTCAAGAAACAGAAACACAAAATTATGAAGTAATTAAGTCAATGAATAATTTTGAAATTAGGTTTTACCCCTCAGTCGTTAAAGCTAAAGTTACATCCGACAGAAATTTTGCTAAATTATTTCGTTATATAAGCGGAAATAATGAGGGAAGTGAAAAGATAGCTATGACTAGCCCTGT
>MDTB01148535.1_pt1 | contig 16089 bp, 13 predicted proteins | sample 811161 | NCBI WGS metagenome assembly MDTB01 (sample SAMN05326650, study PRJNA326480) | marine metagenome | isolation source: seawater | place: Mediterranean Sea | collected 2009 | reverse complement strand
TGATGTGGCTTGGTCGGCTTGAGATTCTAACCGTACTCGTCGTTTTCAATCCACGTGCTTGGCGATTGTGAGATATCAGAAGGAATCGAGACGGAACTGAGTTCCCGTAACTTCTTCGTTCTCACTTTCTTCGCTAACTGTCTCGATAGGTTCTTCCATAGGCTCAGTTTCTGGAACCGCGTCAGGTTCAGGTTCTAATGAAAACTGTTCAAGGATTTTCTTTCCTAAAGGAGAAGTTCGTCGAATCCCGTGGAGGGCAAGATGGTCTTCCGCCATTAGTCCGATTCTTTGTGATAGACCGATGTCCTCTGGATTGCTGCCCATGCGATCTTCATGCATTGCGAGAAGGATGGGGTAGAGGCTTTCCCGACCTGCTGCATGACTAGTACCAACGGCTTCGGAGAGAAGTTGGTTAGCAGAACCAGTCGTCCACCCTTCACGCCCTCTGCGGAGAGTATCAGGGTAACTAACGTCGGGTCTGGATTTCAGGCCCGGGGCTCGTGCTGCAGCCCCCATGAGTTCATAGGTCCAATACCACGCACGGTATGCAGTTGATGCGAAGGTCTGTCGATGCGACCATTCTGCACGCTTCAGTGCGCGGACAGCCATGGCAAGGTCTTCATGTTCAGTTCGATTGATGGTAGTAGTCCAAGAGAGCCAAGTACGTAGTTCAGATGGGCTCCTATCAAGTTCACGAGCAACTGTTGCAGCGTCACGATTGGTCGGTGCCTCAAACATTCGTTTCACACCTTCGAATACTTCGACGTGTGCATCACGCCGACCAATCTCAATCTGATCTAATGCTGATTGGAGGTTGATGTGGCCATTTTCAAAAGCGCATTGTAAATCATTGATGAGAGCACGAATATCGCCTGAGTTGTTTCGTACCATTGCATCGAGAGCGGGCCCATCGATACTAACTCCCTCCTCCTTGAGGACGCGCAGTGCAATGGTTTCTAGATCCATTTTGGACACACGCCGAAATTCGATGATGTCTGCTAATTTTCGTATTCTTGTTTCGTTCGTACGCCAATCTGAACGGCCATAAAGTCGCATTTTGTCATTACAGGTCATGATGACTGGTTGTTGGGTTTCTTCTAGGATGCGAAGAAGTTCTGCCTTTCCGCCACTGTCTCCTTTGAGGCCACCTTCCTTCTCAGTGTCGAAGGTCCGTTCTATTCGTTTTTCTGACGCCTTCCTGAATGATCCTCCTAGGTGATCTACTTCGTCTAGGAGAATGAGTGTTCGGCTATTGTTCTGGCCGGTCGATGACCAACTGTCTAACGAGGAATGAACCGCTCCACTCATTGCAGCACGTCGTAGAACTGCGGCGTTGCGCTGCTCAGATGCATTCAGTTCGACAACGTTCCATCCGAATTCAATTGCCGTTGCGAGTGCGATTGTTGTCTTTCCAATACCTGGGGGTCCAACTAGTAAGAGTCCTTTACGCTCCGGTGTACCGTTCGACCAAGAACGAAGCCATGTCTCGATACGTTTTCTCGGCCCGTCATTCCCGACGAGTGCTGCCATCCGGTCGGGGCGATGCCTCTCGCTCCAATCCTCGGACATGTTCTCCATCGTCCCTTGTTGCCATAGGATGGCCTTGAACATTGGTCAGTTGAAATGGTCTGCGAGAGTCCGGAATCGTAGTTGTTCCAAGAGATTATCGATAGTGATTCGAATCTGGCGTTGGTCATCTCTACTCCTTACAGTGACGGTCCCGTCTTCCATAGTCTGATGGTCAACTGTGATGGCCCATGGGATTCCAATCTCATCAGCTCTTGCATAACGTCGCCCAATCGACTTTCCAAAGGCATCGATGGTTGGAACAAGTCCAGGGATTGAACATATGTCCCTGAATAATGATTCAGCCTTTTCTGACATTCCATCCTTGTTGAAGAGTGGCAAAACCACGGCATCGTAGGGTGCAACATCTTCGGGTAGACGCATGATATCATAGGACTCCCCTTCCTTTTCGATTTGATTGAATGAATGATCCATCATATGCCAGATAATTCGATCAATACCGAAGGCTGGTTCGATAACATGAGGGGTGAACCATTCACCGTTGATGGTGTATCTAACTCGCCTTGATTCGACCATGTCCTCTTCAATTGTAACTACGCTTCCGTTTGTTAATGTCAAGGGAAACGGTGTGGATTTAGGTGCTTCTTCGATCGCTTCAAGAGCTTGTATGACCATCTTTGCATCACCTCTGAATGCTGGACCAATTTTAGCTTGTACAGGGACCCAAGCAGTCTTATCGACGTGTATGGGCTCTGGATGTTCCCTCCAGGCTCGTAATTCCATACTTCCTGAAGCTGAAGCATGTGCTTCTAGGTCGTAACATCCACGATGGGCGATTCCTACACATTCAATCCAGCCGTAACAGCCATGAATTTCAAGGTCCCAGCAATCGGAAGCGTAGTGTGCCATTTCATCCTGCTCATGTTGTCTGAACCGCATCCGTTTTGGGTCAATACCGAGTTGAATCATTAGTCGATATGTTTCCAGCATGAAATGGCCTACAACTGGATGTCGAACTATTCCCGCTTCTAAGGCAGGAATCATTTCAGAAGATAATGATTCAGCGTGAGCACCCTTTGGATCAGGGACAAGGTTGAGAGGGACATCGTTTCTAGCAACTTCTGCGAGATTTACCTCTGCTTCGGGGTCAATGAAGTACTCAAGTTCGGCCATATTGAATTCACGTTGTCGAATCATTCCCTGTCGTGGACTAATCTCGTTACGATATCCCTTCCCAACTTGTACTGCTCCAAATGGTAATCGTTGCTTGAAGTGCCGATAAATCGAAGGATAGTTGGTAAACATCCCTTGGGCCGTTTCGGGTCGGAGAAAGGCACTACGCCCTGTCCCAACTGGTCCGATAGAGGTGGGGAACATGAGGTTCATTGGGGCGCTACCAGCCCAATCAGTGGAAGAACAGGATGGGCATTCAATGGCATGTTCTGATAGAGCAGCATCAAGTTGAGCCGCATCTAAGGCATCCGGATTGTTCACGTGGCCCTCAAGCAGTTGGTCTGCCCGTTCCACGGCTTCACAAGATCGACATTGAACCGCATGGTCATTGAATGCACCCACGTGTCCACTCGCTTCGAGCACTTGGTGAGGCGTCACAGTTGGACTGTTAATCTCGACAATATTTCCTAGTCGGAGCCAGTGGTGTAACCAAATCTCTTGGGTCCGCCTGAGAATACGGCCTCCCACGGGCCCGTAATCGAATAGGCCAGCGACTCCCCCGTATAGTTCGAATGCAGGTCTAACGACACCTCGTCGCTTGAACATCGCCATCAGGGTCTGGACCCTGTCCTCGTTCACACTCATGATTATCTATCGCTTAGCACGCCGCTTCTCAATCCTTCGCACTGAAATGCCCTCAAGACCACTCCTTTGGATTCGTAATAGATTTGACATAACTTGCTGCTCAAATTATCGGATTCAATATGTGGGTAAAGTCCAATCTGTTTGGATAGCGTTATAACCTCGTTCGGGTGCCGTCCGAACACCGATTTAGGAAAGGAATCTACGATGGAACCTGTATATGCCACAGAGCCAGCGGAAACGCAGGATTTACTGGATTCACTCTGTCCCCCTGTAAGGAACTGGTTCAAGGACAAATTTCCTGATTTTACGGAACCTCAGAAGTTGGCAATTCCAGCTCTTCAGCGAGGAGATCATCTTCTTCTCTGTTCTCCAACTGGAAGTGGAAAGACTCTGACAGCCTTCTTGAGCATAATCGATGATCTCGTCCGACGTTCAATGGAAGGAACTCTTGAGAAAGCAATCCATTGTGTTTACATTTCACCAATCAAGGCATTGGCAAATGATATCCAACGCAATTTGATTGATCCTCTACGGGAGATTAAGGAGACCTACCTCCCCAATAGGGCACAGGACATAGTAGTCGGTCTCAGAACTGGGGATACTCCGCAGTCGGAACGTCAGAAGATGCTCAGGCACCCCCCTCATATCCTCATTACCACTCCTGAATCACTTGCGCTAGCAGTCGGCTCTAAGCGATTCAGACCGATTCTTCAGAATTTGAGGTACATGGTTGTTGATGAGATGCATTCCATGGTTCCAACAAAGAGGGGGACTCATCTCGCTCTCACTCTCGCCCATTTGGACCATACGATTTCCAAGCCTGTGCAGAGAATCGGCATCTCTGCGACTATGGAACCGCTGTCTACAGTCGCAGATTTCCTCGTCTCATCGAGTAGTTCCATCGACACTCGACCGGTCCAGATTGCTCACGTTTCAGGATCGAGAAAACTCGATTTAGACATTATTCTACCAGCACGAGATTTCAATGTCCGGCCTCTGAAGGAGATTCTGGACCTGAATATCCCTCACATTCGGACTTTGGTTGAAGCCCACAATACCACTCTTGTATTTGCAAACACGAGGAAGATGACTGAGGTAATCGTTCAGAAGTTGAGGGTGGCTGGCGTCCAAGGTGTCGAAGGTCACCATGGTTCAATGGACAAGAAGATTCGCTTGGATGTGGAGCAGCGTCTGAAACGCGGCGAACTTCGTTGTGTTGTGTCTTCGTCCAGCCTTGAGATGGGAATAGACATTGGTTCTGTCGATATGGTAGTCCAAGTTGGTTCTCCAGGAAGTATCGCAACCGCTTTGCAGAGGGTCGGCCGTGCAGGCCACCAGGTAGGAGGAGTACCAAGAGCACGAATGCTACCTACGAGTCCACACGATCTCCTTGAATTGGTTGCTCTACAGAATGCGATTCTTACCGGTCGAATGGATCAACTTCGTTTCCCTGAACGTTGTCTCGATGTGGTAGCCCAGTTCCTCATTGGACTCGTTATTCAACAAGAGTGGGATATCGATGAGGCATACGAACTCGTTGTCTCTTCATGGCCTTACAGAGAACTTGGTTATGACGATTTTATCGAGGTACTTGACATGCTCCATGAAGAGCGACGTATTTGGGTAGATTGGGAGGAGAATATTTACTCAAAGCGTGGATTCAGTCAGATGATTTACTACACCAACATCGGGACTATTTCTGCAGATAATAACTACCTAGTTTTCACTCAGGATGGTACTCTGGTTGGCCAACTTTCGTCATCTTTCGTTCAGAACCTCCGGGGTGGCGATGTTTTCCTTCTTGGTGGGCAAACCTATCGCGTCCATGCAATCAACTCAACACGAGTAAATGTGAGCCCAGTCACAGGGCATCGTCCTACTGTCCCATCATGGACTGGGGAGGCTATGAGTCGGACACGGGAACTTTCAGATGCCGTCCTTGAAGTTCTTGATCAAGTCGCTCGAGTAGTTCGAATCCAGAAGGACCCACGGCAAGTGTTTGAACAAATCTACAGATTGAGTTCGCCAGTTTCAAACAGCCTCGCAGAGTTCCTTGAGGAACATCTCCGTGAGACATTCCTCGTACCTACTCCGAATCGAATCCTTGTCGAGGAAATTGAAGGTAGTATGCCCACATATGTTGTCACAACTTGTCGGGGTAGAGCGTTCAACATGGCGCTTGGGAATCTCTTTGCCGCCCTAGCCGAAGCTGATGAAATCAAAGTCATTGAAGCGTCGTTTGATGAAAACGGCTTCCTTCTCAAGCTTACTAAAGAGGTCAACATCGGTCTTGTCCCCGGCCTTCTACGTGAAGGGAATGGCCGTGAGATTATCCGTAAATTCCTCATTGATTCACAATTATTCCAGAAGCGCTTTCGAGAGGTTGCCTCTAGAAGTATGATTATTCCACGCCGGATTGGTGCGGATGAGGTTAGTCCTCAACAGTTCCAACAGAAGGCAGAAGGCCTCCTACGGAAACATCGACAGATGGATTCAGGCGATTCATTGCTAATCAAGGAGGCAGAGAATGAAATTTACCATACCGATCTTGATTTGCCTGCACTTGAGGAATTCATCCAAGATATGGCTGACGATAATGTCACAATGTCTCACTCTAGAGTTAAACTTCCATCTCCTCTTGGGATGAATCTGTACATCTCTGCCTTCCAAGATCTCCTCTCAATGAGGACCAAGGCCTTCTTAGTCAAAGATATTGATCCAGTTATTCTCCGTCGCCTCCTTGGAAAGCGATCATTGCATACGGATCTCAATCCTGAGCGTATCGATCAGTACTATACTGACAAGGTACCTGCTCCAACGAGTCCAGATGACCTGTTACGATTGATGGACGTAGGTGGCGGTCTTCAGGAGAATTCGGATCATCCTCTGTATGTAGAAAAACTGAGTTCTGTTTCTGCAGCCACTCTGCGGAGTTGGGTCGAGGAACTTGCTGAAGCGGGACGAATCATGAGGATTCGAGGGACAGGTAGTGATCAGATTGATGGCAAATGGTTCTCAAAGTCCATGGCTGGAGTTCATGGAACACTCGGTTGTCTAGCCACTGCCGGTGCCTCAGACATGGACAACGTCCGGGAGTTGTATACTGGTAATCTGTTCTTCCAGGCGACTTCGAGTGTTTCTGATTCAGGTTGGGAAGATGTGGGCCTTAGTGATCCCCATGAGTGCCTTCGTGTGAAGATTCTCGACCTCCTCGGTTCAGAGGGTCCAAAGCCGGCCGAAGTTCTCGTTGAAAGACTTCCATTTCCAAAGAGACAGATTGAGGTTATACTCCATGAACTCGAGGTCCGAAACTTGCTTTCAGTAGGCTTCTACAAGCAGACGAAGGATGGAGAATACATTCTAAGGGTAGATGAATACAAAATCACAGGAGGTAAGGAAGACGTCATAGAAGCACGAACGATTCAGAACCTCCTATTGGACAAGTCATTCTCAAACCGTGAAGACCCACTTGACGTGATGCGTAATCACATCATGCTTTCGAAGCAAGAGGAACTACTGTACCGTTCAACAGACTATCGATTCGGAGATTGGGCCGACATAAAACACGATTCCGACGTTGTCATGGGTCGGTTGTTGAACAACCGTATTGGCTACACCCTGAAGGAGGAGATTCCGTTGATTTTGGGGCTTCGACCCCCGCCATGGCGTGGTTCCAATGAGGAACGTCTGCTTGAGATGGTGCCAAACGATCGTAATGTGGAGCGTAAGGAACTCGAAGTATCCTTCCTTAGGTCGTATGGTTCAGAGCAAGCTGAAAAGGGTAAGCGAGACTTCCGGAATGCAATTGGCAATCTAGATCGTTCGCTTAGTGTAGCCAAGCAGTACAAAGTGGTACCTAACAGGAAGCGTTCGTTGTCATTGTTCCATCGAGTAAGTGACGTTTACGAGCCCATGTCTTTCGAAGAAGCATTAGGAGTATACGTCAATCGTATGGGTCCCATTCGTCTCTATACGATTCGAAATAACGTCACAAGGGCCGTCGAGGAGATTGCTGAAACCTTACGTGTACTCGAAGACAAGGGTGTGATCGAGAAAGTCATCACTTTGCAACCAGACCCTATCGAGTTCTATGCATCGCCAGAGGATGCACGTCGGTTGCGAGGTTACCGGGAAGAAGATCGCACTCTCCGTATTCTCACACAGAGTGACCCATATTGCAGTCGCTTCATCCAGGAGATACGTTTCGTACTTCGGGACGGTTGGTACCGACCTGTGTTCAAAGGCGTCGATCCAATAGGTCGGATTCTGATGTACAAGGTCAATGATTATCTAGAAATCAAGGATATTCAGGTGCCTCATGCTTACTTAGATGAGTTTGGTATTGAGTTCAATCGACTTTTGGAAAACTTTAGGGATCAACTAATCGATGTTTCAGTTCTCCATAACTTCAACGGCCAAACGATTCCAGAGGCCCCTCCTGAGATTCAGAAACTCGTAGAAACTCTTGGATTCATCCCGATGAACGACCAGCGTAATAGGTACATCCGTGGAGGTGTGGTTGCGACGCGTGAGAAGAGTATCATTCACCGTTCATTGTTCAAGATTCATAATTTGCATCAGGTGACTAGGAAAGAGAATGAGATGAAAGCAGTCATGGAAATGGATGAGGTTAGGGACACTATCGCCTTACGAGGTCGTTGTGAGGTTATGAGGGCTGACCTTGATGCCATGGCTGCAGCGAATCAGTTGCATCAGGGAACAAATCTTCGTCGTCACCTTGTTTGGTCATCCTACGACCATTTCCAACGATTGTTAATGATACGGAATATGCCGGCTCCTGAGGAACTTCAGGCCGTTCTTGATGCCTTCACAGAGAATACGGATCCACGTGCTTACATGGAGCGATATGCGATGAAAAGAGCGGAATTCCGTAAGTTGATTCAACCTCTGTTACGTTCGGGTTACATGGTGCAGGACTATCGTGGTGGATTCAAAGTCGTCCATACCAAACCAGAATACGATGTATGGGAAGAAAAGAAATCCTATCTCAAGGATCAGATTCTGAAATACCCTGTAGTTTCCATGAAGCAGATGGAACGCTTGGTAGGGGCATCATTCAAGCCGGAGGAAATTGCCCAAGTACTCCATGATATGGAGGATACAGGAGAGCTCGTCAAAGGATTCCTTACAGTTGATTCTGCGGAGATTCAGTGGGGTCAGCCTGACTTGATTGAAGAGGGTGAATCACTCGATCCGATGCGGGATTTCGTCATGCCTCCTTCAGACCCTCTTCTGCCTTACTTCAGTGGGATGCTTAGAGAGAGATTTGGTTTCGGTTCTGCTTATATCGTCTTCCATAAGGAGGATGCAGTTGCTGCTTTCAAGGCTAACACTCGGGACGATGTGTTCGATATCACGGACTTCAACGGTGATCCAGATACTGAGAGACAGGTACTACGGGTGATGAAAGAGTTCGCATGGGAACACAACATGCCTCTTGTTGGGCGTATGTTTGAGAAACTCAAGTCGCGGATCGCAAGTCGCTGATGGGCTTGATTAGTCGCATGATATGTCGGTGCATCTCCGGAAGGAGATCGAAAAGGACCAGTGCCATTAGGAACATTGCGAACAAGGAACCGGCCTTAGCCGCGTATGAGTGGGCGAAATCAAACATGGTCACACCCAAGAGGTCCCAGTGAGGATACGTTATATGGAGCCAGACGATACCTGCATTCCGGAATGTGTTCAGGACAAAGATAGTGGGGACAGTTACGAGAAGCGCCCGCATTCTACGTTGCCATGGGGCAGTCCGAATTGCGAATAGAGCGCCAATGAAAACAGCCATCGATTGGGCTGCAGAACAGGCCATTACGAAACTAACTGTAGGTTGACCTGATGTTTGATCCAACAAGGGTGTATGGAATCCAGCCTCGCCGAGTTGTTGAGTAAGAATCCAACGATTCCCGTCCCACTCGGACCATAGTACATCAGCTGTACCTGTATCTACTAACATGGAGCCGATGACATATCCATCGTGCCCAGAAAATGCAAGGAATGAGTTTGCACTCCATGCTGTAATCCATACGGCTATCACATTGAAAATTGGTACATGAGCCATGATTAGATATGGCCCTGTTGCCAAAGCGATGGCTCCCCTGGCCCATATCAGGGCTTCATCTTCAATTCCCCGAGATATGTTGCGTCCGTCCCACACGGCCACAGCGATTGTGAGGGGAAGACCCGCTGCAGTCATCAGGATTAGTACTGGGTCTTGGATTTCGACGTAATGTGGGACGTCCATGTAAAAGTGCAATCCAATCATGGGCCAACCTATGATGGCAAATATACTACCTTTTGATGAGGCTCGGAAATGGCCGAAACCAAGTAGAATAACTCCAAGCACACCAAACAGGAGTTTGAGTTCCGAATCCTCAATGGCTAACGCGGAGGCGAGGCTACGGAGGGTCTCGATAATCGGGTCTTCCACACCTGTGCGTTTTCCCCAACCTGTAAATAAGCAGCGATGACAGCGACAGATGATGGACGAGAACACCTCCTTTGACGGTGCAGGCTTCCTTCACTCATACATCTTAGATCTCAAGAGTGCTCTTGATGCGATTGATGAGGATACTGTGGCTACCTTGCTCAGAATGGTTTTGGACACTCGCTCTACTGATGGTAGCATCCACTTCCTAGGCAATGGTGGTAGTGCTGCAACTCCATCTCATAGTGCAGGAGATTGGTCGAAGGAAATCGGCGTTCGAACAATGGCTCACACAGATAATACTGCGATGATGACAGCGTTTGCCAATGACCATGGATATGATCAGATTTTCATTGGTTCTCTTCGTACCTTCCTTAGGCCCGGTGATCTCGTAATCGGATTTAGTGGGAGTGGCAACTCGCCCAACGTAATCAACGGTCTTGAGTATGCGAGGGCGAATGGTGGCCGAACAGTTGGCGTTACGGGTAATTTGAACGGTGCCGGAGCAGGTCGGATTACGGAATATGTGGACCACCTTGTGCACTTCGAGACGGAATCGATGGAGCGTATCGAGGATCTACAACTTGTACTGAATCACATTGTGAAGGAATCCATCAAAGCGATGGACGCCTTGGAGTGATGTCTGAATGAGAGCGCATCGTCACCGTGCATCGTTACTAGATCCCCTTGACTTACCTGATCTTCCGGTTGAATGGGCCGGTCGCATAGCCTACTTGGATCGTGATGGAGTAATCAACGTCGGGAAGGAGACCTATGTCAATGATGTCAGCGAGGTAGAGATGTTGAGAGGTGCAGGTCAGGCGATTGGTGAACTTCGCCGAGCAGGATTCAGGATTGTAATTTGCACAAACCAATCTCCAATCGGTCGTGGTTGGTGGGATCATGAGACATTAGCTGAGATTCATGATTATATCCAAGACAAACTTCTTGCTGAGGATGAGGATGCTCATCTAGATTTGATTCTATACAGCCCGTATGCTCCATGGTTGGGAGCTCATGCTCGCAAGGGGAATCCTGGGATGTTGGAAGCAGGTCGACAATTGGTAGAGGCAGCGGAGAGAGGTCAACAACTCGATGATGAATCGTTCATGGATGCAGAAGCTTACACATCATCTGATTTCGATGAAGCTTCTAGTGTGATGGTAGGGGATCGAAGCGTCGATATGGAGGCTGCTTCCGCTTTCGGAGTTCGTGGCATTCAGGTTGATGGGGCCTTGGGAGTCGTAGATGCAATGGATTCCATTTTGATGGGTTGAGATAGATGCTCCTCTTCATCGGGATCGATGATACTGATCATCCCAACGGCGGATGTACGACTTGGTCATCTCATATTCTTGCCAAATTTATCGAGGCGGAAGGTGCTGAGATTATTGAACGTCGATTAGTTCGTCTCTGGCCATTTGCTCCGAGAAGGACAAGAGGGAATGGGGCAGTTTGTTTAGTGGTGGATACTGATAATCCATCATCCATTCTTGAAGTAGTGAATATTTGGTTCAATTCTCTTCTCAAGGACCTAAAAAAAATTGATCGATTGTCACATGCTCGTCCAGGTTTGGTTATTCTCAAGGAACAATACTCTGACCATGCATATTGGGAAGCCGTTCGGCACGAGGTTGATCATTCAACCTTGGAAGTACAAATGCGTAATTGTCTATTGCACCTTCATCATCCTGAGGGTAAGGATGGATTAATTGGTGCATTGGCTGCAGCCTCTTGGATGCCAAAAGAATCTGTTACATGGGAGGCCATTGCGTGGAGGAATGAATCTCGATGGGGGTCGCCTAGGGAGGTTTCTCCAACATGTCTCGACATTCTCGAGGAATCCCATCCTGAGACGTTCATGAATCGAGACCCGACCCGTGGCCATGGGATGATTGCTCCTCGTTCTCCATGCCCTGTTCTATTTGGAATTCGAGCCCGTTCTCATCAATCTGCTTTGGCGGCCATCGAGGATATTTTGTCTTCTGAAGGGGTTGAATCGGCTGAGGATTATGCTATTTTCAAGACAAACCAATGCAGTGATGATCATCTCCTAGGTCCGTTGAAGATTACTACGATGACTCCTGCTAGAGTTCATCGTGGAGGTCATGTTACTGTCGCTACTATGACTGAACAAGGCCCCCTTCTAATCCGCTGCTTCAAGGAAGGTGGTAATCTCAACAATGCTGTTTTATCTCTTGAACCGGGTGATATTGCAGAGGTACTTGGGCTTCTATCACCAGACGGTGAATTACATCTTGAACGAATGCGTACAATTACTCTTGTTCCACGAAACTTGAGCCGTCCCTTGTGCAAATGTGGGGCCAGATTTCGTTCCTCGGGTCGGAATAGTACATTGAGGTGCAAAGAATGTGGTTCAACATCCCCTCGTCGTTGGTCTGCTCAGACAATCGGCCCTTCAGGATGGGTGGAACCGTCTGCTGATCAACGACGACATCTTGCGAAACCCGTCGCATGGATGGGAAGCATTGATTGATGGTTTGTTCTATCGCGATGCATGGAACCTGAAACGTTAGGCATTATTGGTATGCTTCTAATCACTCTTGGTCTGCTCTATTTCATTATTAGAATGCGCTCGAAGAACATCGAGGAGAACTCGGCACTGAATCAGCCAATTGTTGCAGGAGAGGATGAAATCGGAGGTGCTGCCATCGATCCCTCTCAGTTTGATGAGCCTGACGAGGCTACACTGGATATGCTCGGTGAGATGCTAGAAGAAGCTGCCGAAGCACAAGGAATGATTTACGAGGAATGATCTGTAATCTCAAACATCCCATCTCTCAATTGGAGCGTATATCTCTGTACGGGTGTTACTAAATTCCTCTTATCATCCGCGATATCTCGTCTTGTAAGTCTCCACACTTCCTCGATATCACAGCCGCTACGCATTGCCCATTCATCTTCGCCGCTGGCATCAGCATACAATGCCGAGGTGACAACGACGATAGTTTGCTCATTGCAGATTTCAAGAACACGTGATAGCATCATTTTCACTTGTGAATCAGCACGCCCGCTACGGCCCGCCCAATCATCGATTACGATATGGGTCAAACTATCAAGTCCAAGAATTAGTTCGATTGATTCCTCAAGTCCACGTCCAATGTGCTCGCCGAAAGACCCAGCATGGAAGCGCGAGAGTGCGGTTACAGGTAAATCTTCGAATACTGTTGAAAGCCGATCAGGATGGGGCATATCTCTGCCTATCCAGAGTACTCTACCATTGGATTTGAGTCCACTATGAACCAGTTGGAGTGCTAGTGTGGTTGAACCTGCACCTGGTTCTGCGGCGATGTGGAGGAATCTTCCGTGCTCCGGTAGCCCCGTCATCAAACATCCCTAGTGGTTCAGGTCAATGAGCCGTTCGGCACTCCGTCATCCCTATACGCTTGGGCTATCCAACAGGTATCATGGGTGGAGCATTGCCGCCGAAGCCAGGCGAGCGGATTCCACGTAGGTCTCCACCTGCCTTTGAAGAACTAGATGAGAGCCATAGTGTCATGAGCGGTATCATGCATGGGGGTCTGCTCAACGTTGCTGTGAAGGATATCAATCAGTACGGGCCTCATGCTATGATTGCACTTCTGGGCATTGTATCCGGCATCACTGGACTTCTGTTACTTCTAATGTGGAAACTCACTTGATTGCTGCATGTATGATCTTGATTCGCCCACTCTGTCGTTTCCAATGGTTTTCAATCGTCCAAGTCAAGGGTCTAAACCAGGGGGCTGCGAGAACAGACGTTTCGAATTCTCCCCCTTCCCCGTCGATATTCAACCCATTTGTCTTGTTCAAATGGATTAGTTTCTCCAAGATCTCTTCATTGAGTTGTTTCCCGAGCCATTCCTCATCTAGGCCTTCTGCAGCTACAGCAGAGAATCGAACATCGAATCCTGCTTCGATAAGGTTCTGCATGTGCTTTTCTGCAGGCATGTGCCAGAGTGGGCTGAATGAATGGATTCCAAGGCGTTCCGCCATACAATCAATGCGTGTACGTTGATAATCAGAACGAAGGGCTCCTGAAACAATACCTTGGATTGGCCGATTGGGGGTGGCTCGTTCGATTTCCGGCCACGGCCAATCTTCAGGCCACATGGCAGCGGCTTTATTCTGCCGGGACCAAGTGTTAGATCGAGGCCAAGATGAGCCTGCTACGAATGGTAAGAGGGCCTGTTCCAATGAATCAGTACCGTCTTCCTCTTGTTGCAGTATTGGGAGCCAAGGGATATTTCCAGCTGCAGCCTGGAGGCCAGCCATGGAAGTGCCTTCTAGTTGGTACATCATCGAATCCTCGCTTGTAACTTGAAGCGTGATAATAAGACGAACATTCCATCCCTTCATAATGGCCCACCAGACTGCGTATGAGGAATCCTTTCCTCCTGAAGAAAGCACTGCAACATCCATCTTTTCTACATCCTAAGGGTGGCTCGCTCATGGTCATGGGTCGAATGAAGGTTCATAAGAGGTCGACCGGAGGTCAAGATTGGAGGCGAACTGATGCAACCGAGCGGACGAGGATACGACCATGGAGTGAGCACATTCAGTCCTGATGGACGACTGTACCAGGTAGAGTATGCCAGAGAGTCGGTCAAGAGGGGAACTACTACCGTCGGTCTGAAGTACCGTGATGGGGTAGTTCTGATTGTTGACAAGAGGATTACTAGTAAGCTAATCAACGTCGATTCTATTGAAAAGATGTACAAGATTGACGAACATATCGGATTCACAACATCTGGTCTTGTTGCAGATGCTCGTCAACTTGTAGACAGAGCTCGAGTCACTTGCCAGGTAAACCGTATGACTTATTCTGACGCCATTCCGGTTACAACCTTGGTCAAGAAGATGTGCGATCATATGCAATCCTTCACACAGTATGGTGGAGCGCGACCGTTTGGAACTGCTCTTCTGATTGCAGGCGTCGATGACGAAGGTATTCATCTGTATGAGACGGACCCGTCTGGCGCATACCAGTCCTATGAAGCCGGTGCCATTGGGCGAGGTCGTTCAACTGTCGTTGATGCCTTCGAGTCCAGTTGGAAGCCAAACATGACCCTCAATGCGGCAATCAAACTCGGTTTGGAATCATTGCGAGAGTCCCTTGATGAAGAACTCAATACGGAAGCAGTCGAAATTGCGGCCGTCACAGCTGATGGATATGCTAAGTTGTCTTCGGATGAGACTGTGAAGCACATTGGCAAGCTCAAGGCACTTGAGTGACCGTCATAACCATCTCCTGCCTCTGCTTAGAGTTACATGATGGTCAGCCTTGATGACGCTATCCTCGCACGATTTGAGCGAAACGGCCTCCGCTTTGAGATTCTAGTTAATCCTGATTTGGTTGATGCCCATCGGAATAATCCTTTGAGTGTTGAACTCGATGACTTGTTGGCTACCGATGAAGTGTGGCTAGATGCACGAGGTGGGGAGCGTCCGACTGTGGAACAGATTGATTCAGCCTTCGGCACTAATGATCTGAGAGTGTGTGTTGACCGTATTTTGCTGGACGGAGCAATACAACTTACAACAGTACAGAGAAAGGCACGAATAGAAACTTTGAGGACTTCCATAATTCATAGTATTGCATCAACTGCCATTGATCCCCGAACGAAGTTACCTCACCCTCCCTCAAGGATTGAGAATGCACTTGAGGAATGCAGATACAGTGTTGATCCATTTCTTCCTCTAGAACGTCAAGTAAACGATGCTGTTCAGATGATGCGTCCATTGATTCCGTTGAAATTCGCCACAGCACGGCTTGCATTCAAGGTTCCAGGTACTCAATACGGAGCAGTTCAGAAGATTCTTCGCGGTCTAATGGTTAAGGATGAATGGCTTAGCAATGGGGATTGGGCTTGTGTAGTCGAGATTCCAGCTGGGGGGAAGGTGGATTTGATGGCTGAAGTGGCGAAAAGGTCACCTGATTCTGACGTGAAAGTCATCGATGAAGGCTCTTGAGCAACTCAGTGACAAGAAATCCCATACTTCTTCAGACGCCAGTAGTTGTATGGCCATGGAGTAAGAAAACCAGCGATTAACATTGGAATGATTACTCCAGGGGTGAGCATAGCACCTCCTGTTAGTAATACGTCAGTTATGTTCATGGCTGTTTCCATACCTATCATTGAGATTAGAGACATTCCGATAGCTACTCTAAATGCTTCCTTAATTCCTCCCATTTGCTTAATGAGAATGAATGTCTCCAATGCAATTGAAGTCATTATTCCATTAAACATTGCAAGCGCCATAATCATCATAGTACTCCAACCCGAATCTGTAAAGAT
>MDTB01038537.1_pt1 | contig 16089 bp, 19 predicted proteins | sample 811161 | NCBI WGS metagenome assembly MDTB01 (sample SAMN05326650, study PRJNA326480) | marine metagenome | isolation source: seawater | place: Mediterranean Sea | collected 2009 | reverse complement strand
CTCCAATTGCTGGTTGATGTCGTTCAGAATTTTAGGGACTAAATCGTCAGTTTCTTTCCTAAGTGTGAGAAACCTTCTTATTATCGAATTTCTCGCCTCAGGGTTTAATACCCGAAAACTAAGATCTTCGAGTTCTTCTCTCATTGATTGCATGCCCATACGGCCTGCGAGAGGTGCAAAGATTTCCATCGTTTCTCGCGCCTTTCGCACTTGCTTTTCTACGGGCAAAGCTCGAATAGTTCGCATGTTGTGCAAACGATCTGAAAGTTTAACAAGTAAGACCCTAAGATCTTTGCTCATAGCCACGAATAATTTCCTAAAATTTTCCGCATGCTTTGTTTCCAGAGAACTTAATTGTAAATTGGTTAATTTTGTTACTCCATCGACAAGCTGAGCCACCTCAGAACCAAATTTAACTTTGATATGGCTCAAAGAGCTATTGGTATCCTCAACCGTATCGTGCAGTAAGGCCGTCTTTATTGTTGCTTCATCTAGCTTCAATTCAACTACTATGCGAGCAACCTCTACAGGATGCATAAAGTATGGATCACCAGACGCTCTGAATTGACCTGCATGGGCAATTAAACCATATTCATAGGCTTTGGATATTGCACCTAAGTCAGCTTTCGGATTATAACTTTTTATAGGATCGATGAGCTCTTCTATGCTTATCATAATTTTTAGCCTGAGCTAGCAGAATAAACTATTAGGGTTTACTTACTTTCCTGGGCTTCCATCAGAGCCCTCAAAAGATTTTCTTCAGAAATTTCTTCCTCTGGCGCTTCATCCACACCTTCAGATCCCATAAGTGCAGCCATTTGATCTTCCTCAGGTTCGTCAATCTCTATTTGAACTTGCTTACTCTCAATAGCAGCCTCACGTATCTGGTCCGCAGTGAGAGTTTCATCAGCTATCTCTCTTAGAGCTACTACTGGATTTTTATCCCTGTCACGATCCACAGTTAGTTCTGATCCCATTGAAATCTCCCGAGCACGATGCGCAGCAAGTAATACTAGGTCAAATCTATTTGGAACTTTATCTATGCAGTCTTCAACAGTTATTCTCGCCATTATTTTCTCCTTTTCGGTAAAGAAGTCTTATGGCTTTTATTAAATAAATGCAAGTCCATAGCTTATAATTTTGGGCTTTTCCCCAAGGCTTTCAGAGAATCTTGCTCTGTCCAGACACCTTCCATTATTAATTCGTCTGGCTTTTTACATAATACTGGGTGGACCCAGTTTGGAGATACTTCCCCTAAGGGTTTTAAAACGAATAATCTATCCTGAATTCGTGGATGTGGTAGAATGAGTTCCCTAGGTGTCATTTTAAGTTGAAGATGCATTGGTAATGTCATCCAGTCCATGAAAATATCTTTTGTGGGTAATATCAAATCGTTACAAGAAAGCAAGTCTAAGTCTAATGTTCTACTACTCCAACGCTCAGAACTTTTTCGACCAAAGTGCCCCTCTATTTTCTTTAAGCAACTCAATAAAATGTCAGGCTTTAAATCAGAGGACGCGTCCACTACTCCATTGACATAATTAAATCCTGACCCAGCGGGGAACGCCTTGCTTTCCCACCATCCACTTACCTCAACAACATTGATCCCAAGTTTGGACATAGTAAGTAAAGCTTGTTTTAAAGTGCCTAATTTACTAAACCTCCCATAAGCTATGTTACTACCCAGAGCAATTAAATATTTATTCATGAGAAAAAAGCTAAATCTTTAAAAAATATTTCTATCTTACCACATGTTACAAAGTTATTATCCTTATGTAAGTAAGAATATTGACCAATTGGATCTTCCTGACTATCGTGAACTATTGATGAAAGATGGCAAAGTATATGAGACTTTTAGTAGCAGCACCTAGGGGCTTTTGTGCAGGAGTAGATCGTGCAATAGAAATTGTGGAGAAATGTCTTAAAAAATTTGGGCAACCTGTGTATGTAAGGCACGAAATTGTGCACAACCAATATGTGGTAACTGACCTTACAAAAAAAGGTGCGATATTTGTCGATGAATTAGATGAGTGTCCTGATGATAGGCCAGTTGTGTTTTCAGCTCATGGAGTACCGAAGGGAATATTTGACCAAGCCCAGAAAAGAAATATGCATTATATTGATGCAACTTGTCCGCTAGTAACAAAGGTTCACTTAGAAGCAAAAAGATACTCAAATTTAGGGTACCAATTGGTAATGATTGGCCATAAAAATCATCCTGAAACGGTTGGCACTATGGGTCAACTTCCTCCTGGCGAAGTACTATTGGTAGAAAATATAGATGATGTATTTTCCTTAAAACCTAAAAATAGTGAAAGACTCGCTTTTGTAACACAAACAACACTTTCAGTTGACGATACATCAGAGATTGCAGAGGCGTTGAAGGAGAGGTTTCCAAAGATAGAAGCACCCCACAAAGAGGATATATGTTATGCAACAACCAATAGACAAAATGCTGTCAAAACTATTTCTCCAATGATTGAGGGGCTTCTAGTGGTTGGATCAAACAATTCCTCTAATTCAAAAAGGTTGGTTGAAGTTGGGAAGAAAGCTGGGTGTGAATATGCTCAATTGATTGATAGTGCCGAAGATATAGATTGGCGGGCCATATCAGGTTCAACTGTTATTGGCCTGACAGCGGGAGCATCTGCTCCAGATATACTAATCAATGGTGTGATCGCAGAATTTAAAAATAGGTTCAATGCTAAAATTGAGTTTGTTGAAGTGACTACAGAGAATGTACACTTCAAAATCCCTCGAGAAATTAGAGCTAAATAATGATCATTCCAAAACCCATTTACTATCTGAGTATAATGGGACTTTGTCCAGTCATTGCCGGTGCCATAGGTTCCCTTAACTTGATATTTTTAGAAGAGGAATTTAATAAATGGCTAGAGGAATTTGGAATTCTCTTCAGTGCCATGATATTGTCTTTTTTAGGTGGTTCTCTTTTTATTTTTGAAATTTTACTAAAAAAAAATGTAGAGTTTAAAGGGATAGTTATAAGTATGCTACCTTCCATATGGGCTATCACTGCTGTGAATTTACCATTATCTAGTTTTTTATTGGCAATTGGATACCTAGCTACTCTTGAGAGAGAGCGGGTAATATTGAGAACCTGTAAGTTACCTGCTTGGTGGTTAAGCATGAGGTTACGCCTTACATCTTTGATGATTTTATTCCTTATCATTATAGGTTTTAATGCTTGATATTGAAGCTTACACTGACGGCGCATGCTCAGGTAATCCAGGTATTGGGGGATGGGGAGTGGTTCTTTTAGCCAAAAAGAATGGTGTAGCAATCGATCGGCGGGAAATTGCTGGTGGGGAGCTAAATTCAACAAACAATCAAATGGAGTTAAGGGCAGCTATTGAGGCACTGAAAGCACTAAAAAGACAAACAGAGATCACCCTAATAACTGACAGTGTTTATGTAAAAAAAGGTATTTTGGAATGGGTGCCAAACTGGAAAAAAAATAACTGGAAAACAAGTACTAAAAAGCCTGTCAAAAATAGAGATTTATGGCAAGAATTGGATACCTTGGCCTCTGCAAATATCGTCACCTGGAAGTGGGTTAAGGGCCATTCAGGGATACTAGAGAATGAACGAGCAGATACGCTAGCCACAGATGAGGTGAAAAAGATTAAGAATAACCAAAGATAAGTCTTCAAGAAAAATTGAAATTTCCGCGATAACCTCGCAAGAATTCCTCTACAGATACTGGTTTTTTGCCTTCTCGTTGGATGCAGGAAATAGAGATAGAATCTTCTCCACAGGCTACTATAAGAGATTTAAGTTCGCCTTCTACTAATATCCTTGAACCTGGAGAACCCTGCAAATTTACTACCGAACAAGTGATTATTTTGACCCTAGCCTCGTCAATTAAACACCAGGCGCTAGGTATTGAGGATAATCCTCTAATTAATCTTTCAATAAAACTTGCCGGTAAGTTCCAATTAATTCTTGTCTCTACTTTTTCTATTTTATTAGCATAAGTAATGCCCGTATGTAACTGTGGAATACCTGGCGCTTCCAAAGAGGTATCTAATATTCTCATGACTTGTTTTGCTCCTATTTTACTAAGCAAAGTCAGTAAATGAGAAGATGTCGCACTAGGTTCGATCATAACCTCCTCCTGAGCTAATATAGGGCCTGCATCTAATTTCTTCACCATTCGGATGGTGCAAACTCCAGTTATTCTGTCTCCTGCAATTATTGCTCTTGGTACCGGTGCTGCGCCTCTCCACCTAGGAAGAAGTGACGGATGCAAATTCAAGAAACCAAATCTTGGTAAACTTAGTAAATTAGTTGACAAAATCTGCCCATAAGAGGCCACTATGGCTACATCAACAGAAAGACTAGAAAAATGGTCCAATACTTGATCATTGTTTACTGACTCTGGATGAAAAACATTTAGCAATAAGTCTTGTGCTCTCTTTCCCAATCCTCCATATTTTAACCTCAGTCCTCTTCCTGAAAGACTCGGTGGTTGGGTATAAACAGCTACTAACTCGTGGCTTGATTTGTGAAGGGTCTCTAATAATGGTAGGGCGAAATCAGAGCTGCCAAAAAGGACAATTCGCAATATTGGTAACCTCCTTAAAATTTTCGAGCTAGTTCTTTCTTTAACTTTACCATTTTTCTTGTAATAACCGAACGTTTTATAGGTCCCAAGTAATCAATGAAAAGTTTACCATCAAGATGGTCAATTTCATGCTGTATGCAAATAGCCCAAAGCCCATCAAAATCTTTCTCCACTTGTGTCCCATCTAGCAAATTGAATTTAACCCGGACAGACTGTGGTCTGATAATTTCCTCTCGTATATCTGGTATAGAAAGGCATCCTTCCTCAAAAGCTTCTCGTGCCTCAGACTGCCAAACAATTTGAGGATTAATAAGAATAATTTCATTTTTCTCTCCCTCGCTTGAACAGTCCATTACAACTAATCTTTCCATCACCCCTACTTGAGGGGCTGCAAGCCCTACCCCTGAAGCTTTGTACATCGTTTCCAACATATCTGAAGCAAGTTGTTCAATTCTATCTGAAATCTCTACTATTGACTTAGAAACTTTCTTAAGCCGTGGATCTGGATGTAAAATTATGTTTAAATGTGGCATGTCACTCACATAAATTAATAGAAACTCTTAAGCAAGAAATAGTTACCAATTTTAAAAGGAGTAACATTTGACTTTTGATATCAAACAATCAGTCGCAAATATACCAGAAAGATCTTTAAAAGCAGACGCCCTGAAAGGTATAGCTCCAGAGGATATAAAAGATTTCATCTCGATGGGTATTGCTGATATGTCTTTCAAACCGCCACAAGAGGTTTTAGGAGCCTTATCAAAAGAAATACAGCAAGGTTTTCTTGGTTATTATGGCGGTATAAGTAATTATAAAGGTGCATTAAGACGTTGGATGAAGCGAATGCATTCGTGGGAACCTAAATCAGAATGGATATATACAGCCCATGGGTTGGTAGCCGCCCTAGGTACAGTCATGCGGGCCTATACCAATGTTGGAGACGGCATAATTGTATTTTCCCCAGTTTATCATTCATTTAGGAAAATTATAAACGCTAATGAGAGAAAGCTCATCCAAAGCCCTATGGTTCTAAAAGCAGGAAAATATTTTCTGGATCTTAATCAGCTAGAAATAATGATGACTGGTAATGAAAGGATGATTATTTTTTGCTCTCCCCACAATCCTGGGGGAAGGGTTTGGACTTTAGAGGAACAGAAAGAATTAGCTTATTTCTGTAAACGGCACAACCTCCTATTAGTAGTTGATGAAATTCATAATGACCTAGTCTATTCCGGTAATAAACATGTGACTTTTCCATTAGCAGCAGACAGTATTTTAGAAGAATTTATCCTAATGACCTCAACCACAAAGACTTTTAACATTGCAGGAGGGCTAATGGGTAATGTGATTATCCCAAATTCTGAACTAAGAAAAAGATTTGCTAGAGCTAATTTAGCTACTGGAGAGACACCTAATAGGTTTGGTATGATAATGGGAGAAAAAGCAATGGAAGCGGGTGATTATTGGCTAAAAGAAGTTATTGAATATATTGATAATAATCGGAATATTTTTGACACTAAGATAAATAGCATACCACTGGTAGAATCTATGCGACTAGATGCAACATACCTCGCTTGGGTTGATTTTACAAAATTAGAAATAGACGAAAACGCAATCATGAAAAAACTTGCTGTAGAAGCTAAAATTATTGCCAAACCTGGCTCTTCTTTTGGGGAAGGAGGTAAAAAGTTTATTCGCTTTAATCTTGCAACATCAAAAGATCGTATAGTAGAAGCAACTAAACGAATAAAATCAGTTTTAGGATCACAGTTGAATGCAGAATAGAAAAATGTATTTTAGATCTATATTAATCAAACATATAAGAGAAAGAGGGATCCACTTAGAGAAATATTTAGGGAAATATAGTTTGTTCTTCTAATAAACGTTTGTGCTTGGTATATTTTAGGGAATTATAAGGGAATTAAAAGTAAGACAGTGATGCAACATTATTTAGAATTTGAAAAAGAGCTGGCTACACTTGAAGGAAAAGTTACAGAGTTGCGTTCGAGCAGTGCCTTTAAGAGTAATTCAAACGAATCTAAGGAAGCTGAAAGCTTAGAAAAAAAAGCCACTAAATTACTCAAAGAACTTTATTCTGATTTAACCCCTTGGCATAAATGCCAAATAGCCAGACATCCAGAAAGACCCCATGCATCGACCTACATCTATAAATTAATGTCTGAATTTACCCCCCTTTTGGGAGATCGAAAATTTGCAGAAGATAAGGCTATTATTGGTGGTTTAGCTAGGTTGAACGATTTACCCTTGGTAGTTATAGGCCATGAAAAAGGTGATGATACAAAATCACGTATTGAACACAACTTTGGAATGGCAAGACCGGAAGGGTATAGAAAGGCAGTTCGTCTTATGGACTTAGCAGATCGGTTTGAACTTCCTGTTATAACCCTAATAGATACGCCAGGAGCCTATCCAGGGAAAGGAGCTGAAGAACGTGGACAGGCAGAAGCGATAGCCAGTGCGATAGAGAAGTGTCTTAAAATAAAAGTACCCTTAATTTCTGTAATTATTGGAGAAGGTGGTTCGGGTGGGGCCGTAGCCCTAGCCTCTTCCAACAAAGTTATTATGCTCGAACACTCCATTTATTCAGTAATTTCGCCTGAAGGTTGCGCTTCTATACTTTGGAAAAGCTCTGATAAAATGCGTGAGGCTGCTCAAGCGCTGCGACTAACCTCACAAGACTTGTCCAAGTTGGGGGTAATAGACGAGATAATTTCAGAGCCTATAGGAGGAGCACATAGAAATGCCAATGAAGTGATACCTAAAGTAGGTAAAGCCTTAGAGAGGTCCCTCAAAAAGTACCATAGACAGAGTCCAGATGAAATCTTGAAGGAGAGAAGAAATAAGTTTCTTAGTGTTGGCCAATTTAGCCTATAGTCCTATTTAGCTCTAACTCTTTCAACTTCTTCGATTAATAGATTGGAGCTGGTTTCTATATTTTTTTCCATTTCTGACATAAAAGCACCCACAGGGAGGCCCGGTCGAAGTGAATTGTAAAATTCTATAACGGCAACACCCGGAGTCCTAATTAAACTACCCCTAGGCCAAAACATGCCAGTGTTAGTCCCAACCAAATAACATGGTAGCTTCAATTGTTCGTATAAAAACCCTGCTCCCATTTTATATTTTCTAACTTCCTTTGGATGTACCCTAGTCCCTTGAGGGTAAATAATTATTTGTTTACCTTCAAAATTATCTGAAGCATCCTCATAGTTTTTTAGCATAGTATTTAGTGTCCTTGCTCCTCCTCCTCTAGAAACTGGTACACACCCTATCCTTAGGCCATATATTCCAATAATAGGAGTCCATATGAGTTCTCGCTTCATTACAAAACTAGCTCTCGGCAAATAGTAAGCGAGCATTAAAATATCCAAGAAAGACATATGTTTTGAACAAATTAATACATTTCCACTTGGTACTTCACCTCTACATTCAACGCGAATATTTGCTACTAGGCGCAGTACAACGAAACAGGTCCGGATATAAAGCCTAATGAAACCATAAGCCCATTTCTCTGAGGCTAAGGCAAAAGGTAATCCTATTATGCCTAAAATGATCATATTTGAATAAATGAGAAAATCACTCAAAAAACCCCGTAAATAAGAAGAAAAAACCATCATCTTTTTTAGAACCTTTCGTATATAATTGACAAACCTTGTGATATATCAGACACCTTAAAACAGGACTCAAATGATGTAAGAAATAAGCAATTAAATAATTTCATAACCTTTAATATAAAATATGTTTTACACCAAAATTTCTTCCACTAGAGCTGAAGCAGAACCCAACGTATTAGATACAGGGTAACACATGAAGATTATATGTCCCAAATGTAATTCTGCTTATGATCTTGATAAAAAGGATTTGCCTAAAAACGGGAGAAAATTAAAGTGCTTTATTTGTGAAGCTATCTGGGTACAGTACCCAAGTGGGGAAGCTGAAAAAGTCAAAGATATCACTGATTTTATTGAAGAAATAAAAATTCGACAAAATGCCATAAAATCGTCCCTAGAAAAAAGTACTTCTTCTAAAAAACCCTCTCAGAAATTGGTTAAACCTTCCCTCGATAAAGACCAAGAAAGAGAATTTCTGGAAGTCCTTGCTATTGGGGAAATTCAAGAAAACAGAGGACCGAATAAAAGCCTTCAACCCGAAGACCCTAGTGCAAAAGAACAGCTCAAAAATACTGACTCAAAAAAGGGGAAACCAGACCAAGGACTTTCCCTATTAATCTTCAATCGCACTTTTTTTGGTTTCTTTTTAGTTAGCTTTATTTTTTTTCCAATTCTTACCTTGATACTAAATAGAAACATTCTGAAAAAACTAAATACTCCCTATGAAGAGTATATCTTAGTTTTTTTAAGAAATACAGACGTTTTGGTTGATCGAGTTCAATACTATATCTTAATCTTACAGGATTATATATTTTATTATTTTTAAACGGAATCTACCTCAACCAGTATGGAATTTGGTCTTTATCAATAACTTCCTGAAGTGTAGGCCTAGCCCTAATTATAGATGATATATTTCCCTTAACCATTAACTCAGGTATCAAAGGACGTGTATTATACTCTGAAGACATGACTGCTCCATACGCTCCTGCAGAATAAATAGCTAGAAGATCACCAGTAGATAGTTTAGGTAAAATTGCTTTCTTTACAAAAATATCTGAGCTTTCGCAAATCGGTCCAACAACATCAACTTTCATTTTAGGGCCTTTGTCTGAGACAGATAAAAGTGGGATCAGCTCATGATTAGCTTCATATAATGCTGGCCTTATTAAATCATTCATCCCAGCATCTATTATTAGAAAATTATGATCAGCGCCTTCTTTCAAAAAAATCACTGACGTTATTAGGAGGCCAGCATTTCCGGATATGTATCTACCTGGTTCAATTTGGATTTCGAGGTCCATATTCCCAAAAATCGATTTTAGCATATTAGAAAAGGCGTCAGGAGATATTGGGTCAGCCTGATTTTTATAGTAAGAGATTCCGATCCCACCACCAATATCTACCCTTGAAATATTTTGGCCAGAGTTACGAAGCCTATTGATCAAATCTGCAACCTTCCCAAAAGCTATTTCAAATGGTTTCAAATTCGTTATTTGACTACCTATATGGACATCAACACCAACTATTGAGATATTCTGAAACTCAAGTGTCTTATTATAGACTTCCTCAGCAAGGCCTATTGGGATGCCAAATTTATTCTCAGATTTACCTGTCATAATCTTTTGATGTGTTTTGGCATCTACATCTGGATTAATTCTGATAGACACAGGAGCCACTTTGCCCAATTTCGAAGCCACTATATCTAGCTGTTCAATTTCAGGTATACTTTCCACATTGAATTGCCTAATACCCTGAGTTAACGCTAAAGCCATCTCCTCAGGAGTTTTTCCAACCCCAGAAAAAACAATTCTTTCTCCACGAACACCGGCCTTTCTGGCCCGCAAATATTCTCCTCCTGATACTACATCCATCCCAGAACCCAACAGAGATAAAACCCTCAGTACAGCAACATTGGAGTTTGATTTGACAGAATAATAGAGTGAATGATTTAGTCCTTTCAGGCTGCTAGTTAATGCATTATACCTGTCTTCAAGTGCTGTTGCAGAATAAACATAAAAAGGCGTCTTGGTCCTTTTTGCTAGTTCTAATATTGACACCTCTTCAGCGTGCAAAATGCCATCTTGAAAGTCAAAGTAACTTATTTTTTTTCTAAATTTCTTTTGTGGCATAGACTTTTTTTTGGGTTCCTAAGGGTTTTAATAGCCCACATTCCATTTAAAACTGTTTTCCTTCAACTAACTTACTGGGGGGGTGTCTTGGGTCACCTTTGACACCACAACAACACAACGTAAAACCTAGCGCAATAAAAAAAACAATCTTATAAATCACATTAACTTCTTTCGCCAATCTAAAATTCTCAGCTGAACCTGACTTGGTGCAGTACCACCAAATGAAACCCTCGATTTTATTGAATTCTCTACTGTAAGTATTTCGAGTACTCTGGTATTCAATTTTGGTTCAATTTCTTTAAAGCTGGTCAGGGGTAAATCCCTTAAATCACAGCCTAAACCTTCTGCTTCTCTTACCAAATTTCCGACAGCGTGGTGCGCCTTCCTAAAACTATATTTATGATTGGAAACCAGATAATCTGCTAAATCTGTAGATGTGATAAAAGGTAAAGACGCAGATTTTTGAATTGTGATTTTATTTATCTTTATTTCAGCGAGCATCTCCGCCATTGCATTTAGGACGAGCAATAAGTTATCGTGCACTCTGAAAATTAATTCTTTATCTTCTTGTAGATCTTTAGAATATGCTAGGGGCAATCCCTTAAGAATGGTAAGTAATGAAATAAGAGCCCCAGAAATTGTAGCTACTTTTGCCCTTATAAGTTCTGCAGCATCTGGATTTTGTTTTTGCGGCATGATTGAAGAGCCTGTGGAAAAACTTTCAGAAATTCTAACAAAATCAAATTGATCAGTCGACCAGATTACTAATTCTTCGGCAAATCTGCTCAAATGGGTTGCACAAATAGATGCTGCTGAAGCAAAATCTAAAGCAAAATCCCGGTCTGAAACTGCATCTATACTATTCGCCATAGGTTTTTCGAAACCAAGATCCTCTGAAGTCATGAAGCGGTTGATGGGAAATGGTGTGCCAGCTAAAGCTGCCGCCCCCAGAGGACATTCATTTAGTCTTTTCCTAGCTTCCAAAAAGCGCTCTCTGTCCCTTGACAGCATTTCCACATAAGCGAGCATATGATGCCCAAAAGTTATAGGCTGAGCAGCTTGCAAATGGGTAAACCCTGGCATTGCTAAGTCCAAATTGCTTTCTGCCAAATCCAGAAATACTAACATATTTCGTGTAATTAGGGGAACTAACTCATCAATACTATCTCGCACCCACATCCTAAAATCTGTAGCAACCTGATCATTTCTAGAGCGGGCAGTGTGTATAAACCCCGCATCTTCCCCTATCAAGTCCTGAAGACGGCTTTCTATATTCATGTGTATATCTTCTAATTTGACTTTAAATTCAAACTCTCCTTTTTCAATCTCATCTGCTATAATTGCTAATCCCTTAAGAATGTTTTCAGAGACCTTTTTTGAGATAATATCCTGAGATACTAACATCTTAACATGGGCAATGGATCCCCTAATATCCTGAGAGGCCAACCGATAATCAATCGCTATTGACGAGTTTATTTTCTCCATGGTAGAAGCTTGATGGGAAGAAAATCGACCTCCCCACATCGAGTTTATTTTTTTTTTCGTTGCTTTTGCCATGACTGCCTCCAAATTTACTTTTTCAAATATAGGACTGGCTTAATATGAGATTCACTTTCATTCTACTGGTATACGCTCACATTTTCGTCATTGCAAATCCCTCTTTTGCAGAAAGCAGTGAAAATAGGTTATATCTCAAGACTGAAATAGCTGGAGAGATGACAAAATTTATTTTCCACAAAGCTTCAAAACCAATTGAAAATCTCTCGGTGCTTTCCGAGGGTGAGAGAAAAGTTGACTTGATGACCTTGGGTCATAAATTCATACTCATAAATTTTTGGGCTACATGGTGCGCACCTTGTGTAGAAGAAATGCCCTCCCTAGATAAATTGCAATCGTTATTTAGACAAGAGAATCTAAAAATCTTTACGGTAGCAACAGGTAGAAATAACCAAAAAAAAATTTCTGGCTTTTTCAAAAAGTATTCAATTTCTAATCTAGAAAATTTCAATGATCCCAAAGGTGAATTGGCCATAAGGTTAGGCGTTTTTGGGTTGCCTGCCTCTATTCTTATTTCACCAGATGGTAATGAGGTCGCTCGCTTGATCGGGCCAATTAACTGGGTTCAATCTGACGTGATCAATTTTTTTGAGAATTTAACTCTATGAATTGTTTCTGGGCAGATAATTCCATTAATCTATCTCAGAAACATTTGGAGGGCTTAAGTAGTGAAGGTATGTATTTTAGAAACGGGAAAATTACCTAATTTGCTGGAACAAAAATTTGGCAATTATACTTCTATGTTTTCAAATTTATTTGAGCAACTCAATATTAGGATTGATATAGAAACTTTCGAAATTACTAAATTTCATTTCCCTTCTAACCCAAAGGCAGCAGATCTATGGCTGATAACTGGATCTTCGTTTGGTGTATATGAGGACTTAGCTTGGATTGGACAGCTAAAAGAATTTATAAAACAGATCATTTTAGAAAAAATAGGTCTTATAGGGGTTTGTTTTGGACATCAGATAATTGCTGAAGCTATGGGTGGAAAGGTCCAAAAATCTGAAAAAGGTTGGGGGGTAGGGGTTCAACAATATGTGAGATTTTGTGAACCAGCGTGGGCTCAAAAACTGGGACCAAATTTTTCTGGTTATGCAAGTCATCAGGACCAGGTTACTACTGCTCCTACCTGTGCCTATACAGTTTATGGTTCAACTTTTTGCCCTCATGCAGTTTTAGCTTATGGTAGTAAAGATAAACCCAAAGCCATTTCAATTCAGAGCCACCCCGAGTTTTCAAACGAGTTACTCAGGAGACTTATCAAGAGACGTATTGGCAAGACAATACCTAGGCCAATTGGCGAAAAAGCATTAAAAAGTTTAAAAAAATCCCCAGAAAACTTAGAGGTCTTTAAATCACTCCTTGATGCAATAAATATAGAAACCCATATTTTTTAACTAGGTTAATAACCATTTACCCTCAGGAAAAAATGATAATTAAATCTTTTTAGAATCTAAGGCTTTAGAAATTTCTTGCTTTATATGTAATTTTTTTTTCTTGAGGGCTGTAAGAGTAATAAAATTTGGAGCTGGCCTTTTTTGTTCATTATCCACTAATCCGCATAGTCTCTCATGTTTTTTTCTCAAGCCATTCAAATAAGTTTCAACAGTCATAGATGCCTCCCAATGATGTTTACCAAAACTACTCCCCTGAAAGAGTAACTTAAATTAACTCTAATTCAAATAAAATCTCAAAACTCTAATGCTTTACCATGTTTCAACACATCGATCAGTTTGGATGTGTATGATTTTCGATTATTCCGATCCAGAGTATCTTTAAAAAGCCTTAAACCTTCTAACAGCTTAGTTTCTCCTCGTGCAGATTTTCTGGCACGAACGATTATCCTAAAGGAGGATTTTCCCTTGGCACTTTGTACTGGCAATACCCGAATATCGCCAGCCCCTTTTTCTAGCACTGATAGTATCTTACCTAGTCTGGCAGGCCTGTTAATTAGGGTAATAAAGCCATATGGCTTACAACGTTTCAGAGAAAAGCTTAACATATTTTCAAGTACCCCAGGTTTCTCTATATTAGCCAATTCGCGAGAGCTATTACCAGACTTCTTATAAGTCTCTTCAGCATAGTAAGGAGGGTTAAAGAATATTTGATCAAACATACGCTTTTGCAGCCCGTTATTTGAAGATTGAAAATCTCCAAAAAGAATCTCAGTTTTTAAACTATTGTTCCTAGAATTTTCTGTCGCAAGAGAATAATACTCCTCCTGTAATTCAATACCTACAGCTTTCAAACCTGATATTCTTTTCATCAAACAAAATAAAACTGTCCCTACACCTGTTCCAATGTCTAACACCTTATCACCAGGGGAAGCTGAAACAGAGGCCGCAAGCAAGACCGAGTCAATACCTGCCCTAAATCCTTTTTTTGGCTGCAAGAGTCTAAGCCTACCCCCTAAAAAGGCATCATTAGATAATTCACTTATTCTTGTTTCCATTAAGAGTTACATCTTAAAATTTTAACATTCATGATTTTTCATATATTCTTAATCTAATTTAAATTCCTTTGAAAGAAAATCATCTATTATCTAATAAGACCTAACATTTTGCGATTGAGTAATTATATCAGCTTCCACAGGTAAGGATAAAAAAATCAAGAAGTATTAGTAAAAGTTTTTAAGATGAATGAAGCCGATCCTATAAATGAACTACAAAGTTTGTTACGAGATGATTTAAATTCAATGACAAACATCATAGAAGCTATGATGAGATCGAGCTCGGTACCAAGGATCCCAGAGATTTCCGCTCACATTTTCTCAGCCGGTGGTAAAAAGTTACGTCCCCTGCTATGTCTAGCAACGGCTAAGGCATTAGACTACCGGCAAGATAAGCACGTCACATTAGCAGCTACTATCGAGTTTATTCATACTGCTACACTCCTCCACGACGATGTTGTTGATGAAAGCTCTATTCGAAGAGGGAATAAGACCGCCAATATACTTTGGAATAATCAGTCCTCTATATTAGTGGGTGACTTTCTGTTTTCAAAGGCTTTCCAATTAATGGTTTCCACAGGTTCTATTAAAATTCTAGAAGTGTTAGCAAATACTTCAGCTAGAATAGCCGAAAGTGAGGTGCTACAGTTATCACAAATTAAAAATATTGAGACCTCCATTAATACCTATATGAAAATTATTGAAGGGAAAACTGCTGCACTATTTTCCGCGGCCTCTCAAGCTGGTGCAATGATCTCGTCAGAAAATTTGGATTATATTGAAAATTTTAAAACCTACGGGAAAGCTATTGGACTTAGTTTTCAGTTAATTGATGATTATTTGGATTATATGGGAACCCCATCAAAGATGGGGAAGAATATTGGGGATGATTTTAACAATTCGAAATTAACTTTCCCTTTAATCTCAGCCTTAGAAAAATCTGATGCCAAAGAAAGAACATTCTTAAAAGAATCTCTGCTAAAAGAAGTAAAGAAGCCAGAGGATCTTTTAGAAGTTATACAGATCATGGAAAAATATAATACGTTAACAGAGACTAAAGAAGCTGCTATGAAATGGTCTAAGATTGCTAATACAGCTCTATCAAAAGTTCCTGAAAATGAATTTACTAGGCTACTTGGACTAATGAGCAATGCTATTTGCCAGCGCTCTTCATGAAAAGAGTTCACCTACTCTTATCCAAGCATTAGGAAAACTCTTTCCTAATTCTTTACTTGCTACATATGCATCATCTTTTTTGAGAAAAATTCCAAAACATGTGGCCCCTGATCCTGACATTCTAGATATTGAACAACCATTTGTTTTTTTTATAGCATCCAATAAGTTTTGGATTTGGGGAAACTTTTCTACAGCTAGTCCTTCAAGGTCATTGCCTCTGGGTATTAGGTACTCCAAAAACAACTCTTGCGTTTTAAAAACTGGTAAGGAACCAGGGTCCTCGATGCTGAAAGACTTTATAGACTCAAAAACTGAATGAGTAGAGATTTTTTCTCCTTGATTAGCCAAGACTATCCACATCATTGGTGGTTCATCCACCGTTTCAAGTTTTTCACCCATACCTCTCATTCTTTGCAAATTCCAATTTAAACACACTGGCACGTCAGCACCAAGCGAGACCAATTGAGTAATGGTGGGTAATGGTTGATCCCATAATTTTGACAATACCTTAAGCACCACGGCCGCATTGGAAGAACCTCCTCCTAAACCAGATGAAAT
>MDTB01177602.1_pt1 | contig 16090 bp, 14 predicted proteins | sample 811161 | NCBI WGS metagenome assembly MDTB01 (sample SAMN05326650, study PRJNA326480) | marine metagenome | isolation source: seawater | place: Mediterranean Sea | collected 2009 | reverse complement strand
TGATAGGCTGGATGTGGAAGCGCAGTAATGCGTGCAGCTGACCAGTACTAATAGCTCAATTGGCTTGATTTATGCACTGAAAAAAATTTTTATAAATTAAATATAGAAGAAAAGAAAATAAAAGTAATATTTTCTAACTTTACCAAAATCAAACTTTTTGTTGAAAATTAAATTTGTTCTTTATTAATTATTGATAGCTTAAAAAAATTAAGTTAACTTAAACTTAAAGTTACTGACTAGTTAATATTTATGGAACTAAAAAAATTTAAGTCAATATTATCCGAAAAAAATAACTTAAATAAAAAGTTAATTAAAGATTTTTACAAAATCTTAGAGGCAATTAATATAATTTCATTAACAATCCAAAACAATTCTACTGTTTTTACTTGTGGAAATGGAGGCTCAGCAGGAGATGCACAACATGTTGCTGCTGAGGGAGTTGTTAGACTTAAACCAAATATCAATAGAAAACCAATACCAATTATATCTTTGGCAATGGACTCATCTACTTTGACAGCATGTGCTAATGATTATGGATATGAAAGAATTTTTTCAAGATCTTTAGAAGCGATTGGAAAAAAAAACGACCTATTAATATGTTATTCAACATCAGGTAAATCAAAAAATATTATTAATGTTTTAAAAAAGGCAAAAAAAATGAATATTTTTACAATTTCGTTTTTGGGAGGAAAAGGTGGAAATGCTAAAAAATATTCTGATTTACCAATATTGGTTCCAAGTAAAAATGTTGCCAGAATTCAAGAGACACATATTTTTTTGAGTCACTATATTTTAGAGGAAGTTGAAAAAATATTACTTAAACGTAAATTTATATAAATAAATTTTTTAACCTTAACATACTTCTTTTAATTATAAAGGACGAGACCTTTTGTATATAAAGCAAAATCATATAATTAATAAAAAATAACTTCATAAAAATATTCATATTAGAGTTTTTTAATATTAAGCTGACAGCTCTTAATGAGAAATTAAATTGGAACTTAAAAATTAAAATTTGGTATATAAAACTATCAAAAGTTAACCCATCTTTTTTTTTGGAAATCTTATCTCTATCCTTAATTCTATACGTAAATAATTTTTTCTTAGTGAAACCAATTTTTAAGTTTAAAATACATGCAAGTCCAAAAATATTATCATAATTAGTTTTAGACTCATCATAATACATGTAGTAATTTAAATTTTTTAAAAATTTCTTGGTTTTAAATATGCCAAAACATAATGGGACAATATTTCTGTATAATAAATAAAATAATAAATTCTTAAATAAGCCTTTAGATGAAGAGTATAAAGGAAAGTTTCTATAGATTTTACTTGGTTTTGTAGTTTTTAGTAAAGGATAAGATAAATCTAAATCGTGTTCTTTTAAATTTTTAAGATTGTCAGATATAAAATTTTTGTGCCAAATATCATCATCTCCACACATCATCATATATTTATAAAATCTTAATTTTTTTTTACATAAAAATTCTATAGCTTCTGGAATTTCTCTATGAACTTTGTCTTTTACAATACAAATTTTATTAGGATATTTTTTTTTAAACTTGTTGATAATTTTTAAAGTCTCTATATTTGAATTATTGTGATGTATAAATATTTTATAATTCTTATAGGTTTGGTTTAATAAAGAACTTAGAGCAGTCGAGATATATTGTTTACCATTCCAGGTTTGTAAACCTACCGCAACATCAATATTTTTTTGTTTCATATTGTTATATTTTGTAGATATAGATTATATTTGTTTTAATAGTTATAAAATTATTTTATGTATATATTGTAATTATTTTTAATTATTATAGCTGTTGTTAACAGACTAAGTTTAATAAATTATATTACTCAAATGATTAAAAAAAATTTAATGGATGTAGTTTTTATCAATCCTTCTGTAGGAAAAAATTATCAAATACTTAAATCAAGATACACAACTATCGAACCTCCAACTTGGTCCTTGCTTTTAGCACAATCAATGAAAAATTTTGGTTTTAATGTTTCAATAATAGATGCGAACGCTGAAAGTATCTCTGAAGAGGAAATCTACAATAGAATAACAAATTTAAATCCTAAGCTAATTGTATTTGTTGTATATGGCCAAAATGTAAATGCAGGAACTACTAATATGGAGGGAGCGATTGTTCTTAGTGAGTATATTAAATCTAGAGATAGTAAGTTGAGCATTTCTTTTATTGGTTCATATGTTCAAGCCTTGCCTGTAAAAGCTTTAGAAGATGAAAAGAGCATAGATTTCGTTTTTACAAATGAGGGAGTTTATTCTCTGAGAAATATTTTAAAGCTAAATAGTTTTGATAAAAATAATCTTAAGCAAATAGATGGAATAGCTTATAGAGATAATGATAAAATTATAATCAATAAACCTGAAAAAGTTGTTCCAAATGAAAGAATGGATTTAGATTTACCTGGTTATGCATGGGATTTACTTCCTTATAAAGAAAGACCTCTTGATTTATATAGAGCTCCAATGTGGCATGCTGAATATGATGAAGAGAAAAGAAGTCCTTATGCTGCTTTGCATTCTTCTCTTGGTTGCCAATTTAAATGTAGTTTCTGTATGATAAATTTAATTAATAGGAATAACAATGACGAAATTGGCGTGTCTTCTCATTATAGTGGAATGAGGTATTGGAGTGCAGATTTTATAATTAATGAATTTAAAAAATTAATTGATATGGGAATAAAAACAATAAGGATTACAGACGAAATGTTTTTACTAAATCCAAAATATTATTTGCCATTATGCAAAAAACTATCAGAACTTAATCATAATGATAGTCTTAGAATGTGGGCCTATTCAAGAATAGATACGGTAAAGAATCCCGAAATACTTTCTATCGTCAGAAAAGCTGGAATAAAATGGTTGTGTCTTGGAATAGAAAGTGGAGATAAGAAAGTAAGACTTGAAGTATCAAAAGGTAAATTTGAAGACGTCGATGTTAGAAAAATAATTAATCAAGTACATGAGGCTGATATTGATGTAATGGCAAATTATATGTATGGATTGCCTGGAGATGATCAGGAAACAATTAAAAAAACTTATAAATTAAGTGTTGAACTTTGTACTTCAGGGTGGAATACATATCCAGCGATGGCTCTTCCAGGAAGTGCTTTATATAAACAGGGAATAGAGAAAGGTATAGAAATGCCAAAAACTTATTCTGGTTATTCATTTCATGCATACGATACTGTTTGTTTGCCGACTGAAAAATTAAAGCCTTGGGAAATTTTAAAATTAAGAGATGATGCATTTAATAATTATCATCTTAACCCTAAATTCTTAAATAGAATCAAAAAAAGATTTGGAGATAAAGCTGTTAAAAATATTAAGCAAATGTCAAAAATCAAGTTAACTAGAAAATTAGTTGAAGAAAATTCAAAAACTAAATTTTAACAAATTTTATTTGATAATTAAGAGTATTTAGTATACAGAAACCGCGATATTATACATGTCAAAAACTATCTATAAAAAAAAAGCTTCTCAAATAAGAAAAGAATTATTAGAAAAATTTTATCTTTTAGGTGAGGGACATCCTGGGTCTGTATTTTCAATCTTGGATGTTTTGATAGTTTTGTATTACGGAAAATTTGTGAGAGTTAAAAATAAAAAGGTAATAGATGATGTTATTATGAGTAAAGGCCACGCAACAGTTGGTCAATATCCGATTTTAAAAGATTTAAATGTTATCAATAAAAAAGATTGGGTAAATTGGGGAGTAAAAAAATCAGTATTAAAAATGTTTGGTAATAATTATATTCCTGGCATTAAAACAGCAACAGGTTCGCTTGGGCATGGAATTGGTTTTGCTACAGGAATGGCTTTTTTTTCAAAATTTGTAAATAAAATAAAAAAAGAATCATATGTTATTATTTCAGAGGGTGAACTTTACGAAGGTTCAACATGGGAGGCATTATTATTGTTATCACATTTAAAAATTGGAAATGTAACAATTATTCTCGATGTAAATAATAACATTATTTTGGGTGATACAAAAAAATGTTTAAATCTTGGAGATATTAAAAAGAAATTTGTAAGTTTCGGGATTAAAACTTTTGAGTGTGATGCTCATAATTTTTCTGAGTTAGAAAAAAATTTTTTGAAATTAAAAAAAATTAATAAACCCAAATGTTTGATAGTTAATTCTGTAAAAGGTAAAGGATTTAAAATTATGGAAAATAAAGCTAATTGGCATTACTGGAACCCTATTAGCAAAGATGTTTTAGAAAAAAGTATCAAAGATTTAGATAAATATTATGAGTAAAATAAATAAATTTCAAAGAGATGAGGTAATTAAAACTATTTATAAAGCTGCTCAAAATAATAAAAAAATATTTTTTTTAAGTGCTGACTTTGGAGCGCCTGCACTCGATAATTTAAGATTTAAATTAAAAAACCAATTCATACATCTTGGTATCTGTGAACAGAATATGATTGATTTTGCTAGTGGGATGGCATTAGAAGGCGCAAAAGTTTATGTTTATGCAATGGCACCTTTTTTATCAGTAAGATGTTATGAGCAACATAAAACTGCAACTTGTCTAATGAATGCAAATGTATGCTCAATAGTTACGGGTATAGGACTGAGTTACGCAAATTCAGGTCCAACACATTATTCAACTGAGGATTTTGCTTGCTTACGAGCGCTACCTAATTCTATGATTTTTACAGCTTCAGATCCTTCTGTTGCAAGAGCAATTGCAAGAAAGACATTAAAAATAAATAAACCAACCTTCATAAGACTCGATAGAAAGTCAAATCAGGATTTTAAATCTAAAATTTCAAGTAAAGAAATAGATAATGGTTTTAGATATTTAAAAAGAAATCAAAATGCTAAATTAGCTATAATTTCTCATGGTACAATAATTGAAAGAGCTGTTAAGGCCTATAATCTTCTAGATAAAAAAATGTCCAAAAAAATAAATATTATCGATCTAATTCAATCAAAACCTTTCCCAAAATCTCTTAAGTCACATCTGAATACCTATAAGGAGATTTTAACTATAGATGAACAGACAAATGTAGGAAGTTTGGGCTCTTTAATAAAAGAAAATGTTAATAAAAACACAACATCTTTAGCATTACCTGATAAATTTATCTTTGAAAATTTGGGTAGAGATAAGCTTTTAGATCAAAATAATTTATCTGTAAAAAATATTACAAATAAAATTAAAACTTTATTAAAGTAATTTACTTCTTTTATCGAATTCTTTTCTTAAATCCTCAATAAAAAAATTTCTATTATATGAGGTTTTAACAAGATCTATTTCATTTTTAATAAATAAGTTTTTAAATTTAAAATAATTTTTAATAAAAAAATGTTCATAATAGAATTGAAAGTCTTTATACTTTCCTAAAATGAAAGGTATAAATAGGATATAGTATAAAATTTTAGGAAAATACAATAGTTGACTAGGTATTAATTTATTTAAAACACTCTTAGATTTATTTAAAATTTTATTTCTATCATCCCCAAGGTCAGAGAAACCTCTATCATTAATTAAAACTATAAAAGGTAACGTTAAATACAATTTAATTTCATCTGTTAAAGTATTAAATCCCCAATCTGCATACCCTATAACTTTTCCTTTAGTAATTTTAAGAATTTTTTTTGCAGTTTGGTTATTTAACATGTAACAAGAATTTGAATAAATATGAGTTTTAGCAATATGTATTTTTATTTTATTTAGCAAATATTTTTTTATATCATTTTTGTTTAGGTGGCCTGAAGGATATGCAAAAAAACTTAAAATAGAATTGGGTTCATTAAAAGTTGTATTTTTAATCCAGTTATTAAATTTTAAAGACGGAAAAGCATCGTCTTCAAATATAACAGCTCTTGGGATTTTATTTTTAACAATATATTTATATGCTTTTAAATGGCTTGCTGCTGCTCCAATTTCGGAAGCAGACATGTCTCGACCAGTTTTTTTTCTTATAATTTTCTTTTTAAAATATTTATCTAATTTTTTTTCTTCATTTAATTTTCTGCCATTAATGCCTTCAATTATTTTAAATTTAAGTTTTAATTTATTTAATCTATTTTTTAAAAATTTTATTCTCTTACTGCCCCTCAGAGATATAATTAATATTGGTATTTGTTTTCGTATTTTTAACAAGAATATTATTGCTTATTAGTTTATAACTGATAATTAGAGTTTATTAATATGAGCAATATTTTTAATCCGCAACATAAAATTTTATGTCATTTAAATAAAGTAGAACAATATTTTGACAAAAAGAATCCTTCACCAATAACCATCGAAATTGATCCCTCTAACACTTGTAACCATTCTTGCCCTTTTTGTATATCAGGACACTTGCACCTAAAAAAATATAAAGGCACTGAATATTTTAATAGAACCATTTTAAATAAGAATACTTTTCATGATTTGATAAAAGATTTAGTGAAATTAAACATTGAGGCAATAAATTGGACAGGTGGTGGAGAGCCAACACAAAATCCGTATCTAGGTGAAGCAATTAAATTTATAAAAAAAAACTCAAGTATTGAAATGGGTATGTTTTCAAATGGAACTTTATTAGAAAAAATGAACCTTATGGATATTGTAGTAGATTGTCTCAAGTGGATAAGAATTTCAATTGATGCTGGTACAGCATTATCTTACGACAAACTTAGAGTTACTAATAAATCAAATAACTTTGATACAGTTATTAAAAACATAAAAAAAATTGTAGATTTAAAAAACAAAAAAAAATCCAATATTACAATTGGAGTAGGATTTGTAGTTACAGAAGATAACTACAATGAAATTTTAGATTTCGCGAATATTTTTAAAGAAATTGGGGTAGATTATTGTCAGTACAAACCAGAAATAATACAAATAGAAAGACAGCAAAAAAATTCCGATCTTGGTAGAGTACAAATATCCTCTGATTTTTGGATAAAAAAAGTAATCAATTTATTAGATCAAGCAAAACAAACTCTTGGTAAAAAATTTGAGTGTAATGACTATAAAATTGATGATTTAATTATAGATGTCAAAAAATATGGAAGGAATTATAAAGAATGCATAGGTTCTCAATTTCAACCCTGTGTAGGTGCTGATGGTAATGTTTATGTTTGTACTAATCATCGGGGTCATAAGAAGTATTCTTATGGAAATGTTAATGAAAAGAAGTTTAGTGATATATGGAATGATTTGAAAAAAAGACAATCGGTAATGGAATTAATAAATAAAAAAGAAAAATTTAGTAATTGTACACATCTATGCAAACCTCACGAAAGTAATAAAATTCTATGGAAAATAAAAGAAAATCAAAAAAATGAAAAATATTTTGAGGATTTAAAATCTATTGCAAAAAATATCACAAAGAGCACAAAACATAAAAATTTCATTTAATTGAATGAGGATATTGGTTATTGGTGGAACAGGTGTATTAGGTTCAAGGTTGTGCAATTATCTTAAATTAAAAAAAATTGAATATTACTTTACATCAAGAAAAAAATTAAATTTTAAAAGACACAGAAAATTAAATTTATTAAATATAAAAAATATTAAAAATATAATTTATAGTATAAAACCAACTTCAATAATCAATTGTTCGGGTTTAACCGATACAGATCTTTGTAATAAGAACTATAATTTTGCATTTATGCAAAATGTTAAATCAGTTGAAAATTTAATTAAAGTATTAAAATCTTTAAAATTTAATTCTCACTTAATACATATTTCATCAGATCAAATTTATTTTGGAAAAGATATAAACAGGAATACTGAGTCAGACGTAAAAACTTCAAATAATTATAGTATTACAAAGTATTTAGGGGAAAAAGAGGCAATGAAATACAAATATTTAACTATAATAAGGACAAACTTTTTTGGCCAATCTTTTTCAAAAAAAAGACCATCTTTTTCAGAATTTTTAATTAAGAATTTAATCAATAAAAAAAAAATTGAAATTGCTAAAAATATTTTTTTTTCTCCAGTTGGATTGACCTTTTTATCAAATATAATTATTAAGATAATTAAAAAAAATCTATATGGAACATACAATTTAGGATCAAAAGATAAGATATCAAAGTATGATTTTGCTCTAAAGATAATTAAATATAAAAAAATAAAAAATCAAAACATTTCAATTTTTTTTAGTAAATACAAAAAAAATTTACGTCCTTTAAATACAGCACTTTCGTCAAAAAAAATTATGAAAAAATTAAATATTAAATGTTTGAGTGTAAATCAAATGCTAAAAAATGAACATTAAATCTGTAAAAAAAAAAGATTATATATCAGTAAAATCTAAATAGATATCGAATGTTACTATAATAGTTAACAAAAAAAAAGTTTTTGCATCATATTTCTTATCTTTTATTTTTTTTGCCTTATCTGTTTTTGTGTTTAGAGTCGATAATAACCGATTCAATTTTTTTAATCCAATAATACTCTAAATTTTTATCGAGGTTTCATTATATTTGTTTAAATTTATTCTAAAATTCTTAAAATATTTAAAAAATGACAAATAAAAAAATAAAAGTATCTTGTCTTTGGACTGGCGAGGGACATGTAGCAAGTACTTTAGTTTTTAATTTAATTCAGAAATTATCTAATAAAGAGATAGTTTTTACCAATCCAAGATCCGCTGATATTTTATTCATTGGTCCTTATGATCTTTTATCATTTCAAAATAAAATAATAAATAGCTTAACAAGAAGGTTAAAAATAAATAAACAAATAAAAAAAAAAATTGAATATTTCAGGCAATCAACAATCTTAAGAAAAAATCAACCTATAAAAATATTTTTAAATCACGAAAATTTTAGACACGATGAAGTTGAGTCAGATTTTACTATTAGCTTTGATTTAGCAGTCAATAATCCAAATCATATAAGAATACCAATTTGGAAAGAAAATATAGACTGGTCAAATCATGGTATAAAAAGAAAAGTTAAGTTTATAATAGACGGTAAAAAATATTGTTATCTGAATATATTAAGATTTGGTTACTTTTATAATATGAATGATCTTCTTAAACCTCAAGGAGATAGTTTTTTGAAAAAAAAAAATATTTGTATGTTTACTACCTATTTGCCAGAACCTAGAAAAACTATTTATGAAGAATTTTCTAAAAATTTTAAAGTAGATGGTTATGGTCCTTATTTTGATAAAGATTTAAAAACTCATAATGAAAGTAATTTTACAAAGAGTGAAATAATGGGGAAATATGCATTTAATTTATGTCCACATAATAATAATTATCCTGGTCAATATGAAGAGAAAGTGCCAGAGGCTTTTTTAAGCAAATGTTTACCAATTACATGGGCAGATCAAAATATTGATACTGATTTTAATATTAAGTCATTTATTAATTTAAATGATCATATTAAGGATAATTTTAAAGAAATTATTTATCTTCTTAAACAAAAAGAATTTTTAAAAAGTTTTACCGACGAGCCTTTAATTTTAAAAAAACCCAACCTAGAAAAAGAGATAGAGTTTGCAAAAAAAATAATAGACTATTTATAGAATATTAGATTAAGTATCCTTAAGTAAATTAAAATTAGAAAAATGAAGCAAGCTGATGCAACCATTCAAGGACTTAGAGGCTTAGCAATTATTGCAATAATATTTTATTTTGCAAAAATAAATTATTTAGAATCTTATTTTTTACCAGGTGGATTTTTAGGTATAGATATTTTTTTTATAATTGCTGGATATTTCATAGGCCTTAAACTATTTGCTAATAAATCAAAAAATCATTTAAATAAGCTGATCAATTTTTTCAATGAAAAGTTAAGAAGACTTGTTCCTGCTCTAATGTTTATGACATTTGCTACTTATATATTTTTTGTAAATATTTTTGCACCTAAACAACTTTTAGATTATTCAGACTCATTAATAATATCAAACTTATTTTTATCAAATTATTATTTTAACTATTTAGAAATATTTTTTGGACAAAGAAGTTCTTTGTTAATTCCTTTTTTTCATACATCATCGATTTCGATTTTATTTCAAGGATGTATAATATTTATATTAATTTATTTTACCTCTCTTTTTGTAAAAAAAGATAATTATTTAATATACTTTGTAATATTGTTAATTTTCTTCACTACTATTTCTCAATATTTTTTAAATTACAAACCTAATTTATTTTACGTGGATGTTCTTTCAAGGATGTGGGAATTAATATTCGGAACTATAATATATCTTTTAGATAAAAAAAAATTATTTAATAATTTTGGAGATTTTTCAAAAAATATAATCATATTTATTTCATTTTTTCTAATAATTTTTTCTTTCTTTAAAGTTGATGTAAATTCTTTAAAATATTCTTATCAAATTTTTCCTTTTGTTATCTCGATAGGTTTAATTATTTTATTGAGAAACTCTGATAATTTTTTATTATTTTCTCTAGAAAATAAATACCTCAAATTTATCGGAGATATCTCATATTCTTTATACCTTTGGCACTTTTCATTTTTTGCTTATTTGAGATTAGATTGGATAGAAAATTTGTCTTTGATAAATAAGATTACATTTTCAATACTAATCTTACTTATTTCTATATTTTCATATTTATTTATAGAGAAACCTTTTAGAAACAAAAAATTTTTATTATTTAGAAATTTTTATGCTTTTGTATTTGGACTATTTGTATTAATTTTTATTCAAAATAGTATTATTTCTAAAAACAGTGGTTTTTATAATAATTTTATTGTTGGTGATACAGAAATATCAAATTCTTTACAGAAAAAATTATTAAGCGATAAATTTATTCAAAAATCTTTTGGATCAAATTTTAAGGATAAAATTATTATTATCGGAGACTCTCAGGGAAAAGATACTTATAATTCTTTCTTTTTTAATAAAGATTTATTTACCAAATATAATTTTATTTATTTAAATACAGATATTGGAAAATTTAATGAAAAATATAAAAAAGATAAAAAATTTGAAATAGATATTAATCAATCAAAGTGGATAGTTATATCATCAAGATGGAATGAAAATAATTATAAGGAACTCAAACTAATCCTAAATAAATTTGGTGAAAAAATAATTTTATTTGGACAAGCCCCAGAGTTTCCAGAAAATATTATTAAGTTTAAAAAGAAATATACTATTCCCGAGGTAACACTATTTAAAAATTTTATAATAAATAAAGGTAGTAATATTTCTGATAATCAAATTAAAAATTTAGAAAAAATTTATTTTAAAAACTTATATATGTATGATCCTAGTATTAATAAAATTGCTCTCAAAATAAAAGATCTAGCAAATGAAAAAAAAATAATTTTTATAGATAAAGCAAATCATTTATGTAATTTTGATGAAAAAACTTGTGAGTTTTTAGTACCAAAATCCAATTATGAAATTCTTTACAACAATTCAAGATTTTCTAGAGAAGGGGCAATGTACATTGGGAAAAAATACTATATATCATTAAAAAAAATTCTTTATGATTAAAATAAATATACAACATGAAATCTTTAGCTAAAAAAATACTTAAAAGTATTAAAAATCTATTAGAGTTTCTTATAAAACTTAAACGATTTTTGAAAGCAAATTTAATACCAGACCGAGAAAAAGAAATAGATGAATTTCAGGGTTGTTATGAGATGTTTGAAAAGGAACAAATTGAAAATTGTTATCAAAAATTTAAAGAAAACTTTTTAACTTCAGTATTTATAAGTAGTAAGAAAATAAATAGTTTTGCAATTAATAGATCTCTTAGTAAGGTTGAAGATATAAATCAAATTTCAAAACCTTACTTTCTTGAATTTGGTGTTTTTGATGGCACATCTATAAATAAATTTGCTTCAATTTTAAGTGGAAAAAAAATTTATGGATTTGATTCTTTTTATGGTTTGAAAGAAGATTGGATTGGTACAGCAGAATTTGAAAAAGGCTATTTTAATCTTGATGGAAAAATGCCTGCCGTTCAAAATAACGTAATTTTGATAAAAGGTTGGGTCCAAGATACATTGGATGATTTTTTAAAACAAAATAGTCCTGAAATATGTTTTGCCCATATGGACCTGGACACTTACGAATCTACAAAATTCGTTTTAACTCAAATAAAACCATACTTAAAAAAAGGTTCAATTTTATTATTTAATGAATTTTACAATTTTCCTGGATGGAGTGTTGGTGAATATAAAGCTCTAAACGAAGTTTTTAACGAAAAAGAATATAAAATAATTGCTTTTTCTAAACATGGTTGGGAAGCAGTTGTTGAAATTAAATAAAAAAATATTTTCTAATTAATCAATTTGCTGACCAATATTATAAAATAAATTTTTTAACTTTCTTGCTCCAGTCAAAGTTAGGTGTATTTTATCAAAATAGATTGGTTTACCGTCTTTGTCCATAATCATACATTTTTGATTATCACACAAAAATTTATTACTTAAGAATAGTGAATTTAAATTAATTTTAAATTTTTTCATTAATTTAAAAAAATTCTTATTTTCTAGATCATAATTTTTATTCTGGAACAAAGGTGTATTATACTGTCCTTTTTCATATAAATCATAAAGTTTTTTAGGAACATTAAATTCATATGTAGGGACTGGTGATATGAAAAATATGTTTATTTTATTTAAATTTAATTTTTTTATAAATTTTTCTAATTCTATAATATTTGATTCTTTAGAATAAAAACCGTTAGAATAGTGAATAACCACATTGTTAATATTTGCATCAATTAAATCCTTAAATATTAAGTCATTATTAGTTTTGGGTGTCATTAAAGGCGTATTAAAAACGTAGAAAAAAGTGGTTATATTATTTTTATTCATTTGAGAAGCGAAAATATTTTTTATGCTATCTGCATGACTATCACCTAATAATAAAACTGATTTATTAGTTGATTTATCTCCAATTTTACAAATATTATTTAATGGATTTAAAATTCTAAATAATTTACCACAACGGTACTTGTCCCTATCTTTCCAGGCAGAAAAGATTTTTTCTTGTTCAGAAGAATATTGAAAACTGTTAATTTTAGGAAAAAAAATGGTAATAATCAAAATTAAAACAGTTGAAAAAATAATAAATTTTCTAAAAAAGTCTTTGAAACGAATACTCTCAATATACTTATAGGAGAGATAAGATAAAAAAATCGTTAAGCTAATAATTAAAAATAATTGATTTAAGTTATTATAGCCAATTTTTGTTCCTCCAAAAGCGCTATAATTTAATAAAACAATTATTGGAAAATGAAGTAAATATATTGAGTAAGAGTAATCACCTATTTTGCAAAAAGAATTTATTATTAAATTTTTTTTAAAACTAGCTTCATTGAAATTAATTAAAATTATGAGTGCTGTTATAATTGAAATTAAAAGAGAAGCTAAGCCAGGATGTCCATATAATAAATTGTTAATTTTACCATTCAGTGGATAAAATAAAATTACTATCAGAAAGAATATATATAAAAAAATTAAAATTTTTTTTTTGTAAATTCCGAAATTTTTTTAATTGGATACCAAGCTATAGCAGCTCCTATTAAGAATTCATAAAATCTAAAAGGTATTAAAAAAAAACTAGTTTTTGGTGAAATTCCTGTGATAATAAAAGTAATTATTGTGGAAATTATTAGCGTCAAGAAAAAAATTATCTTATGCTTTGATAAGTAAATTAATAATATAGGTGCAATTGCATAAAACTGAATTTCAACACCTAGCGACCAAAGATTTAAGAGAGGTTGGAATGAATTTAAATTGAAATAAGAGTTTTTAAGCCAGTATGCTATATTACTCATTCCAAATAAATCAAACCAAAGTCGATTAAAATGCTGTTGAGCATCTGAAGGTATGCTTATTATACAAACAACCACACTTGTAAGAATTATAGTAAAAAAGTATGCGGGTAATAACCTTTTGAGTCTTTTAATATAGAAATTTAATGGACTTGTTGATTTACATATTATTGCCATTAAATATCCACTTATGACAAAAAATACATCAACACCCAAATAGCCATTATTAAATCCATTAATTTTTAAATGATAAAATAAAACAAGTAGTACTGCGATACCTCTCAATACCTGTATATCTAATCGGTAGTCAATTTTAATCTGGCTCATATATTTGGTTTTATTAAATTTATAATTATATTTATTTTGGAATATTATAGATATTATTACGAATGCATAGGCAACTTATAAAATAGTACTAAAATTGACATTTAAATATTTCAATTTTTTTTTGATAAAATATAACTTTGATTTTAAATATGAAATTAAAAGATATTGAAAGACATAAAATATTGTGCTTGATGCATAAAAATCAATTTGGAAATAAAAAAAAACCAGTTTCTGCTGAATACAATGGGATTTATAAAGCTTTAAAACTGATAAATAAAAATACTTTTTTTTTAGAAACTCACGATAATAAAAAAACAATTTATGAAAATAATTTAAAAATAATTTCATGCATTAAAAAAATAAAACCAGAAATTATATTTTGTCATCAAAGTACTTATGAAATATATTCTGAAACATATAAAATAATTAAAAAAATTTGTAATCCTATTTTAATTAATTGGTGTTCAGATGATAGTTGGAGGTATGATCAACATTCTTATTTAATTTCTAAAAATTTTGATTATTTAGTAACCACTTACAATTATGCGCATAAAAAAAATTTAAATAATAATATTAATTCAATACTAGCAAGTTGGGGTTGCCCTGATCATTGGATAGGAAAAAAAAATGAAAAATATAAATATGATGTTGCTTTTATTGGCAATCCATATATGGGAAGAAGAAACATAATAAATAAATTAAAAAAAGATGGTATTAAAATAAATTGTTTTGGATATGGTTGGAATTCTACAATTAAGGATAACCAAATAAGTCAGATAATTCAAACTTCTAAAATAAATTTAAATTTTAGTAAATCAAAAGGTTTTAAAAAACAAACAAAAGCGAGAATTTTTGAAATAACCGGAGCCAAAGGTTTTTGCTTAACTGAGCATTCTGATGAATTAAAAAAATATTTTAAAATAAAAAAACAAATAGAAGTATTTAATTCATATAAAGAATTAAAAAACAAAATTCTATATTATTTGGAAAATTCAAAAAAAAGAGAAAGGATAGCTAAAGCTGGATATATTAGATGTAAAAAAAATTTTGTATATACAGAAGTTATTAAAAGAATATTTAATAAAGTTAAAATTAGTGAAAAAACTAAGGAAAATACTTACAAACATGAAAAATTAAACAAACCTAAAAAAAATATGATATTAAATATTTATAAATTAATATTTACGTCACTTCTTATGTTATTCTTTTCAAAAAAAAAATCTCTTTCTATTTCAAGGAGGTTTTTATTTGAAATAGAATGGAGATTAAATAAAGAAAAAACCTATTCTACTAAAGGTTGGTGTAGCAGATTATTTAATTTTAATTAAACAATATGATAATTTCTAAAACCCCATATAGAATTTCTTTTTTTGGCGGAGGTTCTGATTATCCAGTATGGTATAATAGATATGGTGGAGAAGTTATATCTACAACGATTGATAAATATTTGTATATATCATGTAGGCAATTACCTAATTTTTTTGATCATAAATATAGAGTTGTTTATTCTAAAGTTGAGGAAGTAAAAAATTTAAATAGTATAAAACATATAGTTGTTAAAAAAGCTTTAAAAAATTTTAATATTAAAAAAAACTTAGAAATCCATTATGATGGTGAGCTTCCTTCAAGGAGTGGTGTTGGATCATCATCTAGTTTTATTGTAGGTTTTTTGAATATACTTAATTTTATTAGTAATAGAAAAATAATTAATCAAAAAGATCTTGCATCTCAGAGTATAAAGTTTGAGCAGAAAATTTTGAAAGAAAATGTGGGATCCCAAGATCAAATAGCTTGTGCAACAGGAGGCATAAATAATCTTAAATTTAATAAAAAGGGATATTTTATAAAAAAAATTGAAAATAAGAATTTTTTTAAAAAATTAAATAATAATTTAATTTTACTTTATACACGAAAGCAAAGATATTCATCCAATGTAGCAAAAAAATTTGTCAATACAATGACATCATCAAAAAAAAAAGAAATTTTTGATATTTTAGAATGTGTAAAAAT
>MDTB01039066.1_pt1 | contig 16093 bp, 13 predicted proteins | sample 811161 | NCBI WGS metagenome assembly MDTB01 (sample SAMN05326650, study PRJNA326480) | marine metagenome | isolation source: seawater | place: Mediterranean Sea | collected 2009 | reverse complement strand
AGTCTTCTGGGTTAACCGCTTGAGCTTAAATGTGAATTTAAGCCTAGATAAATAACATCTTAAATGACAGAACCCGGCTTACAGATTATCTGGCAAAATCTGCTTAAGATGTTCCTATTTTGTGCTTATTTAAAAAAATATTAATTCATTGACTAATATATAAAAACCCATACTATCCCATGTAATCCCATAATGGAGGGTTAATTGAAAAAAATTAAAATTTTAAGGTTTTTAAAAAAAAATGTTTTTATCGAGTTACGAGAACAAAATAGACAAGAAAGGACGTGTTTCCGTGCCAGCAACATTTAGATCACATCTAAATTCGATGGGATACAATGGATTTATAAGCTATCCTTCGTTTAATCACTTAGCACTTGAGGGTTGTTCTCAAGATAGAATAGAAAAACTGTCAAACACAATTGACTCACTTAACCCTTTTGAGGAAAAAAGAGATTTTTTTGCTACTTCTATATTATCAGAAAGTGAAAATCTTCAATTCGACACTGAAGGTAGAGTTTCTATACCAAACAAATTACTTCATCACGCAAACATTAATAATAATGTTTTATTTGTTGGCCTTGGAAAAACATTTCAAATTTGGGAACCAAATAATTTCGAAAAATTTAAAATTGTTGCAAGAAAAAAAGCATTTCAAAACAGATCAAATTTAAAATGGGAAACTAAACAGAAAGGAGAACTGTAATGAGCATAAATATTGGAGGAGGCGAATTAAAAGAATTAAAACCTAGAATATTAGTTTTAGGAGTAGGTGGTGCTGGAGGAAACGCAATAAATGCGATGATAGAGTCAGGAATGGAGGGTGTAGAGTTTGTTGCAGTAAATACTGATGCTCAAGATTTAAAAATGAGTAAAGCAGATGCTAAAATTCAAATTGGGATGAATTTAACTAAAGGTTTAGGTGCGGGTGCAAAACATGATATTGGTCAAGCAGCAGCCGATGAGTCCCTGAATGAAATCACAAGTTATATGCAAGGCGCAAATATGGTTTTTATCACATCTGGAATGGGTGGTGGTACTGGTACGGGTGCATCACACGTAATAGCTAAAGCAGCTAGAGAACAAAATATTTTAACTGTGGGCGTTACTACACTTCCATTTTCTTATGAAGGTCCAAAAAGAATGAGACGTGCCATTGAGGGATTAGAGGAATTTAAAAAACATTTAGATACGGTTATTGTTGTACCTAATCAAAACCTTTTTAAAATTGCCAGTGAGACAACTACTTTTGAAGAGTCGTTTAACTTATCAAATAATGTTCTAAAACACGGGGTTCAAAGTGTAACCGACTTAATGGTAAGACCAGGAATGATTAATCTCGATTTTGCTGATGTTGAAACAGTAATGAGTGCCATGGGTAAAGCTATGATGGGAACAGGTGAAGCAGAAGGAGAAGGTAGAGCTATGGCAGCTACTGAGATGGCTCTCAACAATCCACTAATTGACGAATATTCTCTTCAAGGTGCAAAAGGACTTCTTATAAATATAACAGGTGGTAATGACCTTACTCTATTTGAGGTAGATCAATCAGTAAATAAAATTAGAGCAGAAGTAGACCCTGAGGCTGAACTAATATTTGGTGCAATCAAGGATGAAAATATGACAGGTAAAATTAGAGTCTCCATTGTTGCAACTTCGCTTGACGGGCATAATACCGATAATAAGACAGTTTTAAACATGGTATCACGTATTCAAAATAGAAATACAGGTTATTCTGAAAATTTATTTTCACATTCACCAAGATTAGAAAACAATACTATTAATTCTATAGATGGCGCTACAGCCCTAAAGCTTGATGAAAGTTATCAACTAGATGAGGAGCATAACGAATCTTTAGAAGGTCTTCAGAATAATTTAAATGATGAAAATCGAATTTCACAATCAAAGGAAAATGAACAAATTACAAATAATTTTCCTTCAGGAGTTTCAATTGAAAGTGCCTCATATATTGAAAATAATCAAATAAATGAAGAACAAAGCATATCATCTTCAAGTAAATATAATGAGGAAGAGTATACTCCAAAATTATTTTCTGAAGATCAGAATTACCAATCAGATGATATGATTCTTTCTGATAGTCAAAAAGATGAACAATCCGATCAGTTATTTAATCAAGACATAGATCAAGAAGAGGATTTTGAAATACCTGCATTTTTAAGAAAACAAAAGTTTTAATGATAAAACATTGGACTAATGAACAATCACACCTCATCACTGGAATTCTCCCATTTTCCAGTGATGTTGAGTGAAGTTTTAAAAATATCATCACCCTCATTGGGGGGAGTATTTATTGATTGTACATTTGGGGGCGGAGGATATACAAAGGAATTTTTAAAATATCCCAATACAATAGTCTCAGCCATAGATAGAGATAATAAAGTAGTACCAATAGCAAAAAAACTCAAAAAAAAATTTCCTAACAGATTTAAGTTTTACCAAATAAAATTTAGCCAATTAGATACTATTTTAGAGGATAATGTTGATGTGATGATATTCGACTTAGGCTTATCATCTATTCAATTAGATAATTTAGATAGAGGGTTTTCATTCAAATCACAAAAAAAATTAGACATGTCTATGGGTCTTAATAAAATTTCAGCTTTTCATGCAATAAATAACTTAGAAGAAAAAGATCTGAAATCTGTGATAAGAAATCTAGGTGATGAAAAGGATGCATCTATAATTGCAAAAAATATAGTTAAACATCGAAGTTATGAACAAATCACAAATACATCAGAGTTAGTTAAAATTATACAACAGAGTAAAAAAAGAAATTATCTATCTAAAATTAATCCCTGTACTAAAACATTTCAGGCATTAAGAATTTTTGTAAATAAAGAAATTACAGAACTAATAAATGGAATAATAACAGCAACAAAAAAATTAAAACCTGGAGGAAAAATTTTAATAATAAGCTTTCATTCAATCGAGGATAAAATTGTTAAATATCTTTTTACTAATTTTTCTCAAAATAAATCAAAACCCTCCAGATATTTTCCAGAAAATACAATTGATGATTTAGCTTTATTTAATGAATATAAGAATAAAGTTTTTAGACCATCAAAAAAAGAAATAAATTTAAACAATCGATCTAGATCTGCAAAACTTAGATTTGCTATAAGAAGTCAAAATAAATTTAAGCATCCTAAAGCTTTAATTGAAAAATTTAAAAATTATTTAGATCTAGAGGAGATAGATGTATAAATTTAAATTCGTAATATCATCAATGATATTCATCACTCTTTTAATTATTACATCAGCTATCAAAAATGAATCTAGAATATTAGAAAAAAAAATCTCAAATTTAAATAATATAATTGCATCCAAGGAAGAGAACATTAATGAGACACAACTCGATTTTTACTACTTAACTTCTCCAGCCGAAATTGAAAAAAGGTTGTACATAATCGGACTTGATGGGTATCAACCAATTTCATATTCCAAAATATTTTTTAATATTTCAGATTTTACAATTATTGAAAAAAAAATATCTAACTTGAAGAATTTAAATGAAAAAAAAATTAAATAAAAGATTGAATAAGAATACTAATCAAGCAAGTTTTTATTTTGAAGATTTTTTAGAGACAAATAAAGAAAACAAGATATTAAAAAAATCTAATAATTTTCAAGATAGAATTTATTTATTGTTTTTCTTTTTTTTTTCATTGATTATAATTTTTTCTATAAAAATTACACATATTTCTCTAAATAAAAAAAATAATTTCAAATTCGAAGAACAAAAACCAAAATTTTCTTTATTACGAAGAGATATTATAGATAGAAATGGAATAATAATATCTAGAAATATAAATACGTACCATGCTGCAATAAACCCAAAACAAGTTAAAGATAAAAAGAATTTATTAATCAAATTAAGATTAAATTTTCCTGATCTACCTATTAATGAGATTAAAGAGAAATTATATGGAAAAAAATATTTTCGTATAAAAAAAAGAATAAACCAAATTGAAAAAAATAAGTTTTGGGCTTTGGGTGAAAAAGCAATCAAGTTTGAACCATTTCAAGCTCGAATGTACACACATGGAAATTTATTTAGTCATATTATTGGCCAGGTTGATTATGACAACTACGGTATCTCAGGTATTGAAAAATATTTTGATAGAGAACTTAAAAATAAAAATAAAATAGATCAACCTTTACAATTAACTTTAGACAGCAATATACAATACACAATCAACAAAGAATTAGATAAAGCAATTAAAACTTTTAGTGCAACGGGTGGTGGAGCGTTATTAATGGATGTCAATAATGGAGATATAATTTCTTTGGTCTCGCTGCCAAATTTTAATATTAATCAAAGACTAACTATAAATGACAAAAAGTATACTAATAAAATCACAAAAGGTGTTTATGAACTAGGTTCAATTTTTAAAACTTTTACAGTAGCTTTAGCGCTTGATCATAACGTAGTTGAATCTAATACAATTATTGAAAATATACCAAAAAAGATAAAATGCTCTATTCATGAAATTACTGATATGAAAGAACATCCAAAAGATCTTTCCGTAGAGGAAATTCTTGTTAGATCATCTAATGTAGGCTCAGTAGTTTTAGCTAAAAAAATAGGCGAGAATAAATTTAAAGAATTCATTAACAAAACTAAATTAACTAAAACCCCAGATATAGAATTGGAAGAAATTGGTAATCCACACCAATTAAAATGGAATAAATGTAAATTAGAAACAATCTCATTTGGACACGGTATAACCACCACACCTCTTCAAGCTACATCTTTGTACGCAGCTATGGTTAATGGCGGTAATTTGATTACTCCTAGCTTGATCAAGCATAGGCAAAATAAAAAAATGAATAAAGTAATTTCCACTTACACAAGCGAAGAATTGAGAAAAATGTTGAGAAAGGTTGTCAGCAGCGAACAAGGAACAGCAAGCTTAGCTGATAAATATGGGTATTATGTAGGGGGCAAAACCGGAACTGCAGAAAGTTATGGTGATAAAAAAAATAGGATAAATACTTTTATATCGATTTTCCCCTCAAATAAACCAAACTATACTTTGTTTATCATGTTAGAAAATCCACAACTCAATAAAAATTTAATTTATGATTATCGTGGCGTTAAAACAAAAGCGCCGTATAACACCTCTGGTTGGAATTCTGTTTATGTAGCAGGCAAAATAATAGAAAAAATTGGGCCAATTTTAGCCATAAATAATAAAGAGTTTACAGATCAGCATGTTGTTGAAAAATTTAATAGATAAAATCCCAGAGGATAAAAAAAAGATAGTTGTTTCTGGACTTTCATCAAATAGTAGGAAAATAAAAAATAATTATATTTTTTTTGCTATTAAAGGAAATAAAACTAATGGTGAAAATTTTATAACAAATGCGATTAAAAACGGGGCTTCAGTCATAGTTTGTTCCAAAACTTGTAATTTTAAAAATAAAGATATTTTCGTATTAAAAACAAATAAAGTTAGAAATCTTTTAAGCGAGGTATCTTCAAAATTTTATAAACTTAAACCTAAAAACATAATTGCCGTCACTGGTACAAATGGAAAAACTTCTGTTGCAGATATTTATTATCAATTATTGAGAGCAAATAATATTCCAGCTGGATCTATTGGCACTTTAGGAGTGAAATATAATAATAAAATAAAAAAGACACATCTAACCTCACCCGATACAATTTCAATACATAAATATCTAAATTATTTAAAAAAGAGAAATATTGATAACGTAATTATTGAAACCTCAAGTCATGGTCTGCATCAACATAGATGTCATAATATAAACTTTAAAGCAGCAATATTTACAAATTTTAGTCAAGATCATCTTGATTATCATAAAACTATGAAATCATATCTAAATGCAAAATTAATTTTATTTAAAGAAATTTTGAAGAAAAAATCTACGATCATATCTGATAATGAAATTCCAATTTTTAAAGTTTTAAAAAAAATTGCATCAAGAAGAAATATTAAAATTCTAGATATAAACGGAGAAATAAAAAAAATTAATGATATTTCCTCAAAATTTGACAATTATAAAATTAAAAATTTAGCTATGGCTTTTAAAGCAGCAAGACTATGTGGTCTAAAAGATAAATCTATCATAAAGGCAATTAAAAAAATTAAAAATATCAGTGGAAGACAAGAGCTTGTTAAGAAATATCCAAACAACATAAGAGTCTTTGTCGACTACGCACACACACCAGATGCTTTATTAAAAACATTACAGTCTTTAAAAAATTATGGTAAAAACATTTCTTTGGTCTTTGGTTGTGGAGGTGACAGGGATAAAAAGAAAAGGCCTTTGATGGCTAAAATTGCTGACGAACACTGCAAAAAAATTTATATCACGGATGACAACCCAAGAAATGAAAACCCAAAAAAAATTAGAAATCAGCTTTTAAAAAATATTCATAAAACTAAAGTTTATAACTTAGAAAACAGAGCTTTAGCTATTAAGAAAGCTATCCAAAATTCTAGTCCTCATGAAATAATATTGATAGCTGGCAAAGGTCATGAAGAACAGCAAATTTACAAAAATAAAATTAACTATTTCTCAGATAAAAATATTGTACAAAATTTAAAAATAAAAAAAAAAACTTTAAGTAAAACAAAACAAAATTATATTCAAAATAAATTAATCTTCAAAAAGATGTTTGGCAAAAATAAATTTTTTAATTTTAGCGGTTTATCTATCGACACAAGAACAATTAAAAACAACAATCTTTTTTTAGCTTTAAAAGGTAAAAATAGCGATGGGAAAAAATTCATTAAAGACGCTTTGAAAAAGAGAGCTGGTTGTGTTGTTTCTTCTTCAAATTTTAAAAATAATAAAAAAAAGATATTGAAGGTAAAAAAACCAATTTTATTTTTAAATAAATTTGCCAAACTTAAACGAGAATACTCCTATGCAAAAATTATTGCTATAACCGGAAGTGCTGGAAAAACTTCTTTAAAAAATTTGGTAAGTCATCTTTTAAAAAATATTGGAAATACTTATTCATCCCCTAGGTCTTTTAATAATCACTTAGGAGTACCAATAAGTTTATCTAATTTAAGTTCTAGCGATAAATTTGGTGTATTTGAAATCGGTATGAGTAAGGGTGGAGAAATTAGAGATTTGTCTAAACTAATCAAACCGGATCTAGGGGTCATCACAAATATTGGTGAGGCTCATTTAGAAAATTTTAAAAATCTAAAAGGTATAGCTCAAGCAAAATCAGAAATTATAGAAAATATAAAAAATGGCGGGACAATTGTATTAAATAAAGATGATAAATTTTTCAAATTTTTATCTAAAAAGGCTAAATTATATAAATTAAAAGTTTTAACTTTTGGTACTCATAAAAAATCAGATATATTATTAAAGAAAACTATAAAAAAAAAAGATACTACAAAAATTTTTTTAAATATTAATTATCAATCTATTGAATTCGAAATTAAAGATTTAAATATTTACAATGTTCTTGCCTCTATTGCTGTACTGTATGCATTAAAAATAGATCCACGAAAGGTGCTTTCAAAACTGAAAAATTTCGATTTATCCGAGGGACGAGGCAAAAAGTACTTTATCAAAAGATATAATAAAAAGTTCAATTTTATAGATGACAGTTATAATGCAAATCCTCTTTCTGTAAAAAATGCTATTAGCAAATTGAATTCTGTAAAAAAAAATAACTTTAAAAAATATTTAATACTTGGAGATATGCTTGAATTGGGTTCTAAATCTAAAAAATATCATGAAGAATTGTCTAAAGTTATTAACAATTCTGACATCGACAAAGTATTCATTAAGGGAAAAAAAACAATTTTCACATATAAACATCTTTATAAAGATAAAAGAGGAAATATTTTGCAAAACAACGAGGATATAGATTTAAGTTTGAGCAGAATAATATCAAATAATGATTACTTGATGATAAAAGGGTCAAATGCAACAGGGCTAAACGATTTTAGTAAAAAAATGATAAGGGGTAATTAAGTGCTATTTAATTTATTAACTTCGCTAATAGATCAATACTCATTTTTAAATGTATTTAAATACTTAACTTTTAGGACAGGTTTGTCCGTTGTAACTTCTTTAGTAGTTGTGTTTATTATTGGAGGTCCTTTAATAAAATTATTTTCAGAAAAAATGATAACAGGTCCTATTCGTCAAGACGGACCAATTGATCATATTATAAAGAAATCTGGAACTCCAACTATGGGTGGTGTAATTATAATTATTGGAATCATATCAAGTACATTATTATGGGCAGATTTAAATAATGTTTACGTGTGGACTTTAATTTTTGTGTCACTATCTTTAAGTGGTTTAGGTTTATTAGATGATATACTTAAAATAAAATATAAAAATTCAAGTGGACTTAAATCCAGATATAAATTTCTTGGTCAAATTATTATTGGTATATTAACTTTATTAATTTTGATTAATTATTCAAAACACGAATATCTATATAATCTTTATTTTCCATTTTTTAAAAATTTTATTTGGCAAATGGGGTTATTTTTCATACCTTTTGGATTATTTGTAATCATCGGCGCCTCAAACGCAGTAAATTTAACTGACGGTCTAGACGGATTGGCAACAGTTCCGGTAATGTTGGTTGCCCTTTCATTTACATTAATTTCTTATGTAGTAGGTAACACAATTTTTTCAGAGTACTTACAAATACAATATATACCTGATGTAGGAGAGTTATCTATTTTTTGTGGATCTGTTGTAGGATCTTGTTTAGGCTTTCTTTGGTACAATGCACCTCCAGCAAAGATTTTTATGGGAGATACAGGCTCACTTTCTTTAGGAGGTTCGCTTGCTGCTATAGCAATAATAGTAAAACACGAGATCGTTCTTGCAATAATCGGAGGATTGTTTGTTCTAGAGACAGTATCAGTAATTATTCAGGTAGCATCATACAAATTAACAGGAAAAAGGATTTTCAAAATGGCACCTATCCACCATCATTTTGAAAAAAAAGGTTGGGCAGAATCTACAATAGTAATTAGATTTTGGATAATCGCAATCATTCTAGCACTTATTGGGTTGGCAACATTAAAATTAAGGTAAAAATGCTCAAAACTCCAAAACTCAAAGAACTATCGTTCCTTGTTTACGGTTTAGGTTTATCTGGTTTATCAGTTATAAAATTTTTAAAAAAAAAGGGAAATAAAAATTTTAAAGTTTGGGATGATAAAAAAAAATATTTGTTTAAGAATTACAGAGCACATAATTTAAAAAAAACTTGTGAAGATGTTGATTATATAGTTTTATCCCCTGGCATAAGTTTAATCAAAAATAAATTTCTAAAAAAATTTAAAAAAAAAATTGTTACAGACATTGATTTATTTTATTTAGACAATCACAAAACAAAAAGTATTGTTGTTACTGGTACAAACGGTAAATCAACTACTTGTAAATTGTTAGCCCATCTTTTAAAAAAGAATAGATTAAAATTTTTTCTAGGCGGAAATATAGGTGTACCGATTCTAGATGTACAAAATTCAAAAAATAATTTTATAATTATTGAAGCTTCATCTTTTCAACTTTCACACTCTCAATTTATACGTCCAGATTTTGCTTTTTTTTTAAATTTTACCAATGATCATTTGGATTGGCATGGAAATATGAGCAATTATTTGAACTCAAAATTGAAAATCTTTAGTCTTCAAACCAAATATCAAAATGCAATAATAAATAAAAAATTTAAAGATATTTTTAAGAAAAAAAAATTTTTGAGCCGCTTAAATTTTCCAAAAAATAATGAGTATAAAAAAATAAAAAATAAGATTAAAAATAATTATTTAAAGTCTCATATAAACGATGAAAATATGAGTTTCATTTATACGTTCGCAAAACTATTAAGAATAAAAGACCAGTCTTTTATTAGATGCATGAAATCATTTAAAGGTTTGCCTCATAGATTTGAGATTTTTCTTAGAAAAAAAGGAATTCAATTTATAAATGACTCTAAAGCTACATCATTTGCAGCCACTCAATCTGCTCTAAATGGTCTTAAAAATATCTTTTGGATTTTGGGAGGATTACCAAAAAAAGGGGATAAAATAAATTTAAGTAAATATAAAAAAAACATTGTAAAATGTTATTTAATTGGAAATAAAGTAAATTTTTTTAAAAAACAAATTAAAGGTAAAGTTGTTTTTTCTGTTACAAAAAACTTAAAGAATTCAATTATTCAAATTTTGAAAGATATTAAGTATCAGAAATTGAATGAGACTTCTGTTTTATTAAGCCCAAGCGCAGCCTCATTTGACCAGTTTGTCAATTTTGAAGAGAGAGGCGAAGAATTTAAGAAATTGTGCAAGACATATGCCAGAAAACACTTTTAAGTTTCTATTTATAAATTATTGGAGAAGTATTGACAAAAAAATTTTATTTTGTTTTTTCATCTTGTTTTTTTTAGGATTATTTTTCTCTTTTTCTTCAACATCTTCTCTTGCTGGGGAAAGGCTTAATAAAGATTATTATTTTTTTTTTACTAAGCATCTCATTTTCACCCTTTTAGCTTTAAGTGTTATGATTCTTATCTCAATTATAAAAACTGAATTATTAATTAATCTTATTATGCCATTATTTATAATATCTTTTTTATTTTTAGCACTTGTTCCGATAATTGGAGTAGAGGTCAAAGGAGCTAAACGATGGCTTGATCTTTATTTTTTTAGATTACAACCAATTGAAATCTTAAAACCATTATTTATTTTAGCTACTGTAAAAATTCTAACACTAAAAAAATTTGAAGACTCCCAAATAAAATATATCTTAAGCTTTATTCTTTTATCCTCGGTTATAATTTTGTTAATTGGCCAACCTGATTTAGGCCAAACTATATTATTAATATGTAGTTGGATAGCTACTGTTTTTATTTCTGGTGTAAGTTTAACTTATCTATTAATTTTTTTTTCAATCTTTATGATTTCAATCGGATCATTGTTATTTTTTTTACCTGAAAAATTTGGTTACATTATAAATCGTTTAGTTGCTTTTATTGATCCTAATCAAGGAGATAAGTTTCAATCTACATCAGCCCTAGATGCTATAAAATTGGGGGGCCTTACAGGCCAAGGAATGGGTGAAGGTGTATTAAAAGAGAGTGTTCCAGAAGCTCACACGGACTATGTAATAGCCGTAATATCTGAAGAGTTTGGTTCAATAGCCTCAATAATGATAATGATTATTTTCTTGTACATATCCTTTAGAATAATTAAAAATTGTTTTAATCAGGACAATAAATATATCAAAATTTCACTAAGCGGATTGGCTACGTTATTAATATTTCAAACATTTATCCATGCTGGTGTAAATACTAATTTACTACCAACAACAGGTATGACGTTACCTTTCTTAAGTTACAGTGGCTCATCTTTAATTGGAAGTGCAATTTTGGCTGGATTAGTTTTAAATTATACAAAGAATAAAGTTTATTTATATGATTAAAAAAAAAATATTAATCGCAACTGGAGGAACCGGTGGTCATGTCTATCCAGCATATAGTTTAGCATATTATTTAAAAAATAAAGATTACTTTGTAAAGATTTCAAGTGACAAAAGAGGATTAAAGTATTTAAAAGATTATAAAAATTTTAAAGTTGTGGAGATTCCATCTTCGCCATTAATAAAAGATAACTTGTTTAAATTTTTTTTTTCATCATTAACTATTTTCTTCTCAATAATAAAATCATTTTTATTTTTGTTATTTAATAAACCAACACTCATAATAGGAATGGGGGGTTATTCATCATTCCCAATTTGTATTGCTGCATCAATCTTAAAAATTAAGTTTGTAATTTATGAGAGCAACCTTGTCATAGGAAAAGCAAATAAATACTTATTACCTTTCACACAAAAAATATTTGTTTCTTATAAAGACCTTGAGGGCATTCCTGAAAGATATGTTAAAAAAGTTTTTGAAGTAGGTAATATAATTAGAGACGAAATCATAAACTTTAAGAAAAAAAAAATTGACATAGAGAAATTTGATGAAATTAAAATCTTAGTTTTAGGCGGGAGTCAGGCAGCTAAAGTTTTTGCTGAACAATTACCTCAAATTTTTGAGAAATTTAAGAAGACTGAGTTTCCAATAAAAATTTATCAACAGTGTCAAAGAGAGCAAAACAGTCAACTTATTGAATTTTATAAAAAAGCTCAAATTGACTTCGAGATATTCAACTTTACAGATGAAATTACAGAATATTATTCTAAAGCAAACATAGTTATTACTAGATCCGGTGCTTCCGTTCTAGGAGAATTAGTAAATGTTAAAATCCCTTTTATTTCAATACCATTACCAACTTCGGCAGATAACCATCAACAAAAAAACGCTGAGTTTTATGTAAAAAAAGGTTATGGGTATTTATTGGAAGAAAAAGAAATTAAAGAAAAATTATATGAATTAATTTATTCAATTTTTAAAAATAAATCTTTAATAGAGAAAATTTTATTAAATCAAAAACAATATTCTGACAAAAATATCTTTATAAATTTGAATAAAGAAATAGAAAAAATTTAAAATGAAAAAAATCAATCTTGGACAAAAAGACATAATTCATTTTGTTGGTATAGGTGGCATAGGAATGAGTGGACTTGCACAGATAATGAAGAACATGGGTTTCCGAATTCAGGGTAGTGATCAGAGTAAAAATAAAAATACCATAAGTTGCTCAAAATCTGGAATTAAAATATTCAATGGTCATTTTAAAAGTAATGTAAAAAAAGCAACTCTTTTGGTAAAATCTACTGCTATTAAAAATAACAACGTTGAACTCAAATATGCTAAGAAAAATAAAATTCCTATTTATTCAAGAGCTGAAGTTTTATCAGATGTTGTATCTTTAAAAAAAAATATAATAATAACCGGGTCACATGGAAAAACTACAACAACATCATTAGTAGCAAAAATTTTAACCGATCAAAAATTAGACCCTACTATTATTAACGGTGGTGTAATTAATTCTCTTAAAAGCAATGCAAAACTAGGAAGAGGCGATTGGGCGATACTAGAGGCAGATGAATCTGATGGTAGCTTTTTAAAATTGCCAATTAATTACTCAATTGTAACAAACATTGACCACGAACATTTGGATTACTACAAAACTTACAAAAATCTTGAAAATGCTTTTATAAATTTTATTAATAAAACACCTCCAACTGGCAAAGCAATAATATGTGTTGACAGTAAGAATATTAAAAAAATTATTAATAAAGTAAAAAATCAGAATATATTGACTTACGGTGAAAATCAAAAAGCGTTTTATCAGATAAAAAAAATAAGATATAATTTTGATAACACTTTATTTGACTTAAGATTCAAAGATAAAGAAAAAAATATTAAAAATATTAAAAATATAAATGTTAAACTTTTAGGAAAACATAACGTACTTAATGCAGCCGCAGCACTAATTGTTTGCCTGAATCTTGGAGCTAATTTGAAAATAGTAAAAAAATCTCTTAAAAATTTTTCTGGTGTTCAAAGAAGAATGACAAAGGTATTTTCAAATAATGAAAATGATTTCTATGATGACTATGCTCATCACCCAACAGAAATTAGTTCAATTTTAGAAGGCGTGCATAATGTAAACTCTGAAAGAAAAATCATTAGTGTTTTTGAACCGCATAGGTATTCACGAGTAATGTCTTTGAAAAATGAATTCTCAAAATGTTTTTTAAAATCAGATTTAGTGATTTTATGCCCTTTATATGCAGCTGGTGAAAGAACAAACCTAAAATTTAATAAAGTAAAATTTGCTAACTTAATTGCAAAGAATTCGAAAACACAAGTAATAATTATTAAAAATGAATTTCAGTTATGTAAATTCTTAAAAAAAAATTTAATCAAAGATGAAATTGTAATCGGGATGGGGGCTGGAATAATTTCAAAATGGATGACAGGACTTAAATATTCATTATGATTTCAGATGCTCATTTAATGAAAAAATTTGGAGATGACTTTAATAAAAACGTTAAACTTTCAAATTATAGTTGGTTTAATTTAGGCGGAAATGCAGACTATTTTTATAAAGCTCAAAGCAAAGATCAACTCATTGAATTTTTAAAAGAGTCAAAAAAAAAAAATCTTAAAATTCACATTATAGGCGCTGGCTCAAACATACTATTCAGAGATAAAGGTGTGAGAGGTGCTATTATTAAACTAGGATCAAATTTTTCAAATACAAAATTAATTAAAAAAGACATTATAGAGACTGGCGCCTCTACTCTTGACCGTAAAGTTGCAAATTTTGCAAAAGATAATGGGTTAGGAAATTTAGAATTTTTATCTTGCATTCCAGGTTCTGTTGGTGGTGCTATTACTATGAATAGTGGTTGTTATGAAAATGAGATGTCAAATATTTTATTATCAATTAAAGCTATAGATATAAATAATTTTTCTGAGATAGAAATTAAAAAAGAAGATATAAATTTTTCTTACAGAGGAACAAATTTACCTGAAGATTTAATTATCATATCCGCTAAACTTAAAGGATTAATTACTAAAAAAGAGGAAATTGAAAAAAAACAAGATAGATATATTAAAGAAAAAAAAATATCTCAACCTAGTCAGATAAAAACATGCGGCAGTACTTTTAAAAATATAAATAAGGATAAAAAAGCTTGGAGGTTAATAAAAGAATCAGGCTGTTCTCAATTTAAAGAGGGTGATGCAATTATTTCTCAAAAACATTGCAATTTTTTTGTGAATAATGGTAAAGCAAGTTCATCTGATATTGAAAGTTTAATTAATAAAGTAAAAAAAAGAGTTCATGAAAAAACTGGAATTAATCTTGAATTAGAGATTAAAATTGTTGGTGAATAGAAAAAAATTTAAAAAAGTTTTGGTTGTTTTAGGTGGAACATCAGGGGAAAGGGCAGTAAGTTTAGCTAGTGGTAAAGCTTGTATAAGAGCATTAAAGAAAAAAGGTTATAGTGTTACTTCATTTGATCCAAAAAAAAAAAATTTTAATTTAATAAATGAAAAGAATGTAGATGTTATCTTTAATGCACTTCATGGACGTGATGGAGAGGATGGAGTAGCTCAAAGTTATTTTGAATATCTAAAAATACCCTATACTCATTCTGGGGTAATAAGTTCTTTTAACGCGATGAACAAAGCAATTTCTAAAAAAATTTTTTTAAAAAATAAAATTAAAATACCAAAATTTTTTTTAGTTAATAAATATAATTACAATGATAAATATATTTTGAAATCTATTAAAAAAAATGAGATGAATTTTCCGATTGTTTCAAAGCCAGTTAATGAAGGATCAAGCTTGGGAGTTGAAGTTTGTAAAAACAAAGACAAGCTATTTAAAGCTATTAAAAATCTAATTAAAAAATATAAAGAATTATTAGTTGAAGAATATATAGGGGGGCAAGAGGTGCAAGTAGCAGTTATTAATGGAACTCCTCTTGGGGCTATTGAACTTATTCCAAAAAGATTATTCTACGATTACAAGGCAAAATATACAAAAAAAGCAAAGACAAAACATTTGATGCCTGCAAGATTAAATAAAAAAAATTATAATGAGGTTTTAAAGATAGCTGTAAAAACTCATAAAGCTCTCAATTGCAGAGGAGTAACTAGGTCGGATTTTAAATTTTATAAAAATAGATTTTATTTATTAGAAATTAATACTCAACCTGGCATGACAAATTTATCTCTTGTTCCTGAAATAGCTTTATTCAAAGGTTTAACGTTCGAAAACTTAGTTGAGAAAATTTTATTGGATGCAAGTATTAATAGATGAAAAAACGATTTTTTGTTGCTCTAATATTATTTTTCCTTCTTTCAACAATAACGTTTCAGCAAAAATTTGATTTTTTAAAGCTTAGTATAAAAGAGATAAAAATAGAAAATAATTTTATAATAGAGGACTCAGATATTAAGAAGTTGATGACCCCAATTTATGGACAAAATTTATTAATTTTAAAAAATACAGAAATTGAAAAAGCACTTAAACAAAATAGTTTTATTGACAGCTATAAAATAAAAAAAAAATATCCAAATTCACTTATAATAGAAATCTATGAAAAAAAACCTATAGCTATTCTATATAATAAAAAAAAAAAATTT
>MDTB01197107.1_pt1 | contig 16095 bp, 14 predicted proteins | sample 811161 | NCBI WGS metagenome assembly MDTB01 (sample SAMN05326650, study PRJNA326480) | marine metagenome | isolation source: seawater | place: Mediterranean Sea | collected 2009 | reverse complement strand
CCTCGACCTAGATAAAGAAGCTGATTTAATAGACCAAGCGGTTCAAAAAGTTTTAAATGATGGTCTAAGAACAAAGGATATTGTGTCTAAAGGCAGTAGAGAAGTTACTACTTCTCAGATGGGTGATGCAATTATATCAAAATTAAATTAATATTAATAAAATGAAATTTGCAATAATTGGCGCTACGGGAAACGTAGGAAGAAAAACGATAGATATTTTAGAAAAGTCTAAAATAGAAATTAATCAATTATATTTAGTTGCCTCAAAAAATAGCTCTGGAAAAAAAATAGAGTTTAAAGGGAAAGAATTAACCGTAGTTGCTTTGGAAAATTATGATTTTGGAAATGCCGATATAACCTTTTTTGCTGCTGGAAGTTTTATTGCGGAAAAATACGCAAAAAATGCTTCGAAAAAAACTATCGTTATAGATAATTCAAAATATTTTAGGATGGATAAAGATGTACCTTTAGTTGTGCCCGAAGTTAATCCAGAAGATATTAAAAAACATAAAAATATTATTGCCAATCCAAATTGTTCAACTATTCAAATGGTTTTAGCATTAAAACCATTACATAAAAATTTTAATATAAAAAGAATTGTTGTCTCAACTTATCAAGCTGTGTCTGGAGCTGGAAAAGCAGCAATGGATGAGTTGTTAAGTCAAACTAAAGACTTTCTTAACAAAAAACAAATTAAATCAAAAAATTTTACTAAACAAATAGCTTTTAATTTAATCCCTCACATCGACATTTTTGTAGAAGATGGTTATACAAAAGAAGAGTGGAAGATGGAAAATGAAACAAAAAAAATACTAAATGAAAATATCAAAGTCTCAGCAACGTGTGTAAGAGTTCCTATAATTACATCACATTCTGAGTCAGTCAACGTAGAATTTGAAAAAAACTACGATATCGATGAAGTAAAAAAATTATTAAGTGTGACACCAGGTTGTAAACTTGTAGATGAGCATGTGGATGGCGGATATATCACTCCGCTTGAAGCCCAAGATGATTTTAAAACTTATATATCAAGAGTAAGGAAAGACAGATCTAATGAAAGAGCAATTAACATGTGGATAGTTTCGGATAATCTTTTAAAAGGAGCGGCACTTAATTCAGTGCAAATCGCTGAAACATTAGTAAAGTACGGAATTAAATAACTTAAATATGGAATACGATAAAAATCCTTTAACGCCTCATTTGCAAATATATAGATGGCAAATTTCATCCTTGCTATCTATTACTCATAGAATAACAGGCGTGATCAATGCAATTGCCATAAGTACAATATGTATTTGGTTTTTATTTATGATCAACTTTGAAAAAATTTTATTTGAGAATTTTTTAGATAGTTTTTTAGGAAAATTTATTTCGATTGCATTATGTTGGACATTTAGCTTTCACATACTTAATGAAATTAGACATTTAACTTGGGACGCAGGCTATGGTTTTGATCCAAAAATTTCAAAAATAACTGGTTATGCAACTTTAATTTTATCTTTTTTATTTGCAACGATTATTTATTTGCTAGGAGTAAATCTTTAGTCATGAATAAATCAACAAAAAAGTGGTTATTTATTAAACTTAGTTCGTTACTTTTAATTCCTTTTATGGCTTGGTTTATTGTAAATTTTGTATCTATACTTAATAACGACTACGATAGACTAATAATTTTTCTTAGTGAGCAACCATCAAAAATTTTGTTCTCAATTTTTGTATTTTTGTCCCTTTTTTTCTATTCTTTAACTATAAGTGAGATTTTTGAAGACTATGTGGGCAATGAAAAAATCAAAAATGTCGCAAATAAGTTGGTATATATTTTTGCTATACTATTGTCTTTAGGAACAATAATAACCATTTATAATTTATAAAATGAAAAGCTATAAAATAATTGACCATGAATATGACGTAGTTGTCCTTGGAGCTGGAGGATCAGGCTTAAGAGCAGCAGTAGGTTTATCAGAAGCAGGTTTAAAAACTGCATGTATTTCTAAAGTGTTTCCTACTAGAAGCCATACATCGGCAGCTCAAGGTGGAATTTCAGCTGCGCTAGGTAATATGGGCGAAGATGATTGGAGATGGCATATGTACGATACTGTTAAAGGTTCAGATTGGCTAGGAGACCAAGATGCCATTGAGTATCTTTGTAAAGAAGCTCCCAAAGCAGTTAAAGAACTAGATAAGTATGGTGTGCCTTTTAGCAGAACAGAGGATGGAAAAATATATCAAAGACCGTTTGGAGGTATGACTAAAAATTATGGTAACGGAACAGTTCAAAGAACTTGTGCTGCAGCTGACAGAACTGGACATGCAATTCTACATACTTTGTACGGACAAGCATTAAAACATAATACAGAATTTTTTATAGAATATTTTGCTTTAGATTTAATTATGAAAAACGGTGAATGCAGAGGATTGATAGCTTGGAATTTAAACGATGGTACAATTCATAGATTCAAATCTCACATAACAATAATTGCTACTGGAGGCTATGGTAAAATTTATTATTCCGCAACCTCTGCTCATACATGTACCGGAGATGGAAATGGTATGATTTTAAGAGCTGGATTACCATTACAAGATATGGAGTTTGTTCAATTTCATCCAACAGGTATTTATGGAGTTGGATGTTTAATATCTGAGGGCGTAAGAGGAGAAGGAGGGTTTTTATTAAATTCTAAAGGTGAAAGATTTATGGAAAGATATGCTCCGCGCGCTAAAGATCTTGCTTCGAGGGATGTTGTTAGCAGATCTATCGCTATCGAAATAAATGAGGGACGAGGAGTAGGAAAAGAAAAAGATCACGTACATCTTCACCTAGATCACTTAGATCCAAAAGTAATTGATGATAGATTACCTGGTATAGCTGAGTCTGCAAAAACTTTTTCAGGTGTAGATGTTACTAAAGAACCTATACCTGTAGTTCCTACAGTTCACTACAATATGGGTGGTATTCCAACGAATTATAAAGCTGAAGTTTTAACTTTAAATGGATCAGAAAAAACAGTTCCTGGACTTATGGCTATAGGTGAGGCTGCTTGTGTTTCTGTTCATGGAGCTAATAGATTAGGATCAAATTCATTAATAGATTTAGTAGTTTTTGGAAAAGCTGCCGCTAAAAGAGCTGCAGAATTAGTAAAACCTAATACTCCTCATCAAAACTCACCTCAAAGTGAAATTGATAAATGTCTAGATAGATTTGATAAAATAAGAAATTCAAAAGGAGAAACAAATACTTCTCAACTAAGATTATCTATGCAGAAAACAATGCAAAGCAAGTGTGCAGTTTTCAGAACTGAAAAAACCTTAAAAGAAGGGGTTGAAGAAATCAGGAAACCATTTGAAGGATTAGATGATATTTCTGTTAAGGATAAATCTCTATTATTTAATACAGACCTAGTAGAATCTTTAGAATTTGATAACCTAATTAGACAGGCCATGACAACCATGGATTCTGCTTATCACAGAAAAGAAAGTCGAGGAGCTCATGCCAGAGAAGATTTTTCAAAAAGAGATGACAAAAAATTTATGAAACACACTTTAGCTTGGCAGAATGGAAAAGAGGTAAAAGTTAAATATAGGGATGTTCACGCTAGAACATTGACTAATGATGTTCAATACTTTCCACCTAAAGAAAGAGTATATTAATGGCTGAGTTTTCCCTTCCAAATAATTCAAAAATACTTAAAGGGGATTATTACAAAGACAAAACCGGATCAAATAACTTAAAAAAAGTAAATGTTTATAGGTGGAATCCTGATGATGGAAAAAACCCTAGAATAGATACTTTTGAGGTAGATATGGATAATTGCGGACCTAAAGTACTAGATATTCTTTTTAAGATTAAAAATGAAATTGATTCTTCATTAACTTTTAGAAGATCTTGTGCACACGGTGTTTGTGGATCATGCGCAATGAATGTTGATGGCATTAACACTTTGTCATGTATTAAATCTCACAATGATATTAAAGGGGAATTAAATATTTATCCTTTACCCCATTTAAAAGTTGTTAAAGATTTAATAGGAGATTTAAGTAATTTGTACAAACAATATGAGTCTATTCAACCTTGGTTGAAAAGTTCAAAAACTAACACAGAAAAACAAGAAATCTTACAATCTCAAAAAGAAAGATCTAAACTTGATGGATATTATGAATGTATACTATGTGCTTGTTGCTCTACATCGTGCCCAAGCTATTGGTGGAATGGAGATAAATATTTAGGTCCAGCAGTGTTATTACAAGCTTACAGATGGATAAGCGATAGTAGAGATGAAGAAAAAAAAGAAAGGCTTAAGAAAGTTGCTGATGAACTAAAGCTTTATAGATGCCATACAATAATGAACTGTACTAATTCTTGCCCTAAAGGACTTAATCCCGCTAAAGCAATTGGCTCTATAAAAAAAATGCTTGCAACAAGCTAAAAGCTTATTTATTCAAGGGCTATGAAAATAATTGAACATTTTGTTGATGGTAAAAAATATATAGGAAATTCAGAAAGATTTTCTCCTATTTATAATCCAGCTACAGGTGAAGAAACTTCTAAAGTAAGACTTGGTAGCTCAGAAGATTTAAACAAAGCTGTTCAAGAAGCTCAAAAAGCATTTCTTACCTGGTCAAATACTCCTCCTTTACAAAGGGCGAGGATATTATTTAAATTTAAAGAATTAATCGAAAAAAATGAAGATGAGTTAGTCAAAATAATCGTATCCGAACATGGAAAAGTTTATGAAGATGCTAAAGGTTCTCTTACAAGAGGATTAGAAGTTGTTGAATACGCTTGTGGAATTCCACAAATGTTAAAAGGTGAGTTCACGGAAAATGTTGGAAAAAATGTTGATAGCTGGTCATTAAGACAACCATTAGGTGTTTGTGCAGGAATTACTCCTTTCAACTTCCCTGCTATGGTGCCAATGTGGATGTTTCCTATGGCTATTGCATGCGGAAATACTTTTATTCTTAAACCTTCCGAAAAAGATCCATCTTGCTCATTAAGATTAGCTGAATTGTTTACAGAGGCGGGATTACCAAAAGGAGGTTTTAATATTATTAATGGAGACAAAGAAGTTGTTGATTCAATTATTAACAATAAAAATATTTCAGCAGTTAGTTTTGTAGGTTCAACGCCTATAGCAAAATATATCTATGAAAATTGTGCTAAAAATGAAAAAAGAGTTCAAGCGCTTGGAGGTGCAAAAAATCATTGCGTTGTAATGCCTGACTGTGATTTAGATCAAGCAGTAAACGGATTAATGGGAGCAGCATATGGTTCCGCTGGAGAGAGATGTATGGCTCAATCTGTAGCCGTAGCTGTCGGAAATATTGGTGACAGGCTTGTTAAAAACCTTAAAATGAAAGTAGAAAATTTAAAAGTTGGTCCTGGTATGGATAAAAATTCTGAAATGGGTCCATTGGTAACCAAAGAGCATTTAGAAAAAGTTAAAGGTTATGTAGATATTGGTGTACAAGAAGGAGCGGAGCTTATAGTAGATGGCAGAGATTTAAAATTACAGGGATATGAAAAAGGTTATTATATGGGAGGATGTTTGTTTGATAAAGTTAAAAAAAATATGAGAATTTATAACGAAGAAATATTTGGACCTGTTCTATCAGTTGTGAGAGCTAAAAATTTTGAAGAAGCTCTTACTTTAGTAAATGACCACGAATTTGGAAATGGTGTTAGTATATTTACGCGAGATGGAGACGTGGGAAGATCTTTTTCAAGTAAAGCGAAGATAGGTATGGTTGGAATTAATATACCTATCCCGGTGCCTATGGCATTCCATAGTTTTGGCGGCTGGAAAAGATCTTTATTCGGAGATCAACATATGCATGGACCTGAAGGAGTTAGATTTTATACTAAGCTAAAAACTATAACTTCAAGATGGCCAGATGGTTTAAAATCAAACCCTGAATTTGTAATGCCAACTATGAAATAAAATATGAAAAAAAAAATTACTCTTATAGGCGCTGGACAAATTGGTGGAACTCTTGCTCACTTAATTGCAATAAAAGGACTAGCAAACGTGGTTTTATTTGATGTAGCGGAAGGTATAGCTAAAGGCAAAGCACTAGATATTGCTCAGTCATCTCCAGTAGAGGGATTTAATGTAAGCCTTGAAGGAACCAATGAATATGAAAAAACAAAAAACTCAGATGTAATAATAATTACCGCAGGTGTTCCAAGAAAACCTGGGATGTCAAGAGATGACTTACTTGGAATTAATTTAAAAATTATAAAACAAGTAGCAGAGGGAATAAAAAATTCTTCACCTAATGCATTTGTTATTTGTATAACAAATCCTTTAGATGTAATAGTTATGGCATTACAAAAATATTCTAAATTACCAGAAAACAAAGTAGTAGGTATGGCAGGAATATTAGACTCTTCAAGATTTATTTATTTTTTATCTGAAAAATTAAAAATAAAAGTAGAAAAGATAAAATCATTTGTGTTGGGCGGTCATGGGGATACTATGGTGGCTATGTTAAATCATACTTTTGTTGATGGAAAACCAGTCAAAGAATTAGTAAGTGAGGGGAAAATATCACAAAAAGACTTAAATGAATTAGTATTAAGAACAAAAAAAGGTGGAGCCGAGATTGTAAAATATTTAGAAAAAGGCTCCGCATTTTATGCCCCAGCCTCAGCAGGAGTAGAAATGGCTGAAAGTTATTTAAAAGATTTAAAAAAAGAATTACCTTGTGCAGCGTATTTAAAAGGGGAGTATGGTGTTAAGGGAATTTATGCCGGAGTTCCAGTTATAATTGGTAAAAATGGAGTTGAAAAAATTGTTGAAATTAAATTATCTAGCGAAGAAAAAAAACAATTTGATCAATCTATAAAATCTGTAAAAGATTTGTTTGAAGCTGGAAAAAAAATAGACAAGAGTCTTGACTAAATTGAATTTTTTTAAAAAAGATTTAAACATTAACTTTATAGGGTTATTAATTGTTGGCTTTGTTGCGGTTATAATAAATAGATATTATGGAAATCTCGGATTATTTCCTCATGATAGTCTCTCACATTTTGAGAGTGGATTTAGGATAACTAAAGGATTTCATCCTTTTAAAGATTTCTGGATAGTTTCTGGTCCTTTTGTTGATTATTCACAAGCTTTTATATTTAAAGTTTTTGGAATAAGTTGGAATTCTTACATACTTCATGCATCTCTTTTTAATGCATTAATTTCATGTTTGACTTTTTTTATATTTAGACTTTTTAAAATAAATTTCTATAAAAGTTTATTTTTTTCAATTTGTTTTGCTTTTTTGGCATATCCTTCAAGCGGAACCCCTTTTGTTGATCATCATTCAACTTTTTTGTCCCTAATTGGATTATACTGCGTTGCATTTAGTATCAAAAATGACTCAAAATTATCTACTTTTTTAATACCTATTTTATTTTTTTTAGCATTTTTTTCTAAGCAAGTTCCAGCAATTTACATAGGTTTATTTTCAATAATTTTTTTTGTGTTATATCTTTTTTTGAATAAGAGGATAAATCAAATAGTTTATTTTTTTGCAGGTTTTATATTAGCGATTTGTTCTTTATTTTTAATTGGATTTTTAACCGAAATTGAATTTGACAGCTTCATCAAACAATACATATTTTATCCTCAATCTATTGCATCTAACAGATTCGAACAATTTAATATCTCGATAATTGGAGTTATAGTTAATTTTAAATTTATCTTAATTAGTTTAGGCGTGTTCTTATTTTTTAATATAAAGAATATAAAATATAACGATCTATTTAAAGATAAAAATTTTTATTTTACTTTACTATTTTGTATTTTAACTCTCGCTCTTTTGTTCCACCAAATTTTAACCAAAAATCAAATTTTTATCTTCTTTTTAATACCACTGTTATTAGGTTTGTCTGAGATAAATATTAAAAATAAATACGTATCTTATTTTATAATTTTTTTATGTTTATTTTGCACCGCAAAATACCATGAACGATTTAATGAAAAAAGAAAATTTCATGAGTTAGTAAATGTAGATTTATCGCTAGCAAAAAATGCAGAACTAATAGATAAAAAACTAAAAAATCTAAAGTGGATTACACCTCAATTTAGTAAAGATCCAATGGAGGAAATTGATAATATAAATTATATCAAAAAAATATTAAAAAATGATAACAGAAAAAAAATGGTTTTAAGCAATTACTCATTTCTTTCTGTTTTATTAAATGAAGAGTTTTATTCTACAACACGATGGCACACTTTTGATGGAACAGACTATCCTATGGTTGGAAATAAGTACTTTCATTCTTATAAAAACTTATTTTTAAAAAAAATCAAGGATAATCAAATTCAAATTATTTACACTATTCTTCCTGTAAACAATAAACAAGTTTATAATGTTTTAAGCCCAACTTGTTTTGATGAAAGGAAAATTAATAGTTTAGTAGTAAGCTTTATTATAAAAGATTGCAAAGACATCAACTGAAATAATTATTAATTTATTTTCTAGTATCAGAAATCTCCTTTTGAATTTTTTTAAAAAATTTGTTTAATAATTCTGCATCTTCTGCACTTAAAATTCTGTCTTTATTTATACCGGCTTGGATTTCTTTTCTCAGTTTATTTTCTATTCCTTTGAGATTTTCTTTACTTAGAACAGTATTAAATTTTTTTTCATAACTACTTACAAGAGATCCAACAGTTAACTTGAATAAGATAAGAATGAGAAAAAATACTATTAATGACTTATAAATAAAAATTTTCACTTTTAAAACTTATCATTTTTTTTATAAAATTCATAAATTATTATATTACCCTTTTTCAAAGAAGAATACTTTTTAAAATTTTTAGGTATAGAGTATTTATCGTCAATAAGAGTATTTACATCGCTATAATTATTATTGAATATAAAGTCTGCATCATCAAACTCTTGTCCAGAGATTATTATCTTATTTTTTAACTCTTTAGATAACATTTTTTTACTCAAATTTAGATTTGCAAAACTTGCCACCCCAATAACTATACTGCCTTTATTAGGATTTCTTTCGATTATTTCTTCCAAAGCCTGTTTATTTGCTACACCCCAGTAATCAATCTCAAATAGATCATTCGCTTTATTTTCATAAATTTTATTAAAATATACATATTGGTGAGGATGTAATTTTACTAAATTAAACATATTATTAATCACTATCAAAATTAATAATGCTGGAATTAATTTACCAACATTACTTTTTTTGTATTGCAGGGTAAAAAATTCTACAAAATATATCCCCAAGATAACTAAACTAGGAAATATAAAATACAGGTGTCTCCAACCATTATAAATTATTGAATTGAATAAATAGATTAAAAATAAAGGAACAACTGCTGATGAAAAAATTAACAATAAATTTCTTTCTTTATCACTTTTCCAAATATCATTATTTGATTTTGTATCGTCAATTTTTAATAACCTTTTCACAAATCTGAGAATAATAATTATCATTCCAAAGAAAGTAATTATTGACAAAAATATAGATGTCGTTGCAAAAAAATATACGTATGGGTAATGCCATGGCAAATGTTTGTCTTGATAAAAATCACCAAGGTAAAATACATTCAATCCCCACCCATATTTTGAAAAACTTTTTAAAGCATAAACTAAATTATCTAATGGTGATTCCCATAAAAAGGGCCAAAAAATATATAAAAATACTACGCTTGAAATCATAAATAGTATTAAAGAACTGAACTTTTTAATTAAAAATCTATTTTCCATTAAAATTTTAATTAATATAAAAAGGATTACAAGAAGCATTAAATATATTCCAATTACTCTGATGTTAATTGTCAAAGATAAAACAAAAGCTAAAGAGACAGCGTTCATATAACTTGTTCTCTTCATGAATTTAATAATAAATAAAATTGAAAAAATAATAAAAGATAAAAATACTAAATCTTTATCATTATAAAAACTGTCAGCAAATATTCTTGGAGATGAGTATAAAATAATAACACTTAGATATGAGTAATATTTATTTTTAAAAATTTCTAAAGAAATTAAATAAAAACAAATTAAAGAAGATAAAAATAATAGATTAGTAATTAAATGTCTTAAATAAAAGATTTTAGAAAATTCTTTTTCCCCTATAAAAACTTCAACGATTGTAATTAAAAAAATTTCAAAAAACACACCATATTCTTTGTAAGGGTAATTGTAAAAATCTGGTATATTATTTATTAATTGGAAATCAAATAATGTATCTGGAAAAAACAAATTACTAATATAATTCAATGACACAAGTCCATGCATTCTTGTGCTTTCCTCATCAATAGAAATTCCGTAATCTTTATGAATGAACAAGCCTAGTATAATTAGAAATGGGAAAGTTAAAATTATTAGTAAATGTTTTTTTAAATGATCTTTTTTAATCATTTTCATTTTTAATTGCTTTAATATTCTAAATATGTTTCTTATCATTAAAACTTAAAAAAATAAATCTTAAATGACTCTAGCTATTGTCGTTCCAGTTTATAACGAGGAAAAAAATATCGTTAAACTACTTAATGATTGGAATAAAGAAATTAAAAAAAATTATAAAAAAAAATATAAATTTATTATAGTAGATGACGGATCAACAGATAGTACTAATAAAGCAATAAGATCTATTAAAAATAAAAATTTTTTTTACAAATTTCAAAAAAATGCAGGTCATGCTAACGCTTGTTTAACTGGATATAAAATCGCGATTAAGAAAAAATTTAAAATAATTTTACAAATAGATAGTGATAATCAATGTGATCCAATTTATCTTAAGAAATTTTTAAAGATGTTTAAAAATAATCAAATAATATTTGGTCATAGGATTTCAAGAGATGACGGATATCTACGACTCATTTTCTCTAGAATTTTATCAATACTAATTTTTTTAAAAAAACAAGTGTATGTCAGAGATGCTAACGTACCATATAGAATGTTTACAAAAAAAATTTTATCAAAAGTTATTAAAAAAATTCCAAAAGAAATAATACTCAAAAATGTTTATTTATCTTATTTATTTGAAAAACATTATAAAATAAAATGGATTAATATGAATTTTAGACAAAGATATCATGGTCAAACTACTCATGGATTTAAAAACTTAATTAAACAACTTTTAAATTTAATGTATTATATTTAAACTTATGAATATTCACGAGCATCAAGCTAAAGATCTTTTAAGGGAATCCGGCGCCCCAGTTTCCAAAGGTGTAGTGATCTATTCACTTGATGAAATTGATCGTAAGATAAAAGAACTTAATTCCGAACAGTTTGTATTAAAAGCACAAATTCATGCAGGTGGGCGTGGTAAAGCCGGAGGTGTTAAATTAATTAAAAACATTAAAGATTTAAAATCGGAAGCAAAAAAATTATTCGGTAGAACTTTAATTACTCATCAAACAGGACCATCTGGAAAAGAGGTAAAAAGATTATATATTGAAGAAGCATCTGAAATATCAAAAGAATTTTACTTATCTTGTTTGGTAGATAGAGATACTTCACAAATAGCTTTTATAAGTTGTGTAGATGGAGGAATGGATATTGAAAAAATAGCTACTGAAAATCCAAAAAAAATTATTACCACGAAGGTAGAATTTAAAAAGCAAGTCGAAGACAATGATATAGAAAAAATTATTAAACCTTTCAATTTTAATAAAAATCAAAAAAAATCAGCCTTTAATTTAGTAAAGGCAATTTACAAAGTTTTAATTGATAAAGACGCAAGTCTTATAGAAATTAACCCACTTATAGTAAATAAAAAAGATGAAATAATATGTCTAGATGCAAAAATAAATTTTGACGATAACGCACTATTTAGAAGACCAGAAATTTTAAAATTAAGAGACTTAAATGAAGAAGAACCAGCAGAAGTTGAAGCAAGTAAGTTTGATTTGTCATATATAAAACTAAATGGTTCAATTGGATGTATGGTAAACGGCGCAGGTTTGGCAATGGCTACAATGGATATAATTAAACTTTATGGTGAAGAGCCAGCAAATTTTTTAGATGTAGGTGGAGGCGCTAGTAAGGATAAAGTCAAAGCAGCTTTAAAACTTATTCTTGATGATAAAAATGTAAAAGGAATATTAATAAATATATTTGGTGGCATCATGAGATGTGATGTATTGGCTCAAGGTGTAGTTGACGCTGCTAAAGAGTCAAGCATTGAAATTCCCTTAGTAGTAAGATTAGCGGGAACAAATTTTAAAGAGGGTAAAACAATACTAGATAAATCTGGATTAAAAATACTTTCAGCAGAAGATTTAAACGATGCGGCTAAAAAAATAGTAAAGGCAGTAAAGTAAATGTCAATATTAGTTAACAAAAATACAAAAGTTATTTGCCAAGGTTTTACCGGTAAACATGGGACTTTTCATTCCGAGCAGTCCTTAAAATATGGAACCCAATTAGTTGGAGGAGTAACTCCTAAAAAAGGAGGGCAAAAACATTTAGGTTTACCAGTTTTTAATTCCGTTTTAGAGGCTAAAGAAACTACTAACGCTGAAGCAACAATGATTTATGTCCCGCCAAAATTTGCCGGAGAAGCGATAATAGAAGCAATTGATTCTAATATTAGCTTAATAGTCTGCATTACCGAAGGTATTCCAATTATTGATATGCTTAGAGTAAAATTAGCACTTAAAAAAAGTAAAAGCAGACTAATAGGTCCTAATTGTCCAGGCATTATAACTCCAGATGAATGTAAAATTGGAATTATGCCGGGTAATATTCATAAAAAAGGATCAGTGGGCATAGTATCTCGATCTGGGACATTAACCTATGAAGCTGTAGCACAAACAAGTGCGAATGGCATGGGACAGTCAACATGTATTGGTATTGGAGGAGATCCTATCAATGGCACTAACTTTATTGACTGTTTGGAATTATTTTTGAAAGACGATGAGACCAAGTCCATTGTTATGATAGGAGAAATAGGTGGTACGGCTGAAGAAGAGGCTTCAGAGTTTATTAAAAAATCAAAAATTAAAAAACCTATGGTTGGTTTTGTTGCAGGTTTGACCGCACCTCCAGGTAGGCGGATGGGTCATGCAGGTGCCATTATATCTGGTGGCAAAGGCGGAGCTAAAGATAAAATTGAAATAATGAAATCTGCTGGAATTACTATTTCTAAATCTCCTGCAGATATAGGTAAGACCCTTTTTGACAAACTTAGGGCTTGATTTTCTTGAAATTGTGATATTATCAACTACTAATGTCAGCTGATAAGAACAATCAAACATACAAAAAAACTTCATTTTTAACAGGAGTAAACAGTGATTACATCCAGGAGTATTACGCTTTATATCTTCAAAACCCAAAACTACTTCCAAGCGATTGGACCGAGTTCTTTGACGGTTTAAAAGAGGACTCCGAAAATGTTTTACAAAATATTAAAGGGCCAAGCTGGAATCCAAAAAAAATTAAACAAATAGGAAATATTAAAAATTTTAAAAATAAGACAGAAGAGGAAGTTACTGAGCTCAATTCAGTCAAACAAGCCTCCGCTGATTCTATTAGAGCCATTATGTTAATTAGAGCTTACAGAATTAGGGGACACTTAATTGCTAAATTAGATCCATTAAATTTACAAAAAAAAGAAGAACACTTAGAGCTTAAACCAGAGACATACGGATTTAAAGATAAAGACTACAATAGGAAAATATTTTTGGACGGAGTACTCGGTCTTCAATATGGTAATTTAAATGAGATCCTAAAAATATTAAGAAAAACTTATTGTTCTACCATAGGCTATGAATTCATGCATATGAGCGACCCAGAAGAAAAAGCCTGGGTTCGTAACAGAATAGAAGGACCTGAAAAAGCCATTACTTTTACAGATAATGGAAAAAAAGCTATCCTGAATAAGATTGTTGAAGCAGAAGGTTTTGAAAAATATTTACAAGTTAAATTTGTCGGAACCAAAAGATTTGGACTCGATGGTGGAGAATCATTAATTCCCGCCCTAGAACAAATTATAAAAAGAGGAGGAAATTTAGGAGTAAAAGAAATTAAAATTGGTATGCCTCACAGGGGAAGACTTAATGTCCTAGCAAATGTTATGGGTAAATCTTATCAAGCAATTTTTAGCGAATTTTTTGGAAAAGGTATTTCCGCAAGAGAAGATTTTGAGGGAGATGTAAAATACCATTTGGGAGCTTCATCAAATAGAGAATTTGATGGAAATATTGTTCATATAAGCTTAACGGATAACCCTTCGCATTTAGAAGCTGTAAACCCTGTTGTTTTAGGTCAAGTAAGAGCCAAACAATTTTTCCATAATGATCCAAGCCGAAAGTCAGTTGTTCCTGTTTTAATTCATGGCGATGCAGCATTTGCAGGGCAAGGGGTAGTTGCAGAGTGTTTCGCGATGTCGGGTTTACCTGGACATAACATAGGTGGAACTATTCATGTAATAGTTAACAATCAAATTGGTTTTACAACAGCACCAAGATTTGCACGTTCTTCACCTTATCCCTCTGATGTTGCAAAGTTATCTCAGGCACCGATATTTCATGTTAATGGCGACGACCCTGAAGCAGTTGTACATTGTGCAAAAGTTGCGACAGAATATAGACAGAAGTTTAATAGGGATGTTGTAATTGACATGGTCTGTTACAGAAGATTTGGTCATAATGAAGGAGATGAGCCGTCTTTCACCCAACCAATAATGTATAAAAAAATAAGGTCACATCCATCAACTTTAAGTATTTATAGTAAAAAAATTTCATCAGATGGTTTATTAGATGAAAATCAAATTGATGATAAAAAAAAAGTATTTAAAAAATTTTTAGAAAATGAATTTAATTCTTCAAAAAATTATAAATCTGAACTTAAATGGTTTGATGGCGTCTGGTCAAGATTCAAGCCTGGGTTAGGAAAAGATAAAAGAGGTAAGAGTGGAGTTGACAAAAAAATATTAATTGAGACAGGAAAAAAAATATCTGAATTACCGCATAACTTTGCCATTCATAAAACTTTAAAAAAAATATTAGAACAAAAACAAAAAATGTTTACCGAAGGAGCACCAATAGATTGGTCAACTGCGGAGTCCTTAGCTTTTGGAACACTCTTAATAGATGGATTCTCTGTAAGATTATCAGGTCAAGACTCATCTAGAGGAACTTTTAGTCAAAGACACTCAGTTTTAAGAAATCAAGAAAATCATGATAGATACATTCCATTGAATAATTTAGGAAAGAAACAAAAAAAATTTGAAATAATTGATAGTTTATTATCAGAATTAGCTGTATTAGGTTTTGAGTTTGGTTATTCTCTATCAGAACCCGAGACTCTAGTTTTATGGGAGGCTCAATTTGGAGATTTTGCTAATGGAGCGCAAATAATGATAGATCAATTTATTACATCTGGAGAATCCAAATGGGGAAGGGCAAGTGGTTTAGTTATGTTACTGCCACACGGATACGAAGGACAAGGTCCCGAACATTCTTCGGCAAGACTTGAAAGATTTTTACAAATGTGTGCTGGAGAAAATATTCAAGTGGTAAATTGTACGACCCCTGCTAATTATTTTCATGCTCTAAGAAGACAAATGCATAGAGATTTTAGAAAACCTTTAATAGTCATGACTCCTAAATCTTTATTAAGAAATAAAAGATGCGTTTCTTCAATAGAAGATTTTTTAAAAAAAAATAGTTTTCATAGAGTTCTTGAAGACCACTCATATATAAAAGACTCTAAAATTTTAAAATTAGATGGAGATAAAAAAATTGAAAGAGTAGTAATGTGCTCTGGTAAAGTGTACTTTGATTTGTTAGAAGCTAGAGAAATATCAAAAAATAGCAGAGTAGTTTTTGTAAGAATTGAGCAATTATATCCTTTCCCAGTAAAAACCTTAGTAAAAATTTTAAAAAGATACGAAAATGCTGATTTTATTTGGTGTCAAGAAGAACCAAAAAATATGGGTGCATGGAATACAGTAAGAAATTACATAGATAGAACTCTTGAAATAAGTGAATTTAAAAACGTTAAAGTAAAATATATTGGGAGAAATGCCTCATCCACAACTGCGACTGGAAATTATAATAAACACCTTGCAGAACAAAAAAAAATATTAGAAAAGGTAGTTGGGAAACCGAATTAATG
>MDTB01185702.1_pt1 | contig 16095 bp, 19 predicted proteins | sample 811161 | NCBI WGS metagenome assembly MDTB01 (sample SAMN05326650, study PRJNA326480) | marine metagenome | isolation source: seawater | place: Mediterranean Sea | collected 2009 | reverse complement strand
GAGACACTGGTGAAGACCGGCATGGTGCTGGTGTCAGGCGAAGTTCGTACAGACGCGTGGGTCGATATCGAAGAAATTATCCGCCGAGTAATAGTAGACATTGGATATGATAAGTCATCGTTAGGCTTTGATGGTAATACCTGCGCCGTACTCAACGGCATTGGTAAACAGTCACAAGACATCGCACAAGGCGTCGACCAAACAGAATTCCACGAGCAAGGTGCTGGTGACCAGGGCCTGATGTTTGGCTATGCAACCAATGAAACCGACAGCTTTATGCCAGCCCCGATTCACTTCTCGCACGAGCTGGTTCGCCGACAGGCAGAGGTTCGAAAAAACGGCGAGTTATCCTACTTGCGCCCAGACGCGAAGAGTCAGGTAACATTTGCCTACGATGGGGACGCGATCGTCGGGATTGATGCCGTAGTCCTGTCAACACAACATGATGAAGATATTCCACTCGAACAACTTCAGCGCGACGTGAAAGAACAGATTATCACACCTGTTTTGCCCGACACTTGGCTTACCAACCAAACCAAATATCATATCAACCCAACCGGGCGCTTTGTCATCGGAGGTCCCGTGGGTGACGCCGGTCTCACCGGTCGCAAGATCATCGTTGATACGTATGGGGGTATGGCACGACATGGTGGCGGAGCATTTTCTGGAAAAGACCCATCAAAAGTCGATCGCTCGGCGGCTTATGCGGCACGCTACGTTGCAAAAAATCTTGTAGCCGCAGGCCTCGCTGATCGATGTGAAATACAGGTGTCATATGCCATCGGTGTCGCCGAACCAACATCGATCCGTGTTGAGACGTTTGGCACTTCCCAATTGACCAACGGTCAACTGGATCAGCTGGTCCGCGCGCACTTTGATTTGCGCCCCAGAGCAATCTCGACCATGCTCGATCTCAACCGCCCAATTTATCGCCCCACGGCCGCTTATGGTCACTTTGGTCGAAACGATTTGGATTTAACCTGGGAGCGCACAGACCGCGCTCAGGCACTGGCTGACGCAGCCGCAAAGCTGTAACTGAAACGAGAGGCAACACAATGAGCGCACTAGCAAAAGATGTATTGAAGGGTGATCACAAAATCAAGGATCTAGCACTAGCAGATTGGGGACGCAGAGAGATCCGTTTGGCAGAGAACGAGATGCCAGCCTTGATGCGATTGCGAGAAAAATACTCAGCGGAACAGCCACTGAAGGGTGCAAAAATCATCGGTTGTATTCACATGACCGTGCAAACAGCGGTCTTAATTGAAACATTGGTCGCACTCGGTGCCGCTGTTCGCTGGAGTTCTTGCAATATTTTCTCAACTCAAGACGAAGCAGCGGCAGCCATGGTCGCTGCCGGCATCCCAGTCTATGCATGGAAGGGTCAAACCAACGAGGAAGGTGAGTGGTGCGTCGAACAAACGATCCTGAAGGATGGCAAGCCCTGGGATGCCAATATGCTACTCGACGACGGCGGGGACTTGACAGCAATGGTCCACGAGAAGTATCCCGAAATGCTAGAGCACATTCACGGTGTGACCGAAGAAACAACGACCGGTGTTCACCGCTTGGTTGAAATGTTAAACAACGGCGAACTTAAGATCCCTGCAATTAACGTCAATGACTCCGTAACGAAATCAAAAGTTGATAACAAATACGGGTGTCGTCATTCCTTGAATGATGCGATAAAACGCGGCACAGACATGCTCCTATCCGGCAAACGCGCCCTTGTGATTGGTTACGGTGATGTCGGTAAAGGCTCCGCACAGAGCCTTCGCCAGGAGGGTATGATCGTTCGTATCACAGAGTCGGATCCGATCTGTGCGATGCAGGCATGCATGGACGGCTTTGAAGTGGTGAGTGCATACCACAACGGCGTCAAGGCAGACCTGGTACAGAACATTAACACGCACCTGCTTGAGGATACTGATGTATTGGTCACCACCACTGGTAACATTGACGTGTGTGACAGCGCCATGCTTCAGTGCCTGAAAAAGGGTGCCATCGTCTGTAATATTGGACACTTCGATAACGAAATCGATACCGATTACATGCGTAGAAACTGGCGCTGGGAAGAGATAAAACCCCAGGTACACCAAGTGTTTCGTTCAGATGCTGATGATGACTACTTGCTCCTTCTCGCTGAGGGACGTCTCGTGAATCTCGGTAATGCGACTGGTCACCCATCACGCATCATGGACGGCTCATTTGCTAACCAAGTCCTGGCACAGATTGAAATGTATGGGCGTGGCTTCGCAGACCTTCCCGAGTTACAAAAGCTAGACAACATTCAAATTGAGGTGCTACCAAAGCAACTCGACGAGGAGGTAGCGCGTTGCATGGTCGAAGGGTTTGGCGGAGTGATCACCAAACTGGCTGACAAACAGGCGGACTATATCGGTGTACCAGTCAACGGCCCTTTCAAGCCCGCAGCTTATAAATACTAGCAATGAAAAAGCCTCGTCTGTATGCGGATGCCTTCGGTCACGCGGCAGGCGAGGTGATTCTATCTGAACGTAACCATCACTATCTCTCACGAGTTCTCCGTGCCAAAACATCACAAGCAATCGAGTTGTTTGATGGGTCTGGTCGCTCTTACCAAGCCACAATCAAAAACATCAGCAAACGTGAAACTATCGCCCAAATTCTCAACATTGCCGAGCACAAAGACAAGCGCCTTCCGGTTACCTTGGGGCTCGCGTTAATCAGGTCAGATCGTTTCGATTGGGCGCTTCAAAAAGCAACGGAACTCGGCGTATTCGCCATTCAACCACTAGTTACACAATTCACTGACTCTCCACCTAACGCAGATCGTCTCAAAAAAAAATGGGGGCACTGGCAAGAAATCTTAGTCAACGCCTGCGAGCAGTCAGAAAATAATTGGCTCCCTGAACTTCACAGGCCTTCGTATCTGCATGAGCTTGTCTTACCTCAACAAGTCGTAATGGCCCACCCTGCCAGCGAGCCTGCGCACATTGACACCACTAAAGAATCGCTTCTATTAATTGGTCCAGAGGGCGGGTTCAGTGACGACGAAGTTTGTTCTCTTCTTAAAAAGCAGGTGAAACCCATGTCACTTGGCCCCAGAATACTTAGGGCGGAGACCGCTGCGATTGTCGGATTGACATTACTTGGGCACCAGTACGGTCATTACTAGGAGAAGGTGTGGGCACACCAGTAAAAAAAATTGGATTCTGGATGGATCCAATCGAGAGCATCCAACCATATAAGGACACCAGTTTCGCATTGATGCTGGCAGCGCAAGAACTCGGTCATAAGGTCGTATACCTTCCAAAGAATGGAATGTCTCTTGATCAGGGTGAAGCAAACGCCATCATGCAAACCGTCAAAGTCAACGATGGCGTCAGTACCAATTTCGTGGAACTCTCAGATCCAGTGGAAGCGCCCTTGTCGGACTTGGACGTGGTTATGATCCGGGTCGACCCACCCTTTGACAGCGAATATCTATACGGGACCCACATCCTAGAACGTGCACAGAAAAAAGGTGTTCACGTAATTAATGACCCTCAAGCAATTCGGGACTGTAACGAAAAATTATTTGCGACCGAATTCAGTGCCTTAATGCCGAAAACTGTCGTCTCATCAAAACATGAGGCAATTCGTGCATTCCACGAAAGGCAAGGCGATATTATTCTAAAGCCGCTCGATGGTATGGGTGGGGCCGGTATTTTTCGAATCACAGCAGACGGCTTGAATCTGGGCGTGGCCCTTGAAACTCTCTCTCCTGACGAGTCTCGACTGGTGATAGCCCAAGAATATAGGCCCGAAATCATGGACGGCGACCGTCGCGTTCTTGTACTTCACGGTAAACCGGTCTCGCACGTACTTGCACGTATCCCACCTCAAGGGGAGATACGAGGAAATCTAGCGGCCGGGGGGCGCGGCGTAACTAAGCCAATATCAGAGCTAGAGCGCAAAATCGCTGAAACAGTAGGGACGGTCCTCAGTCAGCGTGGGCTTTTATTTGTTGGTATTGATGTTATTGGAGGGCATCTTACAGAGGTCAACGTAACGAGTCCGACGTGTGTTCGAGAAATTGATGCACAGGCAGGGACAACAATCGGAAGAGACTTTTTCACAGAACTTTTTAATGAGTGAGATACACTAACCTAACGCAGTCGCGAAAGAGACAGATGCTATGAGCGAAGAATCAGGACAAATAACTTTTCATGGTCAATTTCTAGTATCCATGCCAGACCTAAAAGATGGCATTTTTGACTCATCACTGGTGTTGATGTGTGAGCATGGCGAGACGGGTGCAATGGGCTTCATCGTCAATAAAACAACCGAATTCTCTGTACAAGAAATCTTCGAACAACTTGGCCTAGACGCCGCCGACAACCTGGATCGTGAGGTCTCGGTCATGACCGGGGGACCGGTCGAGCCACAGCGTGGCTTTTTGCTCTCAAACCACCCGATCACCGACGATGTGGTTGAGATCCTTGATGGACTATATCTCGCATCGAGTCCTGACGTGCTTCCACTGGCTGTTGAGGCGCTCAACCAAGGAGATGCTATTTTCATCCTCGGCTACTCAGGTTGGTCAGAAGGCCAACTGGAATCTGAAATGGCAGCAAACACGTGGATTAACGTTCCATGGGATTCCGATGTGATCTTTCAAATCCCGACCAGCGATAGACAAAGAGCGGCGCTGGCACAGCTCGGAATAGACCCCATCCAACTTTCACAAGGAGCAGGCCACGCCTGATGCCCCTTGCTATTGGTTTTGATTTTGGACTGACTCGAATTGGCGTCGCCACGGGTCAGACCCTGACGCAGACGGCAACGCCACTAACCGCCATTGTCGCCAAACATGGGGTGCCCGATTGGGGTGATATAGCGATAATACTGGACGATTGGAAACCAGATATTGTTGTCGTCGGATTACCGCTCCATGAAGATGGTTCAATGAGCGAGATGGCAGAGCGCGCAAAGACATTCGGACAGCGAGTGCATGGAAGATTTGGTGTTCAAATTGCATTTATTGACGAATATCACAGCTCACGCGAGGCGCGCGAGCATTTGAAATATCATGGCAAAGCAAGCGACCAATGCGGAAAGCTCGATGCGACAGCCGCCAGCGTGATATTAGAACGTTGGCTTGGAGACCAACATGCGTGAGATTCGATCCCAGAAAGAAACTGTCGACGCACTCGCACATCTAATTAGGCAAGTGAAACAAACATACTCAACCGAGCAACCACTGGTCGTGGGGATCCACACTGGAGGCGCTTGGATTGCGTCACGTATCTGTAACCAACTCCATTGGGATGAACCAGCAACCCTCGATATATCTCTTTATCGGGATGATTTCGAGACTAGTGGCCTCAAACGCTCTGGCATCACTGATCGTATGCCAAAGCAATTGAATGGCGAACGTATTCTTTTAGTTGATGATGTGCTGTTTACTGGAAGAACTATACGTGCCGCCATCAATGTGCTGTTCGATTACGGGCGCCCAGGGCGTATTGATCTGGCGGTCCTATTCGATCGTGGTGGCCGCGAATTACCTATCGAACCAAATTTTCTTGGAGAATCTCTTGGTGAAAACCGGGTCGGACGGTGTAAACTCTCAGGGCCTGAGCCTTTAGCGCTCACGACTCCGGACTCAGAATAAGGAACGCCATGCACGGTCCAGCTGCGCTCCAGCTCACCCCAGACGGACGGTTGAGACACCTCCTGACGACCGAAGGCCTTCCGAAATCCCTGATCACCGAGCTCCTTGATACCGCCGAGACTTTTTTGTCGTCGCAAGGTCAGCCAATAAAAAAAGTGCCCCTGCTCCGTGGAAAAACTGTTGTTAACTTGTTTTTCGAAAATTCAACACGAACGCGTACAACGTTTGATATCGCTGCGCACCGTCTAAGCGCGGACGTTGTCACACTCGATATCCGAACAAGCTCCGCATCTAAAGGCGAAACTCTCTTCGATATGCTAAAAAATTTGGAGGCCATGCAAGCAGATCTATTCGTCGTTAGACACAGTGCTGGGGGCGCCCCATTCTTTATTGCTGACCGAGTAACGCCCAACATTGTCGTCATCAACGCGGGCGACGGAGCTCATGCACACCCCACCCAGGCACTTTTGGATCTCATGACGATTCGCAAGCACAAGGGTGACCCAGCCCAGTTGTCGGTGGCAATCATTGGTGACCTAAAACACTCACGCGTTTCGCGCTCATTAATCCATGGCTTACGCGGCATGGGCTGCCCAGATATCCGCGCAATAGGACCTGGCACGCTACTCCCGGGTGACCTAGAGCACTTGACTGTCCGAGCCTTTCATCGCGTTGAAGATGGTTTAAAGGACGTGGATGTTGTGGTCTTGCTTAGACTCCAAAAAGAGCGAATGACTGCCGCATTGCTTCCTAGTGAGCGAGAATTTTTTAACCTATATGGCATGACCGAATCCCGTTTACAGCTTGCCAAGGACAACGCGATTGTCATGCATCCCGGCCCAATCAACCGAGGTGTTGAAATTGCGAACGAGATTGCCGACGGACAACACGCCGTTATTCTTGATCAAGTCACCAATGGGATCGCTATCCGTATGGCGGTTATGGCAATGACGCTGTCGACCCAACAGGACGATCACCCATGAGTGTCATTATCCGCAACATAACGGTTATTTCACCCGGAAGCCTTGTACATGGGAAGACCGATATTGGGATTGCACAGGGCGTGTTTGTTGATCCACAGACCCTACCCGGCGAAAAAGAAATCGACGGTCAAAGCTCTTGGCTTATCCCTGGGCTAATCGATTGCCGAGTCAACTTGCGTGAACCAGGGCTCGAACACAAAGGTACGATAGCGTCTGAGACTCAGGCCGCAGTCGCAGGCGGAGTGACTACAGTGGTTGCAACACCGGCAACTGATCCGTTCGTCGACTCGCCTGCTGATGTCCGGCTTGTTCTTGAGCGGGCTAGTGCATCAGGGCACTGTCGAGTCCTACCAACAGCAATGTTGACCCAGAGCGGAGAAGGCGCCCAGCTTTCAGAAATGGCCGCTCTGGTGGATGCAGGATGCGTCGCTCTTGCACAAGGAAATCGTCCGTTCCGATCAAGAAAGATAGAGTTCAACGCACTAAAATACGCTCAAAGCCTTGGTATCCGCGTCATCCTAGATTCGGAATCTCGTGACTTTGCAGGGGGGTGCGCGCATGCAGGACGTATTGGAACGGGGCTCGGATTGTCTCTGAATTCGCCACTTTCAGAGACACTGGGGCTTGGCGCCGATCTTGACTTAGTTGAGGCTACTGGTGTGGCTGCGCACTTTTCCCGTATTACCTCGAAAAATTCTGTTGAACGAATCCGAAAAGCAAAGGCAGGGGGCCTCAACATCACATGCGATGTCACACTCGCACACCTCGTATATTCGGAGCGTGCGATCGCTAATCTAGACCCCAACTTTCATCTCGAACGACCGCTCAGGACTGAAGACGATCGACTTGCCCTTATTTCAGGTATTGCCGATGGCACGATTGATCTGATCGTCTCCGATCACTCCCCACATGAAACAGGTGCCAAGCTGGCTCCTTTTCCAGAAACAGAGCAGGGGATGAGTATCGCCGAAGGAATCATCCAACTGCTTATACAACTGGATAAAGAAGGTGAACTACCATTTGAGATCTCCTTGACCGCCATGACGACCCGAGCTGCGCGATTCATCAATCAAAGTGACCTAGGGGCGATTCAATATGGAAATAGCGCAGACTGCGTGCTGATTAATCCAAACGAAACGACAGAATTCAATGACTCAAACTGGCTCAGTGCTGGCAGAAATAGTCCTTTAATCGGTGCGACATTGCCAGGCCAGATACTCGGAACATGGATCGGCGGACAGCACATCGCTGGCAGATGATGGATCGCGTAACTCAACTCAAACACCACTTGACCGCCATCGAACATACCATTCGAACGGCAGAAGCAAACGCCGCTCGCGAAAAACAATCGGTCAGGCTTCTTGCTGTTTCAAAGACGAAACCTGCTACCGATATCGAAGCCCTCTTCGCGCTTGGACAAAAATGCTTTGGCGAGAACTACGTCCAAGAGGCCGCCGAAAAAATAAATAAACTCAACGAGCTCGATATCGAATGGCACTTCATTGGCCACATACAAAGCAATAAAACGAAGCAAATCGCGGCTACATTTGACTGGGTACACACGGTCGATCGAAAAAAAATTGCCAATCGATTGAGCGAGGCCCGCGATGGGGAACCGCTAAATATTCTGATTCAAGTCAACGTGGATCTTGCCAAAACCAAATCAGGGGTCGCCCCCAGTGAGTTGACAGATTTAGCCAAATTCATCTGGAATCTCCCAAACCTAAACCTAAGGGGCCTGATGTCGATACCAGACCCTGAAAGCGATGACCAACTCAAACAGTCACATCACTACCTCAAAATCCTATTTGACAACTTAAAACGAGATCATCCCACGCCTGAGATATTTGATACTCTGTCGATGGGTATGACTCACGATGTAGAACTCGCCGTTTCAGAGGGAAGTACCATGGTCCGGATCGGAACGGCACTCTTCGGAGCTCGAGCTCCCAAGGAGTAATCATGAACCATCAGATTGGCTTTATAGGCGGCGGTAATATGGCGCAAGCGATAATCGCTGGCCTACTCAACAGCGGACGCTCATCCAGCGATATTCTTGTCTCAGACCCTAACCCTGCGTGCCGAAGCGCCCTGAGTGCAATAGGTGTATCTTGTTCTGAGCAGAGTGGCCCTGTAATCGCGCAAGCCGATTTAATTGTGCTTGCAGTTAAACCCCAGATTATGGATGCCGTGTTAGCCGAACTCTCCCCTTCTCTTAAGGCAACTCACATTATCATTTCAATCGCCGCAGGTATCACCATAGGCAACATCCGCCAGCAGCTAGACAATGCGCCCAACGCCATCGTCCGAGTGATGCCAAATACGCCCGCATTAATTGGCCAAGGAATGTCTGCCTTAGCATCAGATTTACCGCTTGACGGCTCAGCAAAAAACGCTGTGCAGGAAATATTCAATGCATGCGGAAAGGCTCTTTGGGTAGGCAGCGAAGATGTGATGGACGCAGTAACTGCTGTCTCTGGCTCTGGGCCCGCATATTTCTTCTTGATGATCGAAAATCTGATTAACACCGGGGTTCGCCTTGGGCTGGCACCGGAAGTTGCGCGAGAGCTCGTCGTCCAAACAGCAAAAGGTGCTGCTGGAATGGTTGAGGTATCTAATGTTGGACCAGTCGAGTTGCGTCAACGGGTAACATCGCCTGGCGGAACAACGGAGGCCGCTCTAGGAGTGTTCGATGATGGAGATTTTGCAGACTTAGTGGATCGCGCACTTGTTGCTGCACGCGATCGCGCTGGCGAGCTATCCAAGGACGTCCCTTAAAAATTACGTTAGGCTACTTCATCAGGTAAAGGGAGCACTATGCAAGCAAATCTAGTCTTTTATGTTCTGAACACAGCGATATCAGTAATCGTCGCGCTTGTGTGTCTCCGTTTCCTACTGCAACTCGCGCAGGCCAATTTTTATAACCCAATCTCACAAGGCGTGAACCGATTTACAGCTCCACTTACGGCTCCCTTTAACAGTTTGCCAACCGTCGGCCCATTCAATACCGGAATTTTAGTCAGCGCCATTCTTTTGCAGGCGCTTGGGGCTGGCATATGTATGTTTTTGTTGGGTGGTGTGCCTGGCATCGGGCAACTGATTATTTGGTCAATTCTCTCTGTTTTCGGTGTCATGATTAATCTAGTATTTTACGCCTTACTTGGGATGATCATTATTTCCTGGCTTGCGCCGGGAGCATCACATCCGGGCGCAGAATTGTTGTACCAGCTGTCAGAACCTTTCCTCTCACCCTTCCGCAGGATCGTGCCAGACCTCGGGGGCTTGGACTTGTCGCCAATCCTGCTATTTGTCGTGATTAATATTTTAGAGGCCATAGTAATTCGCGGCCCCGCACGTTCAATGGGGATGTCCTCCACGGTCGCTCAATTCTTCACTGGAATCAGTTGATGACTAATTCTCTCGGGATCGTTATCCCGGAACTTGTTGCCTTCGAGACCCCTCTAGATCTCGAGCGTGGCGGCACTCTGCCTCGCTACGATCTGATGGTTGAAACCTACGGGACCTTAGACACCGACAGAAGTAATGCGGTCCTTGTTTGCCACGCCCTTAGCGGTGATCACCATGCCGCTGGCTACCATGAAGCTGAATCAAACAAGCCCGGTTGGTGGGATCACTATATTGGGCCCGGTAAGTGCATCGACACTGATTTATTCTTCGTGGTAAGTCTCAACAATCTCGGTGGCTGTTCAGGATCAACTGGACCTCTCTCACTTAACCCTGCCACCGGCAAAGTGTACGGTCCAGATTTTCCGGAGGTCACCGTACTTGATTGGGTGCATACACAGGCAAGACTTGCAGATCACCTGAGAATCGAAAAGTTTGCGGCAATTGTGGGTGGTTCGTTGGGCGGGATGCAAGCTTTGCAGTGGTCAATCACTTTTCCTCATCGACTCGCCGCCGCGGCAGTAATAGCCGCGGCGCCTCGCTTAACCGCACAAAATATAGCGTTCAATGAGGTCGCTCGTCAGGCAATCATGCGTGACCCAAACTTTTTTGATGGGAATTATGCAGATCATAATGTGATACCGGCGTCTGGCGTCGGTCTTGCCCGCATGGTTGGGCACATAACCTATCTCTCTGATATTTCGATGGGTAAAAAATTTGGTCGTAACCTGCCCAGGAAAGATCGAGACGCTGACGGGGTCAATTTCGCTATCGAGCAATATCTGCGCTACCAAGGAAAACAATTCAGTGGGCGTTTTGACGCTAACACCTACATTCTAATGACCCGTGCATTAGATTATTTTGATCCCACTATCAACGGGTTAAAAACATTATCAGATATTCTCAAATCCACCGTCTGTAAATTTTTGGTTCTGTCGTTCACTACGGACTGGCGCTTCTCGCCATCGCGCTCAGAAGAAATTGTCGATGCACTGATTCAGGCTGGCAAGCAAGTCAGCTACGCAAGGTTGGAGTCAGCTCATGGACACGACGCATTTTTAATTCCAGACGTAAGCTACGAGCGTATATTTAAAGCGTTTATGAACCGAGTCCATCTTGATTTGGAAGGAGTATAATGATCTTGCACTCTCACCAAATACCAGATTGGATTACCAGACATACAAGTGTCCTGGACCTCGGATGTGGTAATGGAGAACTGCTGGTACAACTCGCAAATAGCCACCAAGTCGATGCGCTGGGTCTGGAACTTGACCCCGATAAAATTGCAACATGCCTTGACCGAGGCCTTAGCGTTATCCAACAGGATTTAAACAGTGGTCTGTCAAATTTCAACGATCAGCAATTTGATACCGTTATCATGACGCAGACACTTCAAGCGATCCGTCGGCCAGATTTGGCCTTGTCAGAGATGCTCCGGGTTGGACGAGAGGCGATCGTCACCTTCCCGAACTTTGCCTACATTAGAAACCGGATGCAACTCGGGCTCGCGGGTCATATGCCAGTGAATCCCCAACTGCCGAACCCGTGGTATGACACACCGAACATTCACTTATCGACGTTCCATGACTTTGAGGAATTGTGTCGAGCCCTTTCGATTAAGATTTTAGATCGAGATACATCGAATCTCTCAGGAAAACGGACTTGGCTTGGAAAAGTTTGGCCCAATCTCTTTGGCGAGGTTGCGCTGTATCGACTGACCAAGGAGTCTTGAGTGAAAATCATCATTGCAGCCTTGCTTTTTTGCTGGTTTCCCCTCGCACAGGCGGCTGAAATTGTCAGAGAGCAGGGCTTTGAGGTTCAAATCCAACCGTTTCCATCAACCTTCCTCACTCAGGAGGTGGCAAGTCTCCATGGATTCGAGCGAAGTCGTCGTCAGGCGCTGATCAATGTCGTGGTGCTGAACGTTCAGCCAGATGGCCAGGCACGCGGGGCTGTGCCCGCCGAGGTCACTGGTTTTTCTAAAAATCTTCTCGGCCAAACACAAACCCTGAGCTTTAAAGAAGTAGATGAGGGAGAGGGTGCTATCTACTACCTCGCACCCGTGAGAGTGTCGAGCGAAGAAGAGATCCAGATAGCGCTCGAAATACTTCCAGAAAATGCTCAAGCGATCGACATCAAGTTTAAGCACCGAGTCTATGTGGACTAATACAACACTCGTCGTGGCGAGCGGTAACCGCGGGAAATTAAAGGAATTCTCAAAACTATTTGGCGACTTTGCGGTCGAGGTGGTCTCACAGGCAGAGCTCGGAGTAGCGTCACCCGAAGAAACAGGCCTCAGTTTCATTGAAAATGCTCTCTTGAAAGCGCGCCATGCATCGGCTAAGACACAGCTCCCCTCTTTCGCAGATGACTCAGGGTTAGTGGTCCCAGCATTAGACGGCGCCCCTGGCCTGTATTCGGCGCGCTACGCCGGTGTGAACGCCTCCGATCAAGATAACATGAGCTTATTGTTAGAACGTATGAAACACCTCTCGGGAGATAATCGACAGGGGTGCTATATCTGTGCGCTTGCTCTCATTCGCCATGCATCAGATCCAGATCCTTTGGTTGTCGTGGGTCGGTGGAAAGGTAAGATCGTAGACACTCCTCGCGGCGATAAGGGTTTTGGTTATGATCCAGTATTTCTTCCCAACAATCTCGACCAAACTGCGGCAGAGATCGACCCACAGATTAAAAATCAGCTCAGTCACAGGGGTCAAGCTGTCGTCGAACTGAGGTCCCTCTTGCGTTGAGAGATCTACCCCGCGCACTCTACGTTCACATCCCGTGGTGTATCAGAAAGTGTCCGTATTGCGATTTCAATAGCCACGAACAGGCCGATCCTGACTTTGCGGAATACGGACGGGTACTGGTTAACGACTTGGACGCTGATCTTGAGCGCTATGGATCAACGCCTTTCGTGTCACTATTCTTTGGTGGGGGCACTCCAAGCCTGTTCCCTCCTAAACATCTCAAACCGCTCTTTCAACGACTTAATGACCTTAGTTTGATCTCGAGTGGAACTGAAATTTCGCTTGAATCCAATCCTGGAACTTTGGATTTGGGCCATCTACAGGGGTATCACGATCTAGGAATCAATCGACTGTCTATCGGTGTTCAAAGCTTCAACAAGGATGTACTCAAGGCACTCGGTCGGATCCACGACGGAGACCAAGCAGTTGCCATGATCGAGCGAGCAAAAGCGATCGGTTTCGAGCGCCTCAACGTCGATCTTATGCACGGGACTCCAGATCAGACGCCCACGATTGCGCGTGAAGATTTAAATATCGTCAGAGATCTCGAGATTAGCCACCTATCTTGGTACCAACTTACAATCGAACCGAACACTGCTTTTTATTCAAGGCCGCCTAAACTTCCAAACGAAGACACCCTCGAAGCCACCGAAGTAATTGGAAGCACGGTTATCACATCCATGGGGCTTCAACAGTACGAGGTGTCTGCATTTGCAACGCCAGGCGAAGAGGCCAAACATAATATGAACTACTGGGAGTTTGGTGATTACTTTGGCATCGGTGCGGGGGCACACGGAAAAATTACAACCGAGCGAGGAGTGGTTCGTACGCAACGCACCCGCCAGCCATCAAATTATCTGGCACGAGCTGATATCCATGCTACTGAACACCCTCTTTCAGACGGTCATCTGGGGGCCGAGTGTTTGATGAATGGCCTCCGACTCAAATCAGGAATCTCGTACGCCTACTTTCAAGAGAGAACAGGTCTGGATCCCGTTGAGTTTCGAGCAGCACATTTGATGGAAGCAGACCGACTGAACTTGCTCACACCAGAACGTTTCCAAACATCAAAACTTGGCTGGCGACATCTAAATCATATTTTAGAGATGCTAATCTGAGGCCTGTCTATGGTATAGGAGATCGAAGACATCGTGCCCCATACGCTCACCACGAGTCTCAAACTTTGTAATCGGACGACGTTCCGGGCGCATCACAAAATCCCCGGCCTCAGACATGTTTTGCCAAGCAGCGTTTTGACTAAACATTTCAACCATCGATTCGGCATAAGGCGCCCAGTCAGTGGCCAAATGACAAAACCCTCCCAAACGCACGCAACTTGCCAGGACACTGATAAAGTCTGGTTGAACGATACGTCGTTTGTGATGACGCTTTTTATGCCATGGATCCGGAAAATAGATCTGCACACCGTCAAGTGACTGGGGACCGAGCCCACCTGACAAAACCTCAACAGCATCCTGGCAAATCACTCGAAGATTGGTGACGCCAGCCTTTTTGGCCTCGTTCATTAAGCGACCCACCCCGGGCTTATGCACTTCCACACCAATAAAGTCAAAATTGGGTTCGTTAATAGTCTGCCGTAATAGCGAATCGCCCATGCCAAAACCGATTTCAAACACAACCGGGGCTTGGCGACCAAATACTTTCTGTAGATCGAGTGGACGATGATTATAAACCAGCCCATATTCATTCCAAAGAGTCTGGTACGCCCTATTTTGCGCGTCGGTCATACGACCCGGTCGAAGCACAAAACTTCGAATCGTACGTTTTTTAATGTCTTCGGTCATTCAGTTATTCAATCAAACCAATCTCGGGGCTTGATGCATCAGCATAGCGCTTTCTCGGCATCCGTCCAGCCTCGTAGGCTAGACGTCCACTTTCGATCGCAAGGCGCATCGCTCGCGCCATCTTGACTGGATTGTTTGCTTTAGCTATCGCGGTATTCATCAAAACACCTTCGCAACCAAGCTCCATAGCAACGGTCGCATCCGATGCTGTACCCACACCAGCATCGACGATGACAGGAACTTTCAAGTTATCGAGGATCTCACGGATATTGTACGGATTTTGAAGACCAAGCCCTGAACCTATAGGCGCCCCAAGCGGCATGACGGCGACACAGCCAATAGCCTCGAGCTCGGTTGCAATCAGTGGATCATCAGACGTATAAACCATCACTTCAAAACGATCTTTCACCAGCGTGCGCGCAGCGTTCAATGTCTCGACTACATCAGGGTATAGTGTTCGAGACTTTGAAATAACCTCAAGTTTTACAAGGTTATGGCCATCCAACAATTCGCGTGCAAGCCGACAAGTTCGCACGGCATCATCAGCCGTGTGGCAACCAGCAGTGTTTGGTAATAGCGTGTAACGATCAGGAGAAATCACATCCAGTAGATTCGGTTCATTTGGATTCTGACCCAAATTGGTCCTGCGGACAGCCATCGTAACTACATCGGCACCACTTGCCTCAATAGCACGGCCTGTCTCGTCCAAATCACGATATTTCCCAGTGCCCACGAGCAATCTGGATTTTAACGCGTACGAACCTACCTGAATTGTGTCTGTCACTTAACCTCCCCCGATGGCACTTACGATCTCAAGAACGTCACCGTCCACTAGCATGACACTAGAGAATTGCGATTTCGGCACAATCTCGCCATTGAGTTCAACCGCGATCCGACGCCCAAGCAGTAATTTAGAATCCAAGAAGCTATCGAGGCTTTGAGCCTCAATCTCTTCAATCTGACCGTTCACCGATACTTGCATACGTATTCCCTTTAACAAAAAAAGGCCGCATCAGCGGCCTTTTCAAAAGAATAACTTTAGCCTAAGCAACGAGTGCTGTTTTCACTTTCTTCATTGCGTTCTTCTCGAGTTGCCTGATACGCTCCGCGGAGACATTATACTTGCCGGCGAGTTCATGAAGAGTGGCTTTTTGATCAGTCAACCAGCGACTCGCGAGAATATCCTTACTGCGATCGTCTAAATCACCTAATGCCGAATACAAACGGCCCGTAGAATCTTGTGTCCAATCCTGTTTCTCAAGTATCTTTGCTGGATCAGCATCGGTTGCCTCTAAGTAATGCGCTGGAGCTAGAGCAAAGTCATCGTCATCGTCCATATATCCGTCAAATGCCAGATCTTGAGCTGCTAACCGGCCCTCCATCTGACGAACAACCTCTTCACTAACGCCTAAATCGTTGGCGACACTCTTAACCTCGGCTGCGGTAAACCAGGCCAGTTTTTTCTTTGCGCTTCGCAAATTAAAGAACATCTTACGTTGAGCTTTGGTAGT
>MDTB01114648.1_pt1 | contig 16095 bp, 10 predicted proteins | sample 811161 | NCBI WGS metagenome assembly MDTB01 (sample SAMN05326650, study PRJNA326480) | marine metagenome | isolation source: seawater | place: Mediterranean Sea | collected 2009 | reverse complement strand
CAATCTTATTTTCAGATAAAAATTCTTTTAATATCACTTTTATTGCAGTATAAACGGGTATAGCTACAATCATTCCTACTGGACCTAAGAGGGTGCCTGAAGCAAGAATAACAAAGAATATTTCCAAGGGATGTGATTTAACACTTTTGGAGAAAATGTAAGGTTGACTAAAAAAGTTATCGACCAGTTGTCCAATGACAAAACCAATCATAACATAAATACTTTTGGGTAAAATCACACTGCTAAAATCTGCTCCTAAAAAGCTGCTCATTGTGAGGAGCAGCATTAAGATTCCTCCTATGATTGGACCTAAATACGGTATAATATTTAATAGTGCACAGAGAAAAGCTATAACAAAAGCATTTTCTACTCCAAAACTGAATAAAACTATCGTGTAAATAATGAGTAGTATACTTATTTGAAGAATTATTCCTAAAAAATATCGAGAAAGCAGGTTTTTAATTTTTTCCATCGATTTTGCAACCCTATTTTCATTTTTAGAAGATATTGTTGTCAAAATCATCCGTTCCATTAGGTTACTGTCTTTCAAAAAGAAAAATAAAATAAATACAACCGAAAAAAGGCCAATAGTAAAACCTCCTAATAAATCTAATATTTCATTTAATAGCTCAGGAAGGAGTTCAAAATTAACATTTTGCAAGAGGTTATCAGCAGAAAGCTGTTGAAGCCATAGGGCATTATCGATTTGGAAATAATTGCTCAATTGGATAAGCAACGCATCCAAATCACGTTCTAGAGCACCCACATCCAGAAGGGAAAGATTTTCGCTTTGTTGAGTGAGAAGGGGAACAAACAAAGAAATAATTCCAGAAAGAGTTGCTAATAAAACTAAGAGTGTTATCGAAGTGGCTAGTGCTGTATTTAATTTTAATTTTTTATTTAAAAATTTATTTAGGGGTCGGCCCATAAGTGTTAAAACAGCAGCCACTCCCAAATAAGTAAAAAGAGATTGGAGTTGCGAAACAAGCCAAAAAATTATGGTTATACCTGCTATTTGGAGCACGCCTTTGAAAATTCCTTTAGCTATAGTATTTGCTTCCACGGCTTAAAGGTAAGAAAACTTACAAATGTTCTTTCAATTTTAATAAAAGGCTGTGCGCAGCTATCAATCCTGCAGTTTCAGTTCTCAACCGGGTTTCACCTAAACTAACAGCTTGAATTTTATTTGTTAATGCTTTTTGGACTTCCTTGTGAGAGAAATCTCCTTCAGGGCCAATTAGAAGGTGTATTTTTTTAGATAAATCTTTACTATTTACATTATCCAGCAAGATTTTTGGAGTTGGATAACAGTGGGCAATAAATCCATCCTTATCAATTGTATCCAAGAACTTTTCATAAGGAGTAAGAGTCCCTAAGTGAGGAAGATAAAACTGCTGTGACTGTTTAAGTGCAGCGATAATTATTTTTTGTAGTCGTTCATGTTTTATGATTTTACGTTCTGCAAATTGGCAAAGAATTGGAGTTATTTTGGTCACTCCAATTTCAGTTGCTTTTTCGATCAGCCATTCAAATCGTTGCAAATTTTTTGTAGGTGCTATGCCTAAATGAAGACTGTATTTTGGTTTGGGGTGTTCAATTATTTCTAAACATTTTGCCTCACAATTTTTTTGATTTACTCTTGTTAGTATCCCTTTCCATTCAATACCATTGCCATTGGTGAGACGAATTGATTGATCCTCTTTTTTTCTTAAGACTTTCGCCAAATGAAAACTTTCATCAGAAGTTAGTTTTAAGGTGAATGTTTTTTTTGTCAACGTAGGATTGAAAAAGAGTGCCATGTCTAAAATTTTAGCCGTGCATTAGGGCAGGAACTCAAGTCACCAAACTCATGTGAAAGGAATTTGAAATATCCAGCTATACCTATCATCGCTGCATTATCTGTAGTATAGGCTAATGGTGGAATAAACACTTCCCAGTCCCCTTTTTTTTGTCTCTCTATCAATATATTCTGAAGACCACTATTGGCAGCAACACCCCCTCCAATTACAACTCGATAATTTTTCTTTAAATTCACACTTAATACGATTTTTTCAATAATAATTTCTATCAATGTTTTTTGAAGTGAGGCACAAAGATCCGCTAGGTTTTCCTTTATAAATTCTCTGTTTTTATTTGTTTCTTTGTTTATAAAATTCATAAAAGCGGTTTTAATACCGCTATAACTCACATTAAGATTTGGAACTTTTGGTTTGGGAAACTTAAAACGAGAAGGATTTCCTTTTTTTGCTAGTCTGTCAATTTCAGGTCCAGCAGGATAGAGTAAACCTAGGTGTTTTCCACATTTATCAAAAGCTTCTCCAATAGCATCATCTAGGGTTGTTCCCAAGACTGTCATTTTAAAATAATCTTCTACCCAAATTAGTTGTGTATGACCTCCAGATACTGTAACACCAATAAATGGAAATTTAGGAGGGCTTTGATGTACCTCTTTTATAAAGTGTACTAGAAGGTGACCTTGCATGTGGTCAATTTCTAGAAGGGGTATCTGCCATGCCATTGTTAATGATTTGGCAAACGACCCTCCAACTAAAAGAGAGCCTAGAAGACCAGGACCTTGTGTATATGCAATTGCTCCTATTTGTTTTTTGTCGATATTTGCTTGTCGAAGAGCCTGATGTATTACTGGAACTATATTGGATTGATGTTTTCTAGAAGCCAATTCAGGAACAATACCACCGTATTGTTTATGTATCTCTTGGTTGGCAATGCAATTAGATAATACACGATTGCCTTGAAGAACAGCAGCAGCAGTGTCGTCGCAAGAAGATTCTATCGCTAATATAAATGGTGCCTTTGACAAGATTTTAATTTAATAACAAAGTTACAGTAAAGCAATTAAACAATCTTATAAAATAGCATTGGTCCTACTCAGTAGTCTAACATTTCTAGTTCTACTATTAGCACTTTTATTATCAACTGCTAAGGTTCAGACTCTTTTAGCACAGGGGTTTACAACACGAATCAATACTAATTTTAATACCAATTTTGCCTTAAACAAATTTACAATTGATTTAGATGGTAAAGCCTCATTAAATAGTTTATACATTGAAGACCATCATGGGGATACATTAGCCTATGTGAACAACATTCGCCTGTCGCTGGTGGATCTAAATACTCTTTTGGATGGAAAAATTCAATTGCACTCACTTTTCCTTAATGATATTCAAATAACAAATACCCAATATCAAGGGGAAAAAAAAGATGCATTAAGTCAATTTATAAGCATATTCAATGAAAGTATTAATGATTCAACAGCTGCTCCCATTTCGATAAATAAACTTGAAATAAATAAGGGTCTTTATCACCAAAAAAATAATGATGAAAAACAGAAGAAAAGTTTTCAACTTCGAGAGGTCAATCTAGAGGCAAAAAATCTAATTCTTTCAGGTAAAAATGTTGAAGGTCAGATTTTGTCATTCTCTGGTGTAGAATCTCTTCAAGGTAACGAATTTTCGCAGGGACGATTTTTATTTGACTATTCTTCAAATGAATTCAATCTAAAAGAGCTTGAAGTCAAAACTAACAATGAATACATTTCAGGAAATTTTGCGCTTAAGGATAGTGTAAATATCATAACAAACTGGAAAGATTCCACAGAGTTGAGCGTTGAATTGGATAGTATTGCGATTGAGCCAAATAAATGGATTGAAAAGCAAGTAAATGGAATCTCATGGCCCAAAATAAGAGGTTCAATATATGGGAAAGGAAACCTGCAAAACTTTGTGCTTGACACCTTAGATTTACAAAGTGAATGGGGATTTATTGCCCTTAAAGGAAATGCGATAAACCTTGATAAACCTGAGAACTTAAATTTGAAACTTCAATTTCAAGTTAAAGACTTAGCTCCAACAAAAATCGTATTTCCTTTAGATCGTTCATTAGTGTCAAATTTTATTCGACAAGATAGAATTAGTTTTGAGGGTGAATTAGAACTTGAAAAATCAAAAATTGATTATAACCTTTCAGTCCTGGGCGATTGGTTTACAGCCTATGTAAAAGGTTATGTTGGAAAAGGTTTTCTTTTTAAAGAAGATTATAACGACTCTTTCTACATTGAAACTAAAGTGAAGAGAGTAAATTTGAACCGTTTCTCCAATGCTTCAACCTCTTCCATTTATCTTTCAGGAGATTTTAATTGTAAAGGTGAAGGAAGAACCCTAGAAGACTTGAAAGCCTCCTGGCAACTTGAGAAATTGAAAGTATTTCAAAACAAAAAAAGACTAATCACTTTAAATGGAAGTGGTAGTTATGAGGATAAACAACTTAATAGTTCTATCACTACAACCTCAGAATTTCTTTCTCTAAAAAGTGATTTGGTTTTTGATCATTCATTAGATTTACCAAAAATTGCAACAGCAGTCAATATTGAAGTCCTTGATCTAAATTATTTTTCAAAAAACTTAGGGGGTGGAAAGGCATTATTTGAAGGAATTTTATTGGGCAATATTTCTGGCAGTAATTTAAACAACATGACTGGCTCATTAACAGGTGCTTCTCTTTCATTAGAAACAGCTGTCGACACACTTTATTTTAGTCCACTCACATTGAATCAAAAAACTGAAGACGATGAACGTGTTTTAGAAATTAAAAACCAAGACATAATACAACTAAAAATGAAAGGGAACTATAAAAATGAAACTTTGCTTCCTTTATTTCAAAATGCTTTGTCTGAGGTATACACCTTTCTGCCCGAAGTTAAAATTGGATCCAAACAATCACTTAGTTTCAATGTTACTATATACGAAAAGATATTAAACGCACTTTATCCAAAACTCCTAGCAAAGCAAAATATAAACATTAGTGGTAAGATTAATAGCACGAAAAAACAATCTCAGATCATTGTTGATTTTCCCTTTTTCAATTGGGAAGATTTTAATTTTGAAAATATTCACTTTCAGTTGGATACTCAAAATCCTATTTATAATACCTATCTCAGTGTTGATGAACTAGTTTATAAAAACGAAAAAGTTAAAGACTTCAATATAATAAGCACCACACTAAAAGATACCCTTTACTTTAGATCAGAATTTATTCGTAGCCTTAACAATTCTCCCTTTGCTATCAATTTTTATCATACTCTGGATATTGATAAAAATATAGTTTTTGGTATTCAAAATTCTGAGCTGACATTTCAAGAATCAAACTGGAGGCTGAATCCCCAAAACAGTAAAACACAAAAAATCTTATATAATTCAGAAAATAATCGACTGGAGTGGAATAACTTTTCTTTAGAATCGGACTCCAGAATTTCCTATGTACGAACCTCGGGATTTTGGCAAGGAGAAGAAAGACTATCCTTCTCTTTAGATATAAAAAATCTTCCGTGGGAAGCTTTTATTCCACAAAAGGATACTTTTAAAACCACTGGTTTTATTGGCCTTTCAATGCAATACATCCAATCACCCGAAGAGAATAAATTGCTGCTGGATGGAGAATGGAAAGACTCAAATGTTAATGGACAAGCCTTGGGAAACATTATGTTTAATGCGAATGGAAATACCCAATTGAATTCATATCAAATCCAAATGAGTCTGGTTGATCAAAATCTAATTCGATTTAAAGGAAAGGGAACTATTTTAGGAAAAAACGACCCAAAACTCAATCTTGACTTTAACTTCAATGACTTTGAGATTGGTTTTCTATCACCTCTGGGGAAAAAGGCAGTAGATAAAATTAGAGGAAATTTAACCGGAGATGTGAATCTTTGGGGACCACTTAGTAAATTGAACCACGACGGCCAACTTAATCTTCGTCATGCAGGTATTGGCGTACCATACCTTAATACCGACTACTCCATTATTGAGGCCAAAGTTAATTTGTATGAACAGACATTTGATTTTGCCCCATTAGAATTAGTTGATAGCAAAGAACAAACAAGAGCTCAGTTAAAAGGAAAGATTAATCACAATAATTTTAAGAATTGGAATACCTCCTTAGCTGCTAAATCCTCAAGAATTATGCTGCTGAATAAACTTGATGAACCTGAAGTATTATTTTATGGTGATGGCTATTTAAATGGCGACATACTCTTAGATGGCCCATTTAAAAACTTAAACATAACCGTAACAGGAAGGACCGAAAAGGGCACATCTATCAAGATCCCATGGTCTGAAGATTATGGATTAGCTGACACTTCATATATCAAATTGGTTAATAAAAATATTCTTTCAAATGAACCTTCACGTGTTGAAATCAACTTAGCTCAAGACGAGATTATAGGCGTAGAAATGAATTTTGAATTAGATGTTGATCCAAATGCTGAAATAGAAATTGTGATTGACCAAGAAACAGGGAGTTTTCTTAAAGGACGTGGAGTAGGAAGTCTTTTTATGGAAATCAACACCCTTGGAAAATTTAATATGTGGGGTGATTTTATAACCTATGATGGTATTTATAATTTTAAAAATTTAGGTTTAATAGATAAAAAATTCAATGTAAAGCCAGGTGGGACTATTGTGTGGGAAGGTGATCCCCTGAGTGCTCAAATGAATATTGAAGCCCTTTATGAAGTCCCTGGAGGAGCTAATCCAGCACTGATGCTTGATAATCCAAATTTCAATAAAAAAATACCCACAGAAGTGTTGATTCAATTGCAAGGTAACCTCCTTAAACCAGACGATCCACTTTTTGAAATACAATTTCCAAATACAAGTGGAACTGTAGCCTCCGAAATAAACTACAGACTTGCTGACCCACAACGACGACAGTTGCAAGCCCTTTCTCTTCTTTCCCAAGGAATTTTCATCAATGAAGTGGGTGTTTCAATGGAAGGAATCACTAATAATTTATATCAAAAAGCATCAGATATATTTTCAAGTCTATTAAACGAAGACAATAATAAACTTCAAATCGGAGTAGATTATCTTCAAGGTGATAAAAGTGCTCTTTTAGATATTGCTGCGGCCGATAGACTCGGTTTCACACTTTCTACGAAATTGAGTGAAAAAATACTCCTCAACGGTAAAATTGGTGTTCCTGTTGGAGGTGTAGAGCAGACCCTTGTGGTAGGGAACGTTCAAATAGATTTTATATTAAATGAAGACGGTACGTTAAAGGCAAAAGTTTTCAATAAAGAAAATGAATTTCGATATATAGGGGACGAATTAGGCTACACACAAGGAGTTGGGCTTTCCTTTGAAGTAGATTTTGATACCCTAGAGACATTAATTCAAAAAATCATAAAGTACCCTAAAAAAGGAGGAAATAAAGTACCCTTTGTAAAAGTTGAAGTCCAAGAACAAAACCGCATAGATTTTATCAATAAAAATTAACTTTTTTGATTTTTTATTAAAATTAAAACTATAATTACCTTTCGTCACTGTAAATTTAATCCTTAAATTTGGCCCGAATTTAAACGAATGAAGAGTAAAGTCAATCGTATTGCAGTTTTAACTTCTGGAGGCGATGCTCCTGGAATGAATGCTGCTGTTAGAGCAGTAGTTCGAACAGCTGCGTTTAATAATATTACTTGCTTTGCTGTTTATAAAGGATATCAGGGACTAATTGATGGGGATTTTGAAAAAATGAATGCCCGCAGCGTCAATAATATCGTCAATAAAGGAGGTACAATTCTCAAATCAGCACGCTGTCTGGAATTTAGAACAATTGAGGGAAGAGAAAAAGCCTTAAAAAGCATACAAAAATATAAAATTGATGGGTTAATTGTTATTGGAGGTGATGGAACGTTCACAGGGGCAATGGTTTTTCAGAAAGAACACAATGTACCGGTCATCGGCATTCCCGGCACAATAGATAATGATATTAGTGGAACTACCTCAACAATAGGATATGATACAGCTTTAAATACTGTAATTGGAGCTATTGATAAAATTAGAGATACAGCTATTTCACACAACCGATTATTTTTTGTTGAGGTAATGGGACGTGATGCGGGTCACATAGCACTTAATGCAGGTATTGGCGCAGGGGCAGAAGAAATTTTAATTCCTGAGGAAGATATGGGTTTGGATCGCTTGTTAGAGTCGCTAAAGCGAAGTGAGAAGACAGGGAAACAGTCGAGTATTGTTGTGATAGCGGAAGGTGACAAGACGGGTAAAAATGTTTTTGAAATAGCTTCATATGTGGAACAAAATATGCCTTATTATGAGGTTCGGGTATCTGTATTGGGACACATGCAACGAGGAGGTACACCTTCCTGTTATGATCGAGTTTTAGCTTCGAGAATGGGTGTTCATGCAGTTGAATCTATAATCGACGGAAAAACCAATATGATGGTTGGGCTTATACACGAAAAAATGACTCTCTATCCACTGCAAGACGCTATAAAAGGAAAATCGAAAATTAGTAAAGATTTAATTCGAGTGTCGGATATACTCACTATATAAAGTTTAATTTAAAATTTCACTCAGCAATGAACCTAGGTATTAATGGATTTGGAAGAATAGGACGCTTAGTTTTTCGATCCGCAATGAAGCAAGACGATATTACTGTAGCAGCAATTAATGATTTATTGGATGTTAACCATCTAGCCTATTTACTTCAATACGATTCCGTTCATGGATCTTATGAAGGAACGGTAGCAGTTGAAGGCAATGATTTGATTGTGGATGGTGAAAGAATTAAAATTACAGCAGAACGTGATCCAGCAGCCATTGGTTGGGGTGATTTAGGTGTTGAGGTTGTCGTAGAATGCACAGGGATTTTCACTACGTTAGATAAAGCACAAGCCCATCTTGATGGAGGAGCAAAAAAGGTAGTTATCTCTGCCCCTTCAGCAGATGCGCCTATGTTTGTTATGGGAGTAAATCATTTTGAAGCCACATCTGATCAAAACATTGTTTCAAATGCTTCCTGTACTACAAATTGTCTTGCTCCAATAGCTAAAGTGTTAAATGACAATTATGTTATAGAAGAAGGATTAATGACTACTGTCCATGCTACAACAGCTACTCAATTTACTGTAGATGGTCCATCACGTAAGGATTTTAGAGGAGGGAGAAGTTCTTTATTGAATATTATACCCGCCTCGACAGGGGCAGCTAAGGCAGTTACAAAAGTTATTCCTTCTTTATTAGGGAAATTAACAGGTATGGCATTTCGTGTGCCCACAGCAAACGTATCCGTTGTAGATTTAACGGTTCGCCTAAAGAAAAGTTCATCTTATGACGATATCAAAGCTAAAATGCTCTCTACTTCTCAAAATGAAATGAAAAACATTTTGGGCTATACTGAAAAACCCTTAGTATCACAAGATTTTGTTGGTGACATCAGAACCTCAATTTTTGATGCTAGTGCGGGAATGGAGTTGAATGCAAATTTTTATAAAATTATTTCTTGGTATGATAATGAATGTGGCTATTCAAACAAGCTTCTAGATCTAGCAAATCATATTTATTCATTGTAATTCTCTTAGAGAATGATATTAGTTGTCGATAGTGGTTCTACCAAAACAGATTGGATTGCAATGAATCCCTCAGGTGATGTTTTGTATGCTACTCAAACACTTGGTTTGAATCCTCAAGTGCTTTCTAGTGTCATTTTGTCTGAACGAATAATCAACAACTTTGACCTTTATCAAAAGCGGAAGGAAGTAACTCATCTTTACTTCTATGGTGCGGGTTGTGGTGTTCCGTCCCCTCAAAAAAGAATTGAACGAGTTTTTAAAGAAATATTTATTAATTCCAAATTTATAATTAAGGAAGATACCTATGCAGCTGTTTATGCATCTGTGTCGATAGGTGAACCCGCGATTGTTTGTATTTTAGGAACAGGCTCTAATTGTTCATATTATGATGGAGAAAATATTGAGCAGCGTATAACTTCCTTGGGATACATTTTGATGGACGAGGCTAGTGGTAATTTTTTTGGCAAACAATTGATTAGAAGTTATTATTTCAAAACTATGTCTCAGGAACTGGCCTCTAAATTTGAAAAGGAGTATGATCTTGATCCCGACACAGTCAAAGAAAATATTTATCGTCGAGAAAACCCTAATACCTACTTAGCCACTTTCAGCAAGTTTTTGATTCAACACAAGTCAAATATGGTATTTCAAAATATTATAGCAGACGGCCTGCAACGTTTCATAGAACATCAAATTTTACAGTTTAATGATGCTAGAGAAGTGCCAGTTCACTTTATTGGATCCATTGCCTACTTCTTAAAAGATGAAATTGAACTTTCTTTTCAAAAAAATAAGTTGAGATTGGGCAGCATTGTCAAACGCCCTATTGACAAACTAGTAGATTTTCATAAAGAAAAGGCATCAAGGGTCTAATTGTTTGATGAAATAGCAATTACAGAAATTTCAACTTTTACATTTTTTGGCAATGTTTTGACTGCAACTGTCTCACGAGCAGGAGCAATGTTTTCGTCAAAATAGCTTCCATATACGTCATTGACTTTTTGAAAATTGGACATGTTGTCTAAAAAAATTGTAGTCTTAACTACGTCTTCAAAATTCATTCGCGCTGCCTTCAAAACGGCAGAAAGGTTTTGCATCACTTGCTCTGTTTCTTTTTCGATACTCTCATTGACAAAAACCATGGTTTTGGGATCAATACCAATCTGTCCTGAAACATAAAGAGTATCGTTAACTTTTATAGCTTGATTATAAGGTCCAATTGGAACAGGGGCGTGTGATGTTTTAATAATTTCTTTTTTCATCTTTAATATAATTATCTATTAAGGTCCGGTTCTCTCTGCTTTTCATATTTAATATCACTTAATAAATCTGATTTTATACCAATGAAGAAATTCCAAGACGCTCTGTCGCTAAATGGAACCCAACTAAAATTAAGCCGCCAACTTTTTAGATCACGATCAAACCGAAATTGTGTATAGGTAACTCCTTCTCCCTTAAAATCATATCCCGATGAGGCACCCACTTTCCATTTGGGGGTTAATTCAAAATTTCCCGAAACCATCAAGGAATTATTCGAAAAATCCTTTTGCCCCGTAGAATTATTGTAGGTTAGTGAATAGGCAAGTTTTAAGTTCCAAGGTATTTTTGTTCGATAACTTGGATATGTTTTTGTTTCGGTTGGTTCTTGATTACTCATTCGCTGGTCTGAAAAATTTGTAGGTTGTCCAAAAAGGTCGTCATCTCTCCCGCCACCAGAAGTATTTTCTTCTATAACCTCTTCATTTTCTTGATCGTTGAAGTCTTAATTAGAAAAGGAATAGTTTAAATTCAAATTTCCACTTGTTAATCTTAATAAACCCCCTCCGTTAGTTATATGAAATTTATCGATTCGAATATTATTTTCATTCAAAGTATAAGGATCAAAAGTACCTGCTACATTTATACTTAATTTACCGTCTAGAAAACTCATCCCTGTACCCATTCGAACAGGGCTCCATTTAAGCGAGTCGGCAGCAAAATTGTGTGAGGTGGCTATATTAAGGTTATTTAATAATACGATTTTTTTGAGTTCTGTTGTTGTTGTATCCCTATCTACCACCTTCGCCTCAAAATTATTGGCAATCGAAATACCCATGCTATTTGAGTAGGCTTTTGAGGGTGTTCCAAAGAGACCTCCTTGAAAACGAGTGTATTCAGCCGTATTACCCTCTGCATCTACTATATAAGTATCATAGTATTTTTCAAAACTAGGGCGTGTACTGTAGGTGACAGAAGGTCTAAGGGTGTGGCGAATGGATTGAATTTTTTTGTCCTCTTTAAAATTTACTGTCCCATAGAGGGTAAAACCAGCAGAAAGACCATAGTTGTATTGCCTGAATGCATCAAAACCACTCAATGTGTCTTTAACAGCACTACCTGTTTCAGCTGTATAATTTTGATATTTGATGGTTTTCGGTGTCCAAACTTCATTATAATTCCCGCTAGCTGTAACACTTATATACTTTAAAATTTTAAAATTTGTGCTTACAGGAATTGTGTGTTGAACTCCCCCGTTGGAATTTTCGAACATCTTGGAACCAAATAGATCTTCTTCGGTAGTTATAATTCTATTTTCAGCTCGAGCAGTATATTGAAAATTTATGTTTTGAATGATTCCTTTTTTTGGCCCATTTTTTGGTTCAAAAGGAAAAATCCTCTCCATATTTGCTTGGAGTGTTGGCAAGGTGAGATTTACCTGTTTTGACTGAGAGTTTTGAGAAAGTGCTGTGGTTAATGAAATATTTACCCTTGGGTATTCTGGAAACACTTTTTGATAAGAAATAGAAGAGCTTAAATTATTATTTAAAAAATTCGCTGCATTAAGTTGATTGATAGAACGTTGATAGTAGTCACTACTACCAAAATTGACAGAAGCTGAAAAATTTGAATTAGGACTTGATTTAGAATCTTTACTGTGGGACCATCGAACATTAAAGACAGTTGACTTTCCGTATCCTGGAAGTCCTCGTTCTTCTGATATCAAATTTTCATAGCGAATGTTTAAATTACCTTTAAATTTATAGCGTTTATAATATTGACTACTACTCTGGAAACCATAGCTACCATTGGTATAGTAGTCACCTGTAAAACTAAAATCAAAATATTCCGAAAAGCTTAAATAATAGCCTCCATTTTGAATATAGTAACCTCTAACGTTACTCTCTCCAACGGAAGGAAAAATAAATCCAGACTGCCCTGTGGGTTTCGCTTTTGCAGATGGAAAATAGGCAAATGGAAGTGCTACTGGAGTAGGAATATCTGCAATAAACATATTAGTAAAACCAGTGATTATTTTTCCTCCGGGTATGATTTTTCCTTTCCGTATTTTAAAATAATAATCAATACCTTCTTGTTCACCACCAATTAGTTTACCGGCTGTGGTCACTCGTGCATCTTTTATATAATAAACAGAATCATTTTCCTTTTTGGTGATTCGCGCAAAAATATCCATTCCATTTTGACCTGACTTAGAATTCCAAATTAATGCTTTTTGACTGTCAAAATTAAAACGTATTGAATCTGGATTTACCTCGTTTCCACCCTGAATAAAATAGGGGTTTTGAACCAAAACAGAGTCTTTTATAATTCTTCCTGCATAGACTTCATTAGTTTTGTAGTCTAATACAATTATACCAGCCCTCAGTTGAATGTCTTGATAATACAATTCTGCTTCATCGTATAAATAAAGCTTGTTTTCAGCTCGATTGATGCGCACATAATCTTTTGCTTTATAATTGACTTTTTCTAGAAGTAAAGGCTCTTTCTCTTTTATTGATAAACTGTCTTGAACCAAACTGTCAACTATACCGTTTTGAGCCTTGATGCTAAGGGTGCATAGGAACAAACAAAAAAATATATAATAAAACGATTTTGACTGCAAGTTGTTTAGGCCTAAATTTGTGACTAATAGTTTCCCACAGTCAAAATTAATCATAATTTTGAGGATGAAAATGCATTTTAACGCATATTGTTCAATAAGAAGGCGTTTTCAACTGATTAGTTTGCCATCTCTAATCTCGTCTTGTACTTTATTGTTTTTCCTTATAAGCACCATCCTTTATTCAGTCTATGCACAAGATAAAACCTTCACAGTTGTCCTAGATGCTGGACATGGAGGAAGAGATACAGGAAATCGAGGAAATGGCTATTATGAAAAAAAAATTGCTTTAAATATTGCTCTTACTATTGGAAGCTTGCTGGAAAAGCAAAATAGTATAAAAGTCATCTATACTCGAAAAACTGATGTTTTTGTAGATCTTATTGAACGAGCCAATATTGCGAATAAAGCAGATGCAGATTTATTCATTTCAATCCATTGTGATGCGTTCAGTCAATCTTCGGTTTATGGCGCTGGTACTTTTGTGTTGGGGCTTCATGCAAACGATCGGAACTTTCAAATAGCGCAAAAAGAAAATTCAGTTATTTTTTTGGAAGAGGATTATGAACAAAAATATGATGGATTTGATCCGAATAACCCAGAATCAGTCATTAGCTTGTTGCTCATGCAGGAGACCTATTTAGACCAAAGTATAGTGGCAGCAAATACCATTCAAAAGAGTTTTACAAGTAATTTATCTCGCAAAGATAGAACCGTGAAACAAGCTGGTTTTGTGGTTTTAAAGTATACCTATATGCCAAGCGTCCTTGTAGAAGCTGGGTTCTTGACAAATCCCAAAGAGGGTGCCTATTTAAACTCCACCAAAGGACAACAGCAAATATCCACAACTATTGCCGATGCTGTGATTAATTATAGAGATTTCTTGTATAGTAGCGTTTCTTCAGATAACCCTATTGAGAATAATAAGCCCGAAATTAAATTAGTAAAAAATGTAAAAAAAGACATTTCAACTATTTATTTCTCAGTTCAAATAGCAGCTAGCAAAAAATCTATTGAAACTAAACCATATAACTTCAAAGGCTTAAAACCCATTCAAATACAAAAAGATGGTAAGATCTATCGCTATTATTACAGCCAATCTAAAACTATTGAGGGAGCCAAAAAGTTACAAACAAAAGCTCAAAAAAAAGGCTTTAAGGGAGCTTTTCTAGTGGCTTTCAGGGATGGAAAAAAAGTGGATATCAAATCTGTTTTGCCTTGAAAACAACTCTTATTGTCTTAAAATTAATTGTAATTTTGTAAATCGATAAAATCATAAATGTTGAATCTTTCCAGAGAAATTAAAACAGCAATTCTTGTCTTTTTAGGCGCATCTGCCTTTATTTTTGGGTTCAATTATTTAAAAGGAACCTCAATATTTGATAATGATAAAAAATTTTTTGCGATTTATGAAGATGTGGAAGGCCTCGAAGTGGGAGCTAAAGTTACAATCAATGGTATGGATGTAGGCAAAGTTACCAAGATTGACATCTTACCGGATTTTTCTGGGGTTAGAGTAGACCTTTCACTTAGAGGGGATATTGATATTTCAAAAGAAAGTAAAGCCTTGCTCTATGAATCAGGTTTAATCGGAGGTAAAGCAATTTCAATTGTCCCGGCAGAAACAAATTCTTTGGCTGAAGATGGAGATCAATTGCCCTCTCAAATAAAACCTGGCCTCACCGAGCTTATCAATCAGCAAATTGCTCCACTTCAAAGTAAAATTGAAAATATGCTAACAAGTGCTGATTCTTTATTTGCAGGAGTGAGTAACGTCATGAACTATGAAACACAAGACAATTTAAAAAATTTGTTAAAAAATTTGACTACTACTATAGAGAGTATTAATGATATTTCATCAAGAATGGTCGCGGTTGTTGATGATAATCAAGCCGCTTTAAAAGCTACTCTAAAAAATATAAAAGGTACTACTACTAATCTAGAAAAAATGACAGATTCTCTTGCTGGAATCCAATGGGGAGAAATAGCCAATGAAATTCAATTACTTGCTACTAATTTAACCGCAATAGCAGAACCAATTGCTGAAGGTGAGGGAACCATAGGGCAGTTGATCAAAAACGATTCTCTTTATTATCATATAAATGCATCAACAGAGGCCCTTGAAACTCTCTTAAAGGATTTAAAAGCGCACCCTAAACGCTATGTCCATTTCTCACTTTTTGGTCGAAAAGAAACATCAACTAATGAATAAAGCATTATGGAAAAATTAGCTCAGCTATTTTTTTTAATTATGATAGCCACTGGGTTAGGGTTCTTTATTTTTAATTTAAAAAAAATTAGAAAAAACATCTTAAAGGGAAGACATGTAATTAGAAACGATCGAAAAGCACTCCGTTGGCGTCATGTTTTATATTTAGCCTTAGGACAAAACAAAATGTTAATTAAACCTGTTTCAGGCATATTGCACCTTGTAGTATATTTTGGTTTCATTATAATTAATATTGAACTTTTGGAAATTATACTAGATGGTCTTTTAGGAACACATCGACTATTTGCACCTTTCCTTGGCCCTAGTTATGCTTATTTGATTGGGAGTTTTGAAATTTTAGCCTTTGGTGTTTTATTAGCAGCTATTGTTTTCTGGACAAGACGCAATCTAATTAAACTTCAACGTTTTTGGAAACCAGAGATGGAAGGATGGCCCAAAAAAGATGCTGATTATATACTCTATTTTGAGATTGTACTTATGTTCCTTTTTTTAAGTATGAACGCTACAGATAGTCTTTTACAAGGGCAACATCCAGATTATTTGACAGCAGGAGCCTTTCCAATTTCTCAATTTTTAACTCCTCTTTTTGACGGTCTAAGCCTT
>MDTB01024731.1_pt1 | contig 16095 bp, 11 predicted proteins | sample 811161 | NCBI WGS metagenome assembly MDTB01 (sample SAMN05326650, study PRJNA326480) | marine metagenome | isolation source: seawater | place: Mediterranean Sea | collected 2009 | reverse complement strand
TTTAATCTTTGTGAACTTGTTTCTGGAATTGTTGGCGAAGTTGAGACAGAAGTTGTTGAAGGAACAGCCGCCGAAGGCGGAATTGTTACCGTTACTCTTCTCGACGGTGGATCTGGATACACAACCGACGGAGCAGACGAAGACGAAGATCCCTACTCTGTACTTCTTACAGGTACTGAGGACGCCGATAATGGCACCGGTGGTAAAGCATCTGTTGTTATTGTTGGTGGCGTTATTACGACAATCAACTCTGTCACAGCAGCCGGTTCGGCATACTCTGTTGGGGATGTCCTTACCCTTGAGGTTGATACCGCAGTCCACGGATCTGGAACCCTTGGTACCCAGGCACTTGTCGAAGTTACCGCTATCTCCTGATAGAAAACTAAATAACACCTTTAGCCCTCAGGAGGAGATCCCTTCTGGGGGTTTAAAGTATCTATAGCATACGGTTCTACCTTGAGTAATTTATATAGATGCCACGTAAGAGTGGCGTACAAACCACTTAAGTCTAAATACGCAATCGTTTTTGAAGAGAGGCAGATACAATCTCTCAACGTAATTCTTGCTGTAAATTACGCAAATGGTATTACTAATACAAGAGGTAACATCACTAATGCTGGAATTTTTGAGCAAGATGGTAACACTTGCAGGGTGACCATTAACGATCCGTATTTGGACGGTGTTGCTTGGCAAAGCCTAAATGATATAAATGATCTATCTGGGTTGGGGAATAAAGCAAACCTAGATGGATTGGCCGGTTATCTAAAAAGAAAATGTAATAAAGGAGAGGACCCAGCAGAGACGGGCTGTTTTCCATACGCGGTTATAGACTCAGAAGAGGTGGTTGAAAGGCCATTTCCTGTACTCATAGCAACTATGTGGTACACCATAGGCGGAGGAGAGAATCAAATAGTAGAAAGCACATACTATTTTGATATTGTTAACATAGCCATCTCACACGGTACTTCTGGAGAACCTCAGGTAACACTTTCTGGAAAAAATCCCTTTGACATAAGATTCCAACAAAACCTTCAGCCTACGTTTTTTGATCAAGGAAAAACTTGGGTCGATGAGTTTAATAACAAGATGTTTTTTAAACCTGGAGGATTTGAGGTGGAAGATATCTGCGCGAACTCTGCAGAAGAAGTCAAGATGGACCGAGTATATAGAGTAAATAACTTAACACCTAGAGAAATCTTAAATAAGTTCATGGAGACAAAACCTGGCTCTCAGGTGGTATCTCTTCCTACAAAAGAATTCGCTAATAAAATTCAGATTTGCACAAAAGCAGATTCTTTTTGTTATAAAACAGGAGTGTTCTATTTAGGAAAGGGACTATATGAGTCTTATAAGATAGACTCTAAGATCCCTGGTAATACCCTACAGAGAAACCTTAGAATAGCTCCTGATAATATCGAAGGACCAAAAGACGACGTAACAACTTACACTATATCAATTCCAGATCCTAAGACAACCAAAGAGCAAATAAAAGATCTTTCTAGAGATGCAATTTCTGCTTTTGAGACCCAATTTGTTGATGTAGAAAACTACTCAACACCGGTTACAATTAGAGGTATATTGGAAGGAGCAGACACATTAAAAATAGAGAAATTAGAAAATGTATCTCCTTATGGTGATGCAAAAGCCGCAGTGGCGTATTATGGTGGCGAAGTTTTAAACGTAGATAAAGAAAACAAATCTCTTAAGATTAAGAGTAAGTTTTTTGTACAATATTGCAACAAAGAAGATAAGTGCAATAGAGCCACTCTATATCAAGAGTACAGGAAATTAAAAAGTATCTCTGTAAAAGAAAATGAGGTATTAAATTTAAACAAAAAAATAGGAGAAATAGAATCTTCTGAACCTCAGGAAAAATCTAAGACTAGATTTTATATCGTATTAACTAGTCAAGAAGAGGTTACGTTAGTTCCTTCTTCTATCCCAGGTTTAATCTCGACTTCTGAAGGGAAAACAGACGTAGAAAAAGAAGACGAAGCTCCAACTGACGGCACTAATGTAGGAGATAAGATCGGTGAAATTGGCTCGACTGGAAGATCTACCGGGCCTCATATCCACGCAGAGTGGGAGCCTACTGCCAGAAAGATAACAGAAGCAGATGTACGTAGATACGTAAGGATAGGAGGTCCTGTAACTAGAACCTCGGCGTATGGTAATAGAGTAGATCCAGAAACAGAAAGACCTGCATTTCATAGTGGCGTGGATCTAGCCGGTGCTGAAGGAACCCCCCTGTTTGTGCAAGGCGGAGCTACCATTAGAGATGCCGATAGAGGAGTATTAGATCCTGATGGATACGGATATAATGTAGAAATAGATACTCCAGAGGGAGTCATGAGACTATCTCATTTAAAAGCAGGGTCTATACCTAAAGAAATCAAAGATGTTGGTGAAGCGAGGGGAGGATATACAGAGAAAACGTCTTCCACCTCAGGTGCAGCAAAGAACGGCAACCAATCAGGATCCGCAGATAAAGACGCAATTAATATAACAACAGAGTTCAAAGGAGTACCTAAAGCTCTCAGGATATTGCCAGGAAGAACGGTGTTGTCTTTTGTAACAGACTACAACAGATGGGTTACAAGTGGCAAGTCTTCCTCTGTAGATCCCGGTGTGTGGATTGCCGAAAAATATAAGTCTTGGTATATTGGTAAGGTAGAGTATTCTTGGGAAAGAGGGGATTTAAGACTGAAAGTAAATGGATATCTTCCTTGGTCATATCAAAAAAACCTGGATGGGATGAACGTTCAGAGTTGGCAAGAGCACAAAAGCTACAAGGGATATAAGAGCTATTATGATTATATAAGATCGGCTGGAGACCTATGTTACCTATATACCGACGGAAAAAATTCTTGCACTGAATGCACAAAAACAAGAGACCGCGAGGGAGTTAACTCTGACACGAGAGCCTCCGCGGTAAATAGTTCTTATGCAAAAGGAAGCTTTACTTATACTGGGAGTAATAGAGATGCAGTTCAGTCTCTGATCAATGCGGCAGATGCTGCTGGAGTGAAATCTAACATAGGCCAAGCAGCTATTGTAGGCAACGGCCAGAAAGAGAGTTTTCCTAGGTTGGATCCTACAGCTGTCGGAGATACGGGTACTGCTCTTGGGGTTTTTCAATGGAGAGCAGACAGACAGGATAACTTAAGGGCGTTGGGTAACTCTCCTGAGTCTAGAGAGCAACAAATGCGATGGTTTGTAAAAGAACTGCAAGACTACCCTGACTTAATTAACTATTTAAATAGAGACGATATAACGTTAGATCAGGCTGTGAGAGAATTTGGCCGTGTATATTTAAGGCCGGGCACACCAGACTACCCTACAAGAATACAGTACGCTCAAAATATACTTAATAACCTAAAATGATTATACCTATTCGCGCTCTTGCAAGGGTTGTTTTAGGCCTAGCTCTTGATGGCGCTCGAGATACCGCAAAAAAAGAAGCTAGAAAGAGAGTACTAGAGAGTCAATTTCCAGCAGTAAAAGCACTACTAGCTGAGCAACTTGCACAATCTTACTCAGAATATGTAAAAGATCTTTCCGTAGGGTACGTGGAAGCTGTTGCTGCGATGGAACTAGAGGCCAGCGCAAACGAAGAAGAAGGAGAGAAACTCGTTGTAATTGCAGAAAATGCTCTAAGAGAACTAGAGATATTTCTAGAAAAGCAAGATCAAGATGGCCCAATAATAACCTATCTCAAAAGAAGATACGAAGAGGAGGGCGTTAAGCAGATTACGGGGAGACTATATGCAGGCCATCTTGTTGGTAGACAATCAGAAGGAGTATATAAGATCTACAATAGAATGGCTTATGCTCCCCTTGTAGATAAAAATAAACCCTGGCTAAGTAGCGAAACTACAGCTCAGGGCATAGGAGAAGTTATTGCACAAAAGGCCGACGAGATATTCCAACAAGCATTTGATGTAGATCTATCTGGAGAGGATATACTAAAAACTTAGCCGTAGTACTTCGATCCTTTCTTTAAGTTTTCTGCAGCATTAAGGACTTGAAGAGATGCATTCATCATATGATAATCAAAGAAAGCTTCGGCCACTTCTGTATTTTTAAGATAACATTTAGTTCCTCGGCAATATACATCGACGTTTTCTAGGTCTATCTTATAGTCTCTACAAAATTCCTCGACAATATTCTTAAATGGATATTTATGATCTATATGAAACTCACCAGCGTTAATTACCTGGTTTGACATAGCGCACTTAATCTTATGACCCATAGGTCCTTGTAACTGACGAAGTACGCTTTTTCTATACGAGATGATCTGAGGCTCGATGATTTGTCTCAGGGCCACTAGGGCTTCTTTTTTATTTTGCTTATATTCAGGTACGGGTTTCTCCCTAGGAAACAGTTCTTCGACTATCTTTCCTTTCCCCAACCATATCTCCCTTTTCGATCTAGGAGTTATCATCACCACCCCTCTCACTGCCCTGCCTTGAAATTTTTTGTTTCTTACTTTGTACTTAAGTCCACTTCTTCCATGTAGTGTTTTCCACTTCTCGATCTTTCCTACGACCTCGTGAACAAAGTCATAGTCTGGAGATCTTACGAAGTAGTTACACTCTGTGTTTTTGACGACTTCTGACCACTTTTTCTCGAACCCTGTTTTTGTATAGTCTTGTCCCAGGACTCGAACGACTTGTCTGCCCATAATACGTAGTTAATTAACTTTGTAGAATAATTCTTAATATCATCGATGTTTTTTAAATGGGGGTTTTTACGAAGAAGCGTAGACACTGATCTTTTCTTTACCAGATAGTCTATCAAGAAAGTCTCGTCTTGCGACTCTAGATCAGTGATCCTAAATAGCAACTCATTGTGACTAGTGAGAAGGTCTCCGAAGTTTGTCTCTGTATTTTCTGTCGATTCTATAACACAATTTTGTTCAGTGACAGGATTGAAACTCATAGTAAAAGCAGTACGCACAGTATCTACTTTTTTTACAGGGATTTTTAAATCGTCAGCAATCTCTTGGTTTGTGATATTTGGATTTTTAATAAGGTACTTTCTAATTTTTAGATATAGATCCGAATATGACCTCGGCATCTTCACAAGTCTAGAGCTATCACGAAGATAGTTAAGCATATGGAACTGCAGACATCTATTTACCCAGGTAGAGAAGTTAGCACCTTTACTCTGATCCCAGGTATCATAGATACGTACAATATACTCCAACGCTGCATCTCTAAGCTCCTCGAACGGAAGACCGGTGAAATTGGAGATTTTCCTGGCAACCTGATCTGCCTTCCACATCTGAGAGATAATATGCTCATCCCTTTTATCCCTGGCTCTTTTCGACCTGATTCTTTTTTGCTTTATATCACTCATTTTTCAATGGCACCAATAATAAAATCTTTTAGCTGACCAGTAGCAAGCATACCTTCCGTGTTTAAGCCAAGTAAATCCCCGTCTTCGTTAAATATTGCAAAGTTGGGTGTGCCATCACACTCGATCTTATCGCAAAATTCCCAGTCATCTGAAGTAACGTCCCATTCGCCAAATCCAACGGCATAATGAGGATACTCTTCTGCAATTTCATTTGCAGATTTCATCCATATAGGCTTCATTGCTTCGCAAGCGGCGCAGCTTGGTTGCTTAAAGAAAACCGCTCTGTATTTGAAATTAGGTTTGTTTGTCATAGATATTATTAAGTAAGAATAAAACGCGTGCGCTCGTAGTTTTACCTTACAAAACTAAGAACTACGCAAATTATACCACGTACTAAAGATAACGCACACCACCTGCGTTACGTACGTTTCTTCTATCTCCTAGTAAAGCTCCAATAGAAGAAGATTTCCTAGAGCTAGGATCATATGCAAGTTTTGGTAGAGAAGATCTTATGCCACCAGAGACCATGGATCCTCCCATTAGTTCGTCTCTGTATACTGTAACACCATATACAAAAGCATCGACAAAGTCATCATTTTTAATAAAGGGGAAAGAAGTAAGTTCGTTTATCCTATCTTGGAGGTTAGGTATGTTTTCATATAGACTCACACATCCCTCTTCTACTAAGGGTGCTACTGAGTTGGCCCTTAGTACTTTATCTTTAGACGGTACGAGTTCCTTTATTTGGATAGATAACGTGGACTTTAAAGTCTGAATCAGAGGCACTCCACTGGCTCTTCCCTCAATATACACGCATCTAACCTTCCATTGCTTAACGATCTTAGGAATGAGCTTCTGGAGCTCTGGAAACTCCATCCTCTCCATAACTACATGGAGGAGCCTAAGTCCTTTATTCTTGTCTAATCCCCAGACACAAATGGCAGTGAAGTCATTCATGCTATCGGCCTTGTAGGCCGTGTCGATGGTGGCATAGATATAAGAATATTTTACCTGTTTTGGATAAGTCTCAAGCCAATGTTCTTTGAATATAGCCCCCGCATCACCGGCAGGTTGGCCCTGATACAATGAATTGAAGTCTTTCTCTCCGATTGATTTCTTAATAGCTTCAAGGTTCTCTATAGGAAAGAACTCAGGCCAATGAGACTCACCTAACTTCCTTCCTAATGCATCAGCGTCTTCATCAACGCATATAGCAGGGACATTAAGTTCTTTCCAGTTAGCTCTATCTGCATTAAGTAGTCTACCGATTACATCATCGCAATGAAACCTCGTACCCATGGAAATAATCGCGTGATTAGGCAGACCACGAGTTAAGAACTGAGCCTGAACCCAACTAAATGTGCTTTCCATAACAGTTAACGAGTTGCCATCAGCTAGAAGGTCATCGAGTAGCCCAACACCTGGGAGGTCTTGGTCATCAATAACTCCGTAACCAAATCCAGTGACACTTGACCCGGCAGAAGCAACTTTAATCAACCCTCCGTTCTCTGTTCTCAGAGCAGTAAGATTGCACTTCTCTTTATTAATCTCACATTCTGGAAATATCCAAGAAAACTTTTCAGAAGTAATAAAATCAAGGACAGCCCTAGAGTTTTCTGTAGATAGGCCTAATGCGTATGAGCTCATAATAAACTGAGCTGTAGGACTACGTCCTATCTGCCAAGCAGGAAAGATCCGCGAAATAAGCATAGATTTACCCGTCCTTGGTGGTAGGGATATTGCGCTATACTTATAGTCCTTGTTACCATCACCGATGTTCTGAAGATAAGAACAGATTAGCTCGTGGACTGGGTACGATTTAAACTGTAGGTCTGTGATGACCTTTGCAAAAGTAACAAAGTCAGTTCTGCATTTTAATCTAAGCAGTTCTTCTTTGTCCTTAGAGGAGAGGCTACTCCCCTTCTTTTGCATGTCAGTTACAGTCTCCCTCTCTATTTCTAGCTCTTTCTTGTTCATTGTTTATTTGATCTAGTAGTGTATCAAAATCTCCAGAGCCTAGTTGGTTAGGAGTTAAAGATTTAAATCCAGGTAAATCTGATAGGCCGTAGTCCTTGTATTCGTAGTTGAGACTGTCTTCTTCTGGTTGACTTGTGCTCATCCTAGCAGATATTGAGTCTTTTAGGACTTTAGACTCTGTATTTGTTGTTTCTAAGTCTTGGAAAGGAGCACCTAGTTCTGGGTCTAGAGTGCTCAATAGGTTTAGACCTTCTATTATATTCTTAATAAGGTTAAGTAAAGCTCTTGCTTTTGATTTAGCGAAGTAAGCTGGGATAGTGCCAGGGTTAGCCAATGTAGCGATAATGGCGGGTGTAGGAGCGACATTTGCAGATCCACCTTTCTTAACAGAATTAAGCTGTTTGACCATACGATACAGGTCTTTAATTGCTGCGGACTGCTCGATATCGTCGGTGCTCATCTTACCTAACAACCCTCCATCCTTGTCTGCAATTATATTATTCATAAAATCGCTTGTACCGATAAGATTAAGCTTTTCAATCCATTCCATCATGCTCATATTATTATCAGCCATCTTAAATGTTTTCTCAATGGCCTCAAATGTATATTGCATTTCAAGTTTTAAATCGTCACTTTCTGCTCCGCCCTTGATGGCCTGCTCAAAGCTATTAGCCATCTCACCTACTCTCGGTATCGACTTAATTACGTTTGTAAAATCAAGTGGGTTAGATGGGATTAGTGGGCCACCAATACCAGTAAAGCTAAGCCCCTCTGTTTTTGCCAAACAAGTATTGTTATTATTTAAGATGTCCTTGCCATACACATTAGAATTCTTAAGAGTAAGGTTTCCTGCCGGATCTAGTAGTCTATTTCCGTCGCTATCTACGCCATGAGAGACTTTCCTACAGATTGGCTCGCATGGACAACTAGGTCCACCTCCTCCCCCAAACAACCCTCCCAGAGCTCCGAACGCTCCGCCACCTCCAAGAATTGAGGTCAATGGATTTGATCCACCAAGGAGAGAGGTGGCCACAGATAATCCCAATCCTGCCCCAGGGAAAGCTAAACTTAGTGGCCCTCCGAGTCCTGCCGCTCCAAGGAGCGACGAGGCACTCATCGGTAATCCACCTCCTAAGAAATTAAGTGAGCTAAAGTTAGAGAAATCTTGGAAGATACCTGCCACAGATCCTAGATCACCGCCCAATAATTGCCCTGCCAGAGCCGGGGCATTAATCCCTCCAAAATCAAGACCTCCGGCAAGTCCAGACACTGCACTCACCAGTCCTCCATCAGCTGCTCCATTAAAAATAGAAGAAATAGCCGCTGGAGCATTTGCCAGATCCAATCCACCTATAGCCTCTTTAAATATCCCTCCGGCTGGACCTGTAATCTTATCCAGTCCGTACTGAACTGCCGCGTCTAATGATCCACCAGCACCGCCAACAAGCAACGAGTTAAATTGTCCTGCATCGGCAAATGATAATTCACCAAGTCCGCTTGTTAAAAACTCCGATCCTGCAGCAGAGGCGATCTTAGCAGGATCTAGTTCACCTGACTTAAGTAGGGCTTCTGCCCCAGGTCCTAACTTGCTTAGTAGATTCGCAGAGTTCGATACATCTCCTAAAGCATTTGTAAGCTGAGGAACAGATATACCCTGTTTGCCAAGTATCTCAAAACCAGTGGCCATTGCAAGATCAAACCCCTGATTACCCGAAGCTAAAGAGGACACGGCCGGGATAAAAGGTCCTCCCATTCCTGCAGCAGCGGTACCAGCAAAGTCTAATGCTGCTGATGTTAACGCGGAATTTCCTAGAGGATTGGAAGCAGCCGAAGCGAGCTGAGCCGCTTGTGTAACTAGTCCCGCGTTAGGAGAAACAGTTGCAAGGAAATCAGTCTTAGAAAGGGGGTCGGGTTTATTTGCAAACTTAATTACGGTTCTTGACCCGTACTTGACCCATTTCATTGATCTGTCCATACGGATACAGATACCTAACTCTGAGTTATTACCATCATCAATAATTGCTTGCTGTCCGTGGATTTTCTCTGTACACTTAGGAAGAGTGGTTTTAAAGTACGTAGGAGTTGTAGATACCGGAGTCCAAGTCCAGTCTTTGTTCTCATCTTTTCTACAAACCAACAGAAACTGTCTGAAGTCTCTATCTTCAGAGAAGTTGATCATTTCCCCTTCTAGGTCCTCAGAGCATTTACCCAAGGGCTTAGGCTTACCTAGCACATTAGATTGCTCTAGTTGCTTAGGATCAGTGGACTTTTCTATAACAAGACCCCTTGTCAAGTTCTTCCATTCCCAAGTGTCAGCGGAGGGGTTTGTCTGTCTATTGTTCCTTCTTACGCATATTTTTAAATCCTGAGACATGTTATCAGAGAAGAGATAAACTCTTCCCTCGTTGTCACTAGAGCATTTAGCCCCCGGATCTACAGAATTTGCGATGTCTGCTTCGTCAAGAGTCGGGATAACAACTGGAGCAGAAGTTATGAGATAGTCAGAATTAGTATCGTTATATAGTCCTAGGACAACAGTATCATCGGCATTACCAGATACCGTACCAACAAGACATTTAGACCCTAGAAATTGAGCGCTAATTTTGCCCTTACCGCTATTAAGCACAGGGAGCCAATCAGATTTTGCATCTGTACTATTCTCATCGAATAACACCCTGACCCTTGAGAGATTCTCTGGATCATCAACGCTATCTATTTTGGCAGGCTGGATAAAGAATTCAATATCTAGCCCGCCTATTCTTTTATATAGTCTATCTGTTTCATTTTGAGCAGATAGGAGAGCCGAGATAAATCCAGAGGACATATGTTATAAAAATGTACTTTAATCTATGTTAACAGGATCGAAAAACGCGTCGCCCTGTTTCCATAGTCCAGCAGCCAAGTACGCGTACTGAACTCTTGGATTAAGTTTTGCTTGAACCCAATAATCTGCTATTGATTTTACTAGGTCCCAGGATTTTCCGTCTCTATTGTAATAAAATGGCAGCCTAAAAAATACGTTATCTACGTTATCTCTATCAGCAATTGTTGTTTGTCCTGCCACGAGTTGATTACTGAAAGATCCTGTTTGATAATCAGAAAGAGATCCAACTTGAGCAAAATCGTACTTTACAGGAAGTAAGATAGGAGCATTGACCTCTTGAGATCTTAAGCCATCTTTTATTTTGATTTCACCGTTATCAGAGATTAGTTCTCCTGCTGTATGGGCTTTAATTTTAAATAGGCTAAATAAGAAAACCAGAGTAAGAATACTACCCTTAGATTCCCCCAGTCCGTCCCACTCTTTTTTGTAAATAGAAAGGTCTTGAGAATACACCTTAGAGAGATCTAAGTTAAAAATATCTACTTTATCCTCTGGAGCATTTTCTTCAGACCTCCAAGGAGCCGCGTTAAACGGATGCTGATCTAATATTTCTCCTTTGATTGTTTTATATTCTTGAGTACCTATTGTCTGAGTTAATTCTTTATCAAACCAACCTAATGAGTTTTGAATTAAGGTTCTCTTATATTCTGTTGCCCAGTTAACATTCCACACAGGAGCAGAGAGACCCACATGTTGTGCCAACCAATCAAGATTCTTAGGACTACATTCTGTAGGATCTAAGTACATATAATAGAAGTCTTCTATTTGATGCTTCTTTTCTCTCAGGAACTCATCAGCACCTGCTAAAATCCACTTTGCAACGGGTGATTTAGGAAGCTGATCTTCTATCATCCTGGACCAAGACTTATCATCTCTAGGAGAATAGAGTTCTTCTTTTGTTCTTGAAGAATAAACAGGAGACATTCCTAGCCTCCTTCTTTCCGGCTCCTCTGTAATTATTCTCGGTAAAAACTGATAAGAAATTTTTCTATCAGGAGTTGATACTATAGTTCCTATCTCTAATGAAGAAATAGGTAGTTTGAATCTATCGGTATCTTCCGCTACTACCAGGATATCTTCATATCCTTCTGGTCTGTAACTATTAGAAGCGGCAGGAAGCCTAAGATAGATAGGCCTTACACTCTCATCTGATATGGGCTTTATACTAGATCTTTTAAATCCGCTTCTAGTTACTTGAATAGTCTTCTTAAATAAAGACCTCATGTACCTAAAAGTTGTAGAAATAAATTCTCTATTAGTTTCGTAGGTAGTATGTTTTACTTCCCACTTACTTTCCATGTAGGTTTTTACTTTATCTTTCCATACTTTTGGCAAAGAAAAGACTATATCTTCTATCGAGGTAATTATCTTTCTATCTAACGGACTATCGGCAATAGAAGAATATGTAGGTCCTATTTTTAGGCTATACCGATCTTTATATACTATATCAATAACCTGTCTTATAAAATCTTCTTCTGTAGTAATCACTCCATTAAGTGTTTCACTACTATCTAGATCCATTGTCAAGTTAAAAAACTTTAGATACACACTTGAAAAACCCTTATCCATATACCCGATAGGGGGAAGGTATATAATTGTATTTTTACTAGCTGGTTTATCTACTCCTATCTCCGTTCCGTCGGGGTTGATGTGCTTACCTCTGATGATTGTTTTTAACTCTAAAAATTCCTTACCACCAAGAAAGTATTCTACATTAGAAGAACCGAAAGAAGCCGCTGAAGTATATTTCCATTTATAGTTACTAACTTTCTTTACTTTACCTATCAAACATTTGCCTGGGCTGCAATCAGTATTTGTGCCATCAGTACAAGTCATCCCTTCTACAGCACAATTCTCGTGGCCATTATTTAAATCACCAGGGATAGGTTCTCCGTGAGCTAAAACGCTATACTCTCCATTATCGTTGGCATCTTGAGAATTGTCCTCTGTAAAATATACATTACCTACATTCTCGTAAAGAAACCCAGAGTTATTTAATTTCTGTATATCCCTATCAATTACGTTATTTCTATCAGCGTTTAGATCTACATCTGGATTAAAATCTATCTCTCCCAGAGAATGATTAACAATTTTTAGTTTTTTTGTTCTTTCAAACTCTGATGTAAACCTAGCAGCTTTGAACCCACGGCGGACAAATGACCTATTTTTCTGATCCCAAATAGATAAAGAGTTCATATCAACCTCTCAGAGCATCATCATATTCTTTGTTTACGTACGTATACGTTAGAGGAGCTTGAGTTGTAGAAGCAATCAGACTTACTGTCGTCTTATAACACCTATAAGATCTTATGGGATCCGTATTATCATAGTTTGTATCTACAGTATTGATAGTTGCCTCGGCAGTCTCTATACATATCCCGTCGACTTCCTCTGACACAAATAAATCGCTACAATATTCATTAGCATCAGTGCCCTGTGGCTGGGTAAATAATAGCTTAAACTCGAGTTTCTTTACTTTATTAACAAAAGGAAGAGAATATATAGCGTTAAATATTTCTTGATAGTCTATTTTGTCCCCTAGAGAAATATTCTGAGGACGGATGGCTTCTGTAATTAGGTTACTAATTTGAGAGGAGTATAAATCAAGGCCACCATTAAATTCCTCGTCGTTATATTCAATGGAAACCGTAGTCTCAACAGGAGTTACCTTCGGAGATATAAGAGAGATACTATTGCCCAGAGGCATCCTAGGTTTCAAAGACTTAATTATATTTGTTCTTACTAGGCTATCTAATTCTTCTCCGTTTTCGTCTCCTACGCAAACAACTACATTTCCAGACGATCTTTCTTCAGACAGATTAAACCTATCTTCGTAAGATAATACTTTTACAATAGAAGCTTCTGGAGCAAGAATTGATATTTCGTTTTCATAGTCTTCTGCAGAGATGAGCCCTCTTCGACGTAGTAGAGTAAAAGCTTTTGCTTTAAGACTATCAATAGACTCTAGATCTTTTCCGCCCTGAGCCGATCTTAAGTTTGTTGCTCCTTCTAACCCTAAGATGTTCCTACTAATCTTTTCAATAGTCTCTGAAGGAACGTTATAAACGCTACCCCATTTTTCAGACTGAGCAACTCCTTTTGCTGAACTGTTTGCATCTCCTATCCTTACTTCATTTTGAAGCACAAAATTTAAATTATTGGAGGTAGATACGATTGTATTTGCAGGAATTACAACTGATCTATTAAACCCTCTTTGCTTTAAAAACGTCACTTCAACGACGGCCCTTGCTCCAATAGATCTCTGTATGCCTAACTGCCTTAGCCATTGCAGAGTGTATGCCTCTGGTAAGCTGTTAAGATAATAGAGAAGTTCGCCTTGGGCAAAAGCTTGACCTTCCACCATAGCCGACAAAGGAGAGGCAGAAGAAAAATCATTTAGTTGTCCATCAGACTCTAGAAAAATCTTAGTCTGCATATCTCTTACAAGAGCAGATGTGTTTCTAGGATCTAACTGAAGTGGTAGTATTGGTCCGTATATATTTGACATTTATCAAGTACCTAGATCTATTCTTGCAAGGTTTAAATTATAAATTCCCTGTTCACTAGCAGGAATACCAGAGTTGTTATTTAATTCACTTAATACGGACACACTTGTGTCGCTTAGATTTAGATTGTTGTAGCTATCTGGATTTAATAAACTTTCACCTAGTAAAGAAAAGAGGGGGTATCCCACGTATCCTTGCAACGCAGACTTTCTTATAGAATCTCCGTCGGTAACAAACCCCACACCAGAGAAGTAGTCTCTTGGCGGTATTGTGCCGTATTTTCTATCCACCCCTCTAGAATCTTTTTCCAAAGAAAGCTCGGAGGGTAGAGAAACCGTGGTATCTGGTATTGCCGCAGTAATTTTTGTATTAGGATTGTTAGAAATAAGAGTCACTAGCTTTTCTACGTCTTGTCCTACGCGCTCTAGATTTTGAATCTTTACTATGACGTTGTTTGTTAAACTCTGTATATCAACTCCTATCTCTTCACTGCCTCCTTCTCTTAAGAAGGATTCTGTTATTGATTGCTCTATTATTTCCAGAGTTGATACTGAGTAGGTAGATTGAACATTTAAATTATTAAAGAAAGACTCTGTGCAAAGACTCGAAAACTTTGCTATGGAAGAGTGTATATCTATAAAATCTGTAAAAGGAGTTAGCTTGTCGTACTCTGCTTGAAAAACTGCTTTAAATACATCTAGAAGAACCGTCTTTGTTCCTAAAAAATCTAATAACACATTAGATGGAAGTTGCTTATCTAGTGATTTTGTTATAGACCTCTTCTTGATCTCATCTCCTACTGATCCAAAAGACAGAGAAGATCCGTAAGCTACTGCAGCTAATCCTCCTAAAGTTGTGAATTTGTCTGTAAGAAAATTATTTATAGCCACATCAGATTATTTATCTACTATAGCTTTAAACCGTAGAAAGCAGTTTAAAGACCATTAGGCTAAATACAATATACTTTGTAAATGAGTCAAGCATCGATTCAAATTTTAACATCAAACGTTGTTGGCGAAGAACCTTTCATCGGGGACTTGGGTGAAGGCGAGCTCTTTGCAAATAACGCAGATGGCAGATCTTGGATCGGAGATTCTATTGGTTCACCGATAGAACTCGGAGGAGCAGTAAAGAACAGGCCAATTGGTTCTCTAAGGTACGCCAACTACTTAAAGATTGACGTAAGTAACGCTGACAACCTTCCAATTTCAAACATGAACCCTTTGACAATACCAGAGGGTTATTATAGAGAAGTGAGGATTCTTTTAGTGTTTCCGCAAGCACCCGTGACTGCTAATTCGGTTTATTTTGATTACCCTGTGGACTGGGGCTCTAAAGATTCATGGTTCATCCAATCAACTGGGGTGACTTGGGGTTATGGAATAGATGCCGTAGATGATAACGCAGATAACCCTATAGATACTTATAAAGCTCAAGGAAGACAAATGATGGTAGAATTGAGCTCGTTTGGCCCGAACGACAATTGGATGGGCAGATTACTTTGGATCAACAATATTTCTTAAATTGAACTCCTACGATGCTTGATAAAATTACGTTTGTAAACGGAACAATCGTTACTAGTGACTATCTTAACGAAGTTCAAAAAGGCACAGACTTTTCTGGGGCCACTCCTAGAGCTGATTATTATTCTGTAACTGCTAACGATCACAACTCTTGGGATATCAGCCAAAGAGATAAACTAAAAGACTACGAGATTTCCGATCCTAGGGAAGAGAAAGAAACCGCTATCGGTCGTTTGGCTCGTGATGGTGTAATTCTAGGATATTCTGGGTCTATAACAGACGGATGGCCTGTTAGTAACGCAACATTTTCAGAGCCAAAAACCCTCCCAGTAAATATTGGTGACAACTATGCGGTCACCGCAGTCGCTTCAAGTACACAAAACGGACTCGTAGTAGAAGCCGGTAGTATCTCTCTGTCTGATGGTACTACAGGATCCTGGCCTCGTAAGCTGATCGGTTTAATCGACGAGTCAGGAACGGCTTATGTTTACGCCAATGAAGTAAGAAATACAGGGACAAACATTCTAGAAGCAGAGCTCGTAATCTCTACAACTCTACCAGATCCCGCTTCTAATCCCTACGTTCCTCTAGCAAAGATTGTTACTACTAACGGACAATTTGCTGTAGACGCAGAAAATAATGTAATGGGTACGGGAGTCACCGACCTCCGCCCTAATCTTTACGTTGGAGCCCTTAATACCTATACCACGGGTGTACTTAAGAATACTGACATCTTAAGCGCAAACACCTCTCTTAACTCTTGGGATAGGGCTATTGTAGATACCAGGAACGGATCTGTAATTATTTCCCTTCCCTCAGGCGCTTCTGATAACGACCGAGTCGC
>MDTB01023520.1_pt1 | contig 16098 bp, 14 predicted proteins | sample 811161 | NCBI WGS metagenome assembly MDTB01 (sample SAMN05326650, study PRJNA326480) | marine metagenome | isolation source: seawater | place: Mediterranean Sea | collected 2009 | reverse complement strand
GTCCACCTCTTGACGTTGTGCGTCTGTCGTCAGCTGGGCGACCAAGCTGTGCTCCGGCGCGAGGACCATGAACGACACGCCGTGCAGGGTGTCGGGGCGGGGGGTGAACACTTCAACCTCGGCGCCCGACGCGTCGGGATTCCCTTGGTTGTCGGCAACCGCAAAACGAACCGACGCCCCCTCTGAGCGTCCAATCCAGTGGCGCTGCGCGTCTTTCACGCTGTCTGTCCAATCCAAATTTTCCAAACTGTCGAGCAAGCGGTCCGCGTAGGCGGTGATGCGCATCATCCATTGGCGCATGGTCTTCTTCACGACGGGGTGTCCTCCGCGTTCGGACAACCCGTCCTTGACTTCGTCGTTGGCGAGCACGGTGCCGAGGGCGGGGCACCAATTGACTTCGCTGTCCGCGAGGTACGCAATTCGGAAGGACATGAGGACTTCGGCGCGTTGCTGTTCGGACATGCTGTCCCAATCGGTTGCCGTGAAGGTTCCGTCGAAATGGGTCCCAAAATGGGGGAAGCTCAGTCCCTTCCACCAGTGTTCGTCGCACGCGGCGTGGACGTTGAAATTGCCATTCTCGGCGAACGCCTCGGTGAGGGCAGCGATCGGTCGCGCCTTTTGGGCTTTCATGTCGTACCAGCTCTCGAACAGCTCCCCAAAAATCCATTGGGTCCACTTGTAGTACGAGGGGTCGCTGGTGCGGACTTCCCGGGACCAATCGAAGCAAAACCCGAGCTGTTCCAATTGGTCGCGGTACCGGGCGATGTTCTGCTCGGTGGTGACGGCGGGGTGTTGGCCGGTTTGGATGGCGTACTGCTCCGCCGGAAGGCCAAAACTGTCGTACCCCATAGGGTGAAGGACGTTGAAGCCCTTGTGGCGCTTGTACCTGGCGTAGACGTCGGACGCGATGTATCCGAGCGGGTGCCCCACGTGCAAGCCGGCCCCGGAAGGGTAGGGGAACATGTCCAACACGTAGTACTTGGGTTTGGAAGTGTCTTCGGTCACCTTGTAGGCGTCTGAATCCTTCCACGTGCGTTGCCATTTGGCCTCAATCGCCCGAAAATCGTAGTCCATGCGGCAAAGTTAACGCCCCAAACTCGACCTTCGCTTGCGATGAACCCCTTGAAATCACTGGATGTGGGAGGCCGTGTTCCACCTCTGTTGCAGGGGCTCTATCGGGTGATTTGGCCAGGCACAACTTGGTCGGTGGCAGGCTCGGATGCGGTGCACCTGACGTTCGACGACGGGCCGGACCCAGAGGTCACCCCATGGGTGTTGGACATTCTGGCCCAACATGGCGCCAAGGCGACGTTTTTTGTGGTGGGCGACCAAGCGGCCAAGCATCCTGAGGTTCTGGAAGCGGTGCAGGCGGCAGGTCACGCGGTTGGAGGACACACCATGCGTCACGAGTTGGGTTGGCGCACGGACACCACCCCCTACGTGCAGTCGGCGCTGACATCCATCGACGGGTTGCAGCCTTTGTTTCGTCCGCCCTATGGAAAAATGACGCCCGCCCAAGCGCAGCGCATCGGGGCGCAAGCGGACCTCATCATGTGGGACGTGTTGAGCGGCGATTTTGCCTTGGACGTGCACAAGGCAAGCGAAGTGTCCTCGGCCCAAGCCCGGCTTCAACGGCGCACCAAGCCTGGCAGCGTGGTCGTGTTCCACGACAGCGCCAAGCATGCCGAGGGGCTCAAGGCGTTGCTTCCAGACTACCTCAGCTGGCTGTCCCAGAATGGTGTTCCGATGAGGGCGATCAGCCCTTGTCCGAAGAGGCGGCTTCCCGAAGGAGCTTGAGCTTGGCCTTGATCTCGTCGATCTCGCGCTGGTAACCGCGGATGGTCTTCTGCGCTTGTTCGCGAATCGATTCCGCGCCCTTGCCTGTGAAGCGTTCCATGTTCTCCTCGGTCGACGTGATGCGCTGCTGCAGGCGGCCAATCTTGTCGCGGAGGATGCTTTGCTCGCGACGCAGGTCACGAGAGTCGCCTGAGGCGAGCTTTTCGATGCGCTTGGTATAGGTCTGCACGCTGCGCTCCGAACGGGCGGCGCTCAGGGCGTCGTAGTGCTTGTCCATGGCGGTGCGGAACCGCTCCATGATGCTGTCGAGGCTCTTTCTGGGGATGAAGCCAATCTCGCGCCATTCGGTGCTGAACGCCTTCAGGGTTTCGAGGTCCGCATTCCGGTTGTCGGAAAGGGTGAACGCCTCGATTTTCTCGAGCAACGCCTGCTTCAAGGCCAAATTTGCCTTCTCCTCTTTGTTGCGGTCGGCAAACTGGGCCTTCTTGGCTTTGAAGAACACGTCTTGGGCGGTCCGGAAGCGCTTCCACAGCTTGTGCTCGTCGCCTGGTGCGCAAGGTCCAGCGGCTTTCCAAGCTTGCTGCAATCGGACCATGGCGTCGGACGTGGCTTTCCATTCTGTGCTGGACTGAATCGCCTCGGCTTCGTCGATCAATTTGACCTTCTTCTCTTTGGCCACTTTGCTCGACGCCTTGACGCGGTCGTAGAAGACCTGCTTGCGCTCAAAGAACACGTCGGCCGCCTCCCGGAACTGGCCCCAAAGCGCCTCGTTGTGCTCCTTGCCGGCAAAGCCCACGGCTTTCCACTGGCCCTGCAAATCGACCACCTGCTTGGTGGCGACTTGCCAGCCTTTGTGGTCGTTGACGTCTTGCGTCAAGACTTCTTGAAGGGCGGTGATCAGTGCCTCCTTCTGGGTTTTGTGCACCTCAAACTGGGCGCGGATGCCGTCGTAATAGGACTTCACAGCGTCGAACGTTTCGCGCGTCAGGCCAAAGAAGGTGTCGGCCATTTCTTGGTAAGTCTCGCGCGGAGAGGGCCCCACGTCGAACCATTGCTTTTGAAGGCCCCGCGCCAGGGTCTCTCGCTCTTTGAGGTCTTCGATGGTGGCGAGCGTTTTCGCTTGCTCAATCAACCCTTGTTTCAACACCAAGTTTTTCTGCAAGTCGTGCTCTTGGAGCTGCTTGTAGATGTTGATGTTGTAGAAAAACTCGTCCCGGAGACGGTGGTACTCGTCGTGGATTTCCTTGTAGCGGTCGCCAGGGACTTCGCCCGTGGCTTCCCACTTCTCACGCACCTCGTTGAACCTCGCGAAAGCTGCCCCGATGTTTTCCTCTTCCTGGATCGTTTTGCGCAGCTCGTCGATGAGGGTGGTCTTCACCTCGAGGTTGGCCCGCTGCTCCTCGGCAATGTGCTGACGCCAAGCCTTTTCGCGTTCTTTGAAGTGGGTCACCAATTCGTTGAACGCCAATTCTTCAGGGCTGGGCTTGAATTCGAATTTCTCGTCGGCTTCGTGTTCTTCTTTCTCCCAAGCGTCGCGCTGGGTGCGGAAGTCTTCTTGAATCAGACTGCGAAAGGAATCGATCTCGGTGCGCACATCCTTGCGGATGGCCTCCAAATCCTCGTTGGTCAAGAGGGTTTGGATACGTTGCAAAATTTCTGACCGCATGGCGGTAAAGTTGAGGTTGTTGAGGGCTGCAATTTACGGGGTTTTGATGCACCTTCCATTTGTGGAAAGCGAATTGAAGGAGCCCACCCCCCCTGCAGCTGTGCTCGAACGCATGCGGGCGTGGTGCGGGATGAGGGACAGGTCGGAGCGAGAGGCGGAACAGAAATTGAAGGGCTTGCTGGCGAAGGTGGAACCCCTGCCTGCGGTCACACTCAGGGCGCAATGGTTGTGCGACTGGATGGACCTTCTTGTGGAGGAAGGAAGCCTGGACGACGCCCGTTGCGCGGACTCCTATGTGCGTGTGCACTTGGAACACAAGTCGTGGGGGCCCTTGAAAATCAAAGCGGCTCTGTCCGCCCGTGGGGTGGCCCGCATCCATATCGACCAGGCGCTGGCCCAATTCGACGAGGCCCGCTGGCAGCGAGAAGCAGACGACTTGGCGGCGCGCCGGGCGGACGAGTTGGCGACCCGACGGCCGCGGGTGGCGCGGTGGTTGTTGGGCCGTGGATTCCCCCAGCGCATGGTGCTCAACGCCATCGACCGCGCGGGGCAAGGCTGAGCACAAGGGCTTGGGCCGGGGCGCGTACTTTTGTCCCATGTTGACGATGGACCAAATCGCGGCCTTGGGCAAGCGCGTGGACGAGTTGAAAGACTACCTCGGTGTGGAGCAGAAGAGGATGGAAATTGCCGAGGACGAGAAGCTCACCCAGGACCCTGAGTTTTGGAACGACCCCAAGGAAGCGGAGAAGGTCATGAAGCGCATGCGGACCAAGCAGGGGTGGGTGGAGTCTTACGACAGCTGCGCCTCTGCGGTGGAAGACATCCAGGTGCTTCACGAATTCATGAAGGCCGGCGAGGCCGAAGAATCCGAGGTCAACACGGCCTTCGAATCGGCCCAAATCGCCATCGAGGAGCTCGAGTTCAAGAACATGTTGAGCGCGGAAGAGGACAGTTTGAACGCCGTGATGCAAATCACGTCGGGCGCCGGCGGCACAGAGAGTTGCGACTGGGCCTCCATGCTCATGCGCATGTACCGCATGTACGGCGACAAAAACGGCTTCAAGGTCAAGGAACTCGACCTTCAAGACGGTGACGTGGCCGGCATCAAGCAGGTGACCATGGAGTTCTCGGGGGACTTTGCATTTGGCATGCTGAAAGGGGAAAACGGCGTGCACCGCCTCGTGCGCATCAGCCCATTCGACAGCAACGCACGTCGCCACACCAGCTTCGTGTCGGTGTACGTGTACCCCTTGGTGGACGACACCATCGACATCCATGTCAACCCGGCCGACATCACCTGGGAAACCTTCCGTTCTGGCGGGGCAGGGGGGCAGAACGTGAACAAGGTCGAAACCGGTGTTCGCTTGCGTCACGCGCCGACGGGCATCATCATCGACAACACCGAAACCCGCTCCCAACTCGGCAACAAGGAAAAAGCCATGCAGCTCCTGAAATCGCAGCTGTACGAGATGGAGATTGCCAAGCGCAACGAGGCCCGTGCTGAGATTGAGGCGGGCAAAAAGAAAATCGAATGGGGCTCGCAGATTCGGTCTTACGTGATGCAGCCTTACAAAATGGTCAAGGACGTGCGTACCGGACACGAGACCTCCAACGTCGACGCCGTGATGAACGGCGAAATCGACGGATTCCTCCGGGCCTACCTCATGGGGGAAGGCGCCGGAGCCGACCACAACGACGACGTGTGACCGTTGCCGTTCCATTGACAGACCCGACCACTTCCTAAACCCACAGACCATGTCGACCCGCATCGAAAAAGACACCCTTGGCGAAGTTCACGTGCCCGCGGACAAATACTGGGGCGCCCAAACTGAGCGTTCACGCAACAACTTCAAGATTGGCCCGGTGGGGTCGATGCCCATGGAGGTGGTGCACGCCTTCGCGCATTTGAAGCGGGCCGCGGCCCTGACCAACACCGAACTCGGGGTGTTGGACGCCGGCAAGAAGGACTTGATTGTGGCGGCGTGCGAGGAAATCCTCGCGGGCAAGCTGGACGATCAGTTTCCTTTGGTGGTGTGGCAAACAGGGTCGGGCACCCAAAGCAACATGAACGTGAACGAGGTTGTGGCGAATCGCGCCCACGTCTTGGCGGGTTGTGTTTTGGGCCAAGGGGACCGTCCCGTGCACCCCAACGACGACGTGAACAAGAGCCAAAGTTCCAACGACACGTTCCCCACGGCCATGCACATTGCAGCGTACAAGGCTGTGGTGGAAACCACCCTCCCCGGGGTGAAACGTTTGCGCGACGCGCTTCAGACCAAGGCCGAGTCGTTCTATGACGTGGTCAAGATTGGCCGCACCCACTTGATGGACGCGACGCCCTTGACGTTGGGACAGGAGTTTGGCGGGTACGTGGCGCAGCTGGAGTTCGGGCTGAAGGCTTTGCGCAACACCCTGCCCCACTTGGAGCAGTTGGCCTTGGGCGGCACGGCCGTAGGCACCGGCATCAACACCCCAGAAGGGTACGACGTCCGGGTCGCGGCGCACATCGCCGAGTCCACCGGCCATCCTTTCGTGTCCGCCGAGAACAAATTTGAAGCGCTCGCGGCCCACGACGCCATTGTGGAGACGCACGGGGCATTGAAGCAGCTCGCCGTTTCGCTGAATAAAATTGCCAACGACATCCGTATGATGGGTTCCGGCCCGCGCTCAGGCATTGGCGAGTTGTTGCTGCCTGCCAACGAACCTGGCTCCAGCATCATGCCCGGCAAAGTCAATCCCACCCAGTGCGAGGCCATGACCATGGTGTGCGCCCAGGTGATGGGCAACGACGTGGCGGTGACGGTCGGAGGCACCCAAGGCCACTACGAACTGAATGTGTTCAAGCCGATGATGGCCCGGAACATCCTGGAGTCAGCACGCCTAATTGGCGACGCGTGCGAGTCTTTTGCAGCGCATTGCGTGGACGGCATCCAGGCGAACGAATCGCGCATCGCCGAGTTGGTGGACAACAGCTTGATGCTCGTGACGGCACTCAACACCAAGATCGGGTACTACAAGGCGGCTGAAATCGCAGGCAAGGCGCATGCCGAGGGGACCACGTTGAAGGCCGCGGCGCTCTCCACGGGCTACCTCACTGAGGAAGAGTACGACGCGTGGGTGGTGCCAGGAGACATGGTGGGACGCCGCTGAGGCTCACACCAACGGCTCGCCTTTCTCGCGCTTCAATTCGCCCACCAGGGTCTTTACCCATTGCTCGTCCGACGCTGGGCACACCAACAAGGCGTGCGGGGTGTCGACCACGATGTAGTCGTGCAGCCCTTTCAGTGCTACGAATTTGTGGGCGGTCTCGGAGGCGTTGCCCACCACCAAGTTTTGGGCGGCGTCCACGGCGTGCAGCTCCACGTTGGCGACCGCATTCCCTTGGTCGTCCTTGGACAATTTTTCCTTCAAGCTGCCCCAGGTGCCAAGGTCAGACCACCCGATGTCGCACAAGACGACTTGCACGTTGGCGGCCTTCTCCATGATGCCGTAGTCGATGCTGATGTTTTCGCAGTTTCCGTACACCGCCGCGAGGGCTTGGGTGTCTTGGAGGTCCAATTCGGCGAAGTCATGAAGCATGTCGGGCAAGTGGTCTTCAAACGCGGATTGGATGTTGCGCAACGACCACACAAAAATTCCACTGTTCCAGCAAAAATCACCTGACGCCAAAAACGCCTGCGCGGTCTCCAAGTCGGGTTTCTCCGTGAACGTCTTTACTGGACGCACCTCGGCGCGTTCTGTGTCGTGCGGCTCCTCGTGCTGGATGTAGCCGTAACCGGTGTCCGGGCGGGTGGGCTGGATGCCCAAGGTGACCAGGCTGTCGGTGTTGCGCGTGGTGTCCAAGGCCGTGGCGCACACGTCGAGGAACCCCGACTCGTCCAGGATCAAGTGGTCGGAAGGGGCCACCACCATGGCCGCCTCAGGGTCGCGCGCCGCGACGACGGCGTTGGCGTAAGCAATGCAGGGCGCGGTGTTGCGCATGAACGGCTCACACAGGATGTTCTCTTCAGGCAACCGCGGCAAGTGTTGGGCCACCTGGTCTTTGTAGCGCGCGTTGGTCACCACCAAAATGTGGTCGGCCGGCACGAGCTTTTCCAAACGGTCGAAGGTCATGCGGATGAGGGACCGCCCCGTGCCCAGGATGTCCAAGAACTGCTTGGGTTCTTCTGAGCGCGACATCGGCCAAAAACGTGAGCCGATGCCTCCGGCCATGATGACGGCGAAGGTGTTGGGGATGTGGGCCATGGGCGTCAATGATGGGGTTGGGCAGGCACGGACCACTCTGGGCAGGTGGGGCACTTGCCTTTCGTCGCTTTGGTCGTGGTGCATCCCGTGCAGGTCAAACCAACGAGGAGCAAAGCGGCAGAGAGAACTCGAAGGAGGTTCAGGTTCATGACCGCGAAGTTAACTCTTACCTTCGGGGCATGGGTCTCTTCTTCCACATCGGGCGTTACGCGTCGTTCCTGCGGAGCGTGCTGAGGCGCCCTGAAAAGGCGTCGGTGTTCCGGCGTCTGCTGGCAGAGGAGATGGCGGCAATTGGACTCCAAAGTTTGGGAATTGTGGCCTTGCTCAGCGTGTTCATGGGCGCCGTCATATGCATTCAAACGGCCCACCAAATCGGAGGCTGGATCCCAGTGTACACCATCGGTTTCACGGTGCGTCAGACCATGATCCTGGAATTCAGCCCAACGTTGATTCCTGTGATTTTGGCGGGCAAGGTGGGTTCCAACATCGCGTCCCAGCTGGGCACGATGCGAGTCACCGAGCAAATCGACGCGCTGGAAATCATGGGGGTCAACAGCGCGGGACACCTCGTGTTGCCCAAGATGTTGGCCGCACTCATTTGCATTCCCTTCCTGGTCATCTTGAGCATGGGCCTGGGCATCGGTGCTGGAGCTTGGGTGGCCGTGTCGGCAGGGCTGAGCTCCATGGCCGATTTCGAGTACGGCATGCGCATTGACTTCAACGCCTTCGACGTCACCTACGCACTCCTTAAGACCTGCGTTTTTGCATTGATCATCAGCTCGGTCAGTGCTTACCACGGGTATCACACGTCGGGCGGTGCCTTGGAGGTGGGGCGGAGCAGCACCAAAGCGGTGGTGTACGCGGTTGTGATTGTGATGATCGCCAATTTGTTGTTGACCCAAATGCTTTTGGGCTGATTCTGGTGCCATGATTGAGATCCATCGCTTGTCCAAATCCTTCGGAGACCAACAGGTCCTCCACGACATCTCCGCCACGTTTCATCCCGGCAAGGTCAACTTCATCATTGGCCGAAGTGGGTCCGGGAAAAGCGTGATGACGAAATGCACCGTGGGCTTGCTCGAGCCGGACCAAGGGCACGTGTCTTACGACGGACGCGATTTCACCGCCATGGACCGCATGGGCCGCAAGGCCGTGCGTCAGGAAATCGGCATGCTTTTCCAGGGCAGTGCCCTCTTCGACAGCATGACCGTGGAGGAGAATGTCATCTTTCCACTGCGCATGTTTGCAGACCACAGCGAAGCAGAGATGCGGGACCGTGCTGCGTTCTGCCTCGAGCGTGTGGAGCTCCCCCACGCGGCGGTCAAATACCCGTCTGAATTGAGTGGGGGCATGCAGAAGCGCGTGGGCATCGCCCGGGCCATCGCGATGAACCCGAAATACTTGTTTTGCGACGAACCCAACTCCGGGTTGGATCCTCAAACAAGCATTGTCATCGACAACCTCATCGGGGACTTGACCGCGGAATTCAACATGACGACCGTGGTCGTGTCCCACGACATGAACAGCGTCATGGAGGCGTCGGACTTCATTCACTTTGTGCACCAAGGCCAAATTGCCTGGCACGGTCCCTCGGACGACCTGCTTCATGCCGAACACCCCGAGCTGGAAGCCTTCATCTTCGCCTCCAAACTCATGAAGAAAGTTCGGTCCAACCCCAGGCCTAAGCCATGAGTGAGCAGTTTGAACCCTACACGCTCCCGCGGTTGACAGACGAAGAGATGGTCGCCCAGAGCCGGGCGTTTTTTGAGGAAATGAACACGCGCAGGAGTGTGCGGGTGTTTTCTCCAGACCCCATTCCCCTGGAGGCGGTGCGCAACTGCATCGACACAGCGAGCACGGCGCCTTCGGGGGCGCACAAGCAGCCCTGGACGTTTTGTTTGGTCACTGATCGGGCGCTTAGAAAAGAGATTCGGAAGGCGGCGGAGGAGGAAGAGTTCAAGAATTACCACGGCCGCATGAGTGAGGTGTGGTTGGAGGACCTCAAGCTCTTTGGCACCGACCACATCAAGCCCTTCATTGAAGACGCACCGGCCTTAATTGTGGTGTTCAAACAGGTTCACGACACAGCGGACAGGACCGGCAAGAAGCCCAACTATTACGTGAACGAAAGTGTGGGCATTGCCGTGGGCATGTTGTTGACGGCCCTTCACCGCATCGGATTGGTGGCCTTGACCCACACGCCCTCGCCCATGGGGTTTTTGGCGGAGGCTTTGGGCCGCCCGGACAACGAGCGGGCGTTTTTGAACATCCCCATCGGGTTCGCTGCGGACGGGGTGGAGGTGCCGGTGTTGTCCCGCAAAGCCAGGACGGACTTCCTCCTAGAACACCACGGGTGACGGTTATCCCTGCGAATTCGTTCAAAAGTTTCACATGGGCTTGCGAAGGCCTCGAAACGCGCCGTTAATTTGCGCCCGAATTCAAACAGCACAAACTCTTACCATGTCTGATATTCAAGAAAAAGTCACCGCGATCATCGTGGACAAGTTGGGCGTCGATGCGGGCGAAGTTTCCACGGAGGCGTCATTCACCAACGATTTGGGCGCGGACTCTTTGGACACCGTGGAATTGATCATGGAGTTCGAGAAGGAATTCAACATCGCCATCCCGGACGACCAAGCTGAGAAGATCAGCACGGTGGGCCAGGCGGTCGATTACATTTCGAAGAACGTCGGCTAAGTCCACCTTTCGGACTCAGCTCAACCATTTCTAGTCTTGGAACTTCGTCGCGTCGCAGTCACGGGTTTGGGGGCCTTGACGCCCCTCGGCAATGACGTCCAGTCTTTTTGGGCCAACCTGGTCCTAGGGCAGAGCGGCGCCGCGCCGATCACGCGATTCGACGCGGCGAATTTCAAGACGCAATTTGCGTGCGAGGTCAAGGATTTTGACCCCTCGGAGTGGATCCACCGCAAGGATTCACGGAAGATGGATTTGTTCACGCAGTACGCCGTGGTCACTGCGGAGATGGCGTTGAAAGACGCCGGTCTATCTGCGGAAGAAGGTGGCAACCTCGACCCCGACCGTGCAGGGGTCATCTGGGGTTCAGGCATTGGAGGGTTCCAAACCTTCATGAACGAAGCCAAGAACTTCTACACTGGAGACGGCACGCCCCGGTTTTCACCGTTCTTCATTCCGATGATGATCACGGATATCGCCCCTGGTCACATCAGCATCCGCAACAACCTTCGAGGGCCCAACTACGCCACGGTGTCGGCATGTGCGAGTTCCACCCACGCGTTGATTGACGCGTTCAACACCATCCGACTCGGCAAAGCCGACGTGGTGGTGACGGGCGGGTCAGAGGCGGCGGTGACCGAAGGTGGCATCGGCGGTTTCAACGCTTTGAAAGCCCTGTCCACGCGCAACGACGACCCCGCTCGCGCCTCGCGTCCCTTCGACGCCACACGCGACGGATTTGTCCTTGGTGAAGGCGGCGGTGGCATCATTTTGGAAGACCTCGAGCACGCCCGTGCCCGCGGCGCCAAGATTTACTGCGAAATGGTCGGTGGCGGCATGACCGCAGACGCCCACCACATCACGGCGCCACATCCGGAAGGATTTGGGGCGCGCAACGTGATGAAAAACGCCCTTGACGACGCCGGTTTATCTCCTGCAGACATCGACTACGTCAACGTGCACGGCACGTCCACCCCGTTGGGAGATGTGGCTGAGGTCAAGGCCATCCAGCAGGTGTTCGGCGACGATGCGTACAAGTTGAACATCAGCTCCACCAAGAGCATGACAGGCCATTTGCTTGGCGCGGCGGGTGCTGTGGAAGCCATGGCGTGCATCATGTCCATCGTGGACCAAGTGGTGCCCCCCACCATCAACCACGCGCACGAGGACGAAAACCTCGACGCCAAGCTGAACTTAACCCTGAATCAAGCCGAGAAGCGCGAGGTGCGCGCGGCGTTGAGCAACACGTTTGGCTTCGGAGGTCACAACGCTTCAGTGGTCTTCAAAGCCCTTTCATGATTCGTGTGGTCTTGCAGCGGTTGGGACAGGTTTCCCAGTCGGGGCCGGACCAAGACATCACGACCCTCGTGCGCCGAGAATTTGGCCTGCGCGCCAGGGCGAGGAACCGCAGTGCCTACGACGACGCGTGCACGCACAGTTCCATGCTCGACGGGGACAAGACGGGCTTGAAGAGCAACGAGCGCCTCGAGTTTTTGGGAGACGTGGTGCTGGACATGACGATGGCCCACTACCTCTACCGAAATTTTCCTGAAGCCCAGGAGGGCGAGTTGACCAAGCGGAAAAGCCGCATCGTCAACCGCAAGAACCTCAATTTGCTGGGCAAGAAAATGGGCCTGCACCACCTCATCAAGGCCAAAATGCGCCGCGAGGACATCCACGACACCATGGTGGGGAACGCGCTGGAAGCCTTGATCGGTGCAGTCTACCTCGACCACGGCTTCGACAAAACTCGAAACGCGCTGCTGGCCATGCTGAAGCGGCACGGCTTGGAGGACCAAGTCAACGAAACACGCGACTTCAAGAGCAAACTGCACCATTGGGCGTCCAAGCGTAAAAAGAAGTTGACGTTCGAGGTGATTCGCGACGACAGCAACGGGGGAGAGGAGCGTTATGAAATCGCCGCCAAGGTGAACGGGGAGATGCTTGGCATCGGGGTGGGCCGAAGCAAGAAGTTGGCGGAGCAAGAAGCTGCGCGACGGGCGTGGAAAAAAGTGTTTGAGCGCCGCCAAGGGACGTCCAAGCGCGGGGAGGCCACCTCCGAGGAGCAGTCCAAGCCCAAGCCGCAGCGCCGGAGAAGTAGCCGGAAACCGACCTCCAAGGATTGACCATGATCCACACGCTGGAATGGGAATGCGAGCCGGACTATGAGTTGTTTGGGCTGAGTTCAACCTTCGGGTGTCACCGTTTGGCGTGGTCGATGAACAAAGCGTTTGGTTGGTCTATGTCTTGCGACCAGGACGTGGTTTCGACCCATGGACGCGAAACCGAGACGGTCCACCCTTCGATGAGGTATGTGAACGAAGCCGACGGCATCGCGGTGACCTTGGTGTTGAATCGTCTGGCGGCTGGCATGCTCTTGGAGGGGGTGTCTGGGCTGGATTATTTGGTCTTGCTCAACCACCATGAGCTGGCCGCCCATGAATTCTTGGACCAACTCCGGCAACTCCGAGAAGTCTCGTACGCCATGGCTTTGGACCCTGAGGCCTCCGGCGCCATTGAACCCCTCTCGGTGTTCGATTGACACCCCCAGATTGAAGAATTAACCGCAGTACAACTTGCGGAAGTCAGAACTGCCCCCATTTTTGCATTTCGCAGAGGAAACGCCCTCGCCCACCTTACGCGCCCACCTTATGACGCAACCTGCAGCCCACGCCAAGAGCACCAAAATTGTGGCCACACTCGGCCCTGCCTCGTCTCCTGAAGACGTCTTGAGGACGTTGATTCACGAAGGCCTTAACGTGGCGCGAATCAACTTTTCTCACGGATCTCACGACGTGCACGGCGTCACCATCAACACCGTGCGTCGCTTGGACGACGAGCTCGGAACGTACACCTCCGTGTTGGCCGACTTGCAAGGCCCCAAATTGAGGGTCGGCGACATTGAAGGGGGCGAAATGCCCTTGGTGGAAGGAGAGACGTTGGTGGTTCGTGTGGGCAAGGGCGTGGGACGCGATGGGGTTGTGTACACCGACTACGAGGCCTTCGCGGCTGATGTGCAGCCCGGGGAACGCGTGCTCATGGACGACGGCAAGCTCGCCTTGCGTGTGACAGGGACCAACGGCAAGGACGAGGTGAAGTGCGAGGTGGTGCACGGTGGACCGTTGCGCCCCCGCAAGGGATTGAACTTGCCTGAAACCAAGGTGTCCTTGCCTTGCATCACGCCGAAGGACCAAGCCGACCTTGAATTCGCCTTGTCTAAAGACGTCGATTGGATTGGGCTCTCCTTTGTGCGTCAAGCGTCGGACATCCAGGAACTCCGCGATCAAATCAACGCGTCAGGCAAGCACGCCCGCATCGTGGCCAAAATCGAGAAGCCCGAGGCCATTGAGGATTTCGACGCGATTCTTGAGGCGACGGATGCTGTGATGGTGGCCCGTGGAGACTTGGGGGTGGAAATGCCCATGCAAGAGGTGCCGCTGTTGCAGAAAGACATTGTGCGCAAGTGCATGGCCAAGGGCAAGCCTGTCATCGTGGCCACGCAAATGCTGGAGAGCATGATTGAGTCGGCCACGCCCACAAGGGCGGAGGTGAACGACGTGGCCAACGCTGTGTTGGACGGCGCAGATGCGGTTATGCTCAGCGGCGAAACGAGTGTCGGTAAGTACCCCGTGCACGCCGTTCGCGCCATGCGGCACGTCATTGAAAACATCGAGTCGAAGGGGTCGGTGGACCGCTTTGAGCGCCCTCCCTTGCACCCGGACGACGAACGCTTCATCTCGGACAGCATTTGCTACAACGCATGCCGTTTGGCTCGACGGGTGAATGCAGCGGCGATTGTGACCATGACATTTTCAGGCTACACCGCCGTTCAGGTGAGCAGCCAACGGCCCTCCGCCACAATCTATATGTTCACCGCCAACCCCAAGGTGCTGAGCCAAATGAGTTTGGTTTGGGGGGTGTACGCCATCCCTTACACCAAAATGGTCAGCACGGACCACACCATCGCGGACATCAAGGCGCTTCTGTTGAAAGAGTGCAAGGTGAAGGATGGCGATTTTGTGATTCACCTGGCGTCGATGCCGATTTCCGATGCCGGCATGACCAACATGGTGAAACTCAGCCGCGTCTGATCGCTTCACGGCCAGGCGCCAAACGGGCGTGGTTTATCTTCGCGGGCGCAGCCCGCGGCGACACGTGGGAGGCATTTTTGAGAACCTCCCAACCGACCCCCGATGGCGTTGAAATTTCCGGAACGTGGCCCTTTGAATTTGCCTGCACTCAGCGAGGAGTGGCTGGCCATTTGGGACGACGAAAAGACCTTTGAGCAGAGCGTGACGTCGCGTCCGGCCGACAAGCCATACGTGTTCTTTGAGGGTCCCCCAAGCGCCAACGGCAAGCCGGGCATCCACCACGTGATGGCGCGGGCCATCAAAGACATCTTCTGCCGGTTTCAAACTTTGAAAGGCCACCGTGTGGAACGCAAGGCAGGGTGGGACACGCATGGACTCCCCGTGGAGCTCGGTGTGGAGAAGGAGCTCGGCATCACCAAAGAGGACATTGGCACGAAGTTGACGGTGGAGGAGTACAACGACGCCTGCCGCAAGACGGTGATGCGGTACACCTCTGAGTGGAACGAGCTGACCCGTCAGATGGGGTACTGGGTGGACATGGAGGCGCCCTACGTCACGTACCACACCAAGTACATGGAGTCGGTGTGGTGGTTGTTGGCCCAAATGCACAAGAAAGGGTTGCTTTACAAAGGCTACACCATCCAGCCCTACAGTCCCATGGCGGGGACGGGGTTGAGTTCCCATGAATTGAACCAACCGGGCACGTACCGCGACGTCAAGGACACGACAGTCGTCGCCCAATTCAGGGCGACCGAGGCTTCGAAGGCCCAGTTGTTGGCGAAATGCGGCTTGGAGGATAAGGGCTTGTGCCTTGACTTTTTGGCGTGGACGACGACCCCTTGGACGTTGCCGTCCAACACGGCCTTGACGGTTGGACCGGCCATCGAGTACGCCGTGGTGAAAACCGCGAACCGATACACAGACGAGGAGGGCTTGGTGGTGTTGGCCGAGGCTCTCTTGGGCAAGCAATTCGGCGGGAAGAAAGACCCAGCACACGAGGTGTTGGCGGTCGTCAAAGGCGCTGATTTGGTGGGGTTTAGGTACGACGCACTCTTGGATTGGGCCCAGCCCATGGACAACCCGGAGTCGGCGTTCCAGGTCATCCCCGGCGATTTCGTCACCACGGAGGACGGCACAGGCATCGTTCACACCGCCCCCACGTTTGGTGCGGACGACGCTCGGGTGGCCAAAGATGCCGGCGTGCCTGCCATGTTGGTTAACGATGGGCATGGCCACGGCGTGCCGCTTGTGGATTTGCAAGGACGATTCAGGGTGGGGCCGTTTGCCGGCCGCCACGTTAAAGCGGAATTCGACACGGACGCCCCAGAAGACGCCAAACCCCTCGACGTCGAAATCGCCATCCTGCTCAAGGAGCGCGGTCAGGCGTTCAAGGTGGAGAAGTACGAGCACAGCTACCCGCATTGTTGGCGAACCGACAAGCCCATTTTGTACTACCCCCTTGACTCGTGGTTCATCCGTGCCACGGAGGCGAAGGCGCGGATGCAAGAGTTGAACGACACCATCACCTGGAAGCCGGAGAGCACAGGCACCGGCCGTTTCGGAAAGTGGCTTGAAAACGTGAACGATTGGAACCTAAGCAGGTCG
>MDTB01006721.1_pt1 | contig 16098 bp, 12 predicted proteins | sample 811161 | NCBI WGS metagenome assembly MDTB01 (sample SAMN05326650, study PRJNA326480) | marine metagenome | isolation source: seawater | place: Mediterranean Sea | collected 2009 | reverse complement strand
TGGTGATACAACTTATTCTAATGTTGGATATAATACAGTTGGATTAATAACAGGATTTACTGAAAAAATAGGTGAAAAGGAAGTAAATTGGCGTTGTAGTTATAACTCGGCAAATTTAATTACTCATATTGAAGATTTAGAAACTGCTCCAAATGTTAGTTTAGCTAGTACAGCTACTATTGTACATGAAGGTTATCATCTATTATTTGACGCAACTACTACTAATGTTCCAGCAGGAAGTACTTTATATTATAGTGTTATAGACAATGCTACTTCAGGACTTTCTACAGATTTTGCAGTATCTGAAAGAACTGGATCATTTACTTTAGTTGGTATAGCAGGGACATTCCAAGTTATACCTCAAGAGGATACAGAAGTAGAACCTGCTGATAGTTTTAAAGTATACATTTATGATGATTCTGGTAGAACACATCAGATTGGACAATCTGTAGCGATTGGTATTACGGATTCTATATCCCTTCCTGCTCAGACTCCAATTTATGCTACTTTTGGACAATCTTATTATATTACTAATAACAACGATACTTGGAATGGTGTAAGGATACATAGAGCTTATTCCAATAACTACAGTTTCAATGCTAGTGAAACTCCAACTGATGATAATTGGGGTTCATATGTTACTGAAAGTGCAAGTGGTGGTGATAAATGGTATATTGGTGCAAACTGGGGAGGAAGTGCTATTCCTTCTAGATGGAATCAGAAACATGGAATCTATACCTATCAGAAAGCACAAAGTCCAGGTGGTGGTCATAGCTTTGAGTTTGGTAATACTGCAACTGCTGGACCTCATACATCAAGATTTTATAGTGTCCGAGGTAGTTCAACACAGGTTAGTGGAACCAGTGCTGGAATTGTGACTACCAACTACAATGATTTTGAGTTTGATGCTACTACATGGACTAATGAATATGGTGATGGTTTCGCATCATTCTATTCAGATAGTAACAGTAGTAATCACAAATATCCAAATATTATCGATACAATAACAGCTGCTACACCAAACTGGAATGACCAAGGACATGGTAGTGGAGACAGTGATGGAGGTAATATAATTTGGAGACCACCTGCAAGAGCAAAAGAAGTATTACTGTGTGTTGGTAATCATCATTCTAACAACCCATGTAACCTGACATGTTGGGACAATAATACAGGGTCAGTAAAATGGCAAACACGGTATGGAAAACCTTCAAGTTTCAGTAGAGGTGGAAATGCTGTTAATGAAAACTATACTTATACTGTTATAGCAGAGCATACTGATGGGTTTATCTACTTTAACGGTGATCACGGTGGAACTGTTGCTGGAGCATTCTATTACATGTATAGGTAATAGAATGTTTTTATGATACTAAATTATTATTTTCTGTTGTTATTAAGGTTTTACTAATATATTGTGAATTTCTATCATACTTCATAATTCTAGTAAAGTCTTCTAAAAATTTATTTAAATATGTTCTCTTTAAGACGCTTATGCGTCTTTTTTTATTGTTTTCCATTACTTCATATTGCCAATTACTTATTGCTACACCGATAGTATTGATTAGATCACTAGGATTTCCACCTAATCTTTCTTGATTTAGATTTATTGCAGTTCCAGAAGGTCTAATTGCCTTCCATGCAGTTCCAACTGGATATTGTTTACCTGGACCATCTATTTCAAAGTCTCCATTCACAACTAATCCATCTTCTAATATTAGTCTATTTTTACTATCTCTAACTTCTACTGTTTGATAATGGTGAAGTGCATTTATCTCAGAACCATATTTATCATGAGAATAGTTATATAAGTCATATTCTGATAATGGCCATTGATTTCTTATATTTGTTATATTTGCTGATAATATAACAACAAAATCTAACTCAGAATTTCCATAAAGATCTTTTGCTACTGTGTCTGGTCTATCTCCTTGATATATTTCATATTTGTCAAATAATAAAATATTATCTTCTAACTCATCAAGTATTTTAATTTTTCTGAATATATTTTTAGCAACAATATATTCGTTGGATGCTTTCTTTTCTGATAGAAAAGAGGGTACTGCTACGTTTGGTATGTAATTAAAATATCCCATTTTAATATCCTACTCCTGGTCCTGCAAGTCCTTGTTCATCATCTTCATAATCTTCAGCATATATTGGATTAATTTCTTTAAATACCATTCTCATTTGTATATTTGTTGGTGTTGAATCTCCATAGGTTGAATATGTTCCTGATCCAGTGTAATTAACATTTAATTGAGTTAAGGCACATGGTTTAAATGCATTTAAAAATGGGTGATCTTCTCCATTTTTTAGATATCTTAGTAAAAATAATGATGGTGCTGCTAAAAAGTATTTTCCTTGAGATGATGCGTCAGATGCGTTACCAGAACTTTTACGTGCTGACATTGCTTGTTTTAGGTTTCTAATTATATTTTTTACAACCTGTGCTTCTTTTGGATCTCTAGGTGCAAATGTTACATCGAAAGGGAATGATCTTAATTGTACACCTCTGAATAGAAGTTCTAGGTTAGAGTTTAAAACTTGTCCTGTTGATCTTGATAGTACTGAATTTACATCTAAGTTTGATCCCAAAGCATTAACTGCCATTCCAGAAGCAGCAGCAACTACAGCATTTTGAACTCTTTCTTCACTTAGTCCGAGATTCATTCTACCTGTTAATGCTTGTATTGTTCGCATTCCCCTCTGCATGCTGTCTCTGGAGAGTCCTCCATTATTTAAAACTGCTGAACCAACTGCTAGTCCTGCTAATTCAAAAATATTAACTGTTTCATCACCCCAAGTTACAGCTTGATTATCATTTATTTGCTGTGGTATTGGTAGTTCTACAAAAAAGTTATGTTTTATTTTTGTTCCTGGTTTCGTAATTTCGTCTGTTCTAGAATTATTCTGAAATATAAATTCAGCATTTTTTATTTCTTCTTTGAAGCTCTTTACACCTTTATATGTTTCTGAAACCTTTACTCCGTTTTCTACATCATTACTTGCTAGACCTTTTTTAATTTGTGCCTCGGATGGAGCATTAATATCTACAAGACCACCAGTAGTTTTATCAACAAAAGTACCACCCAGTCCACCCATTCCTGGTGGGTTTATATAATCAATACATTTTATCATAAAACTATCTTCATATTCTCTTATATCTCTAGCGGAAGGATATATAAAAACGTTTGATTTTTTATGTCTGGAAGATTTTTTTGGAATAGTATTTTTTGAAGCAGTTTGATTCTCAACTTCTTTTACTAAATCACTGGAACTTAGTGTTGCCATTATGGTTTTCTATACACCATCGTAACTCTATTTAGACAGAATTTTTTGATATGGTATTGTTCTTGCTGCTCTTAATTCTATTGGTCTTATATTATACAGTCCTCCCATTATCTCATCCCATGTATATTGTTTAATTTCACCCCAATGATAATTTAATCCACGAAACCCCCAATCAAATACATCAAATACTGCTACCAATGGATGTTGATCATATTGAATGAGTGGTGTTTTTGCAAAGTAAATGAAAGTATAATATTTACCTACTTGAACTCCTCTAGGATCTTCCTCTTCTAAAACATCTCTAATACTGATCATAAGATCATCAGGATCCTCAGTTCCAATTAGATCTTTAAGAACTGGTGCTAATCTAATTCCTTCTTTGGCATCAATTTTTGCCTTTTCTTCTTCATAAGAAAGACCACCAGTTCTTCGTTTAGCTCTTCTTGCCATTATTTTATACCTAGTTCTTTTTCTGTAACGACTTTAAATTCCCAACCTCTATCAGCACAATATTCTCTTGCCTCCTTCCATTTTGTTTGATTTATAGCGTATGTATATGCTTCTTTTATATAACCTGGTGTTTGTCGTTTTGGTTTTTTAGGTGGATTACACTGCTTTAGTGGTTTTACTTCAATAACATATTTTTTTACATTACCATCAGTTTCTTTTACTTTCATATAGAAATCTGGAAAGTATCTATGAGATTTTCCATCAGCAGGAGATCTATATTTAATCGCAATTTCTTCACTATTCCATTCTAATACATTAGCATTAGAATCACAGTAAACCATGAACTTTCTTTCCCATAATGATCTAAAAGTTATACTTGTTGGATCACCTTTATACTTATGAGGAAATTTTGGAGAATATTTTCCTTTATAAGCCATCTAAATAGAATTATAATGTATAAAAGTATTTAGAGTGCCAGCTCCCAGACCAAAGACAATATCTCGAATTTTACCGAAATTTCAGAATGTTGCTCAAACTTCTCATTATTTGGTTAAGTTTGGATTACCACCGCATTATAATAATGATGGATATTCTTTAGCGGATCATCTTAGAAATAAAGGTGTCGATTTTAGATTTGATGGTGAAGATATAGGATTACTTTGTAGTACTGCTGTTTTACCAGGTAGTGCTATGGCAACATCAGATGTTGTTGGTAATTATCAAGGTGTTGTTGAAAGATTTGCTCATACTAGAAATTTTACTCAAATATCTTTAGAGTTTTATGTTGATAATGAATATAAGTCACTTAAATTTTTAGAACATTGGATGGAATATATTTCTGGTGCAAATCCAGGTGATCCTAAACAACCCACTAGTTATCATTTTAAAATGAGATATCCAAGTCTCTATAAATCTAATGAAACTAGGATAGTTAAATTTGAAAAGAATTATAGACAGTTCTTAGAATATAAGTTTATTGGTTTATTTCCACTATCCTTAAATTCTACAAGAGTTGCATATCAAAATTCACAAGTATTAAAAGCTACTTGTAATTTTAGTTATGATCGTTATATGTGTGGTGAAACAACCAGTGTTTCTGAAGAGCAAGGAACAGATCTTAACAATAATCCTATAAATGTTTATAATCGACAAGATTATGATTTACCTGCTGTTATAAGAAGTCAGGCAAAAGGTGGAAATATTAAGGTTCTTAATACAGCCTTTGGATCAATTAATTTAAATAAACCAGCATCTAAAACAACTCTTAGCACTGGTTTTGATGGTGTTCTTGGTGATTTTCCAAATCAGGAGGTCAGAGAACGTAATTACTATGGATAAATCCTAAATAACCTACCTATATAAATTACGACTTGTTATAGTTTATTATGCCTTTACCAAAGATTTCGACTCCTTCGTATGAGTTGGTAATTCCTTCAACAAAGAAAAAAATTAAATTTAGACCATTTTTAGTTAAAGAGGAAAAAATTCTTATCATTGCTATGGAAAGTAATGATGCGAAGCAAATTGCTAATGCTGTTAAGGATGTATTAAAATCATGTATTCTTACTAGGGGTATTAAAGTTGAAGATTTAGCTACTTTTGATATTGAATATCTTTTCCTTAATATTAGAGGAAAATCGGTAGGTGAAGAAGTTGAAGTTATGATTACTTGTCCAGATGATGGTGAAACACAAGTTCCATCAACTATTAATTTGGATGATATTAAAGTTGATATTGGTAAGAAACATTCTAAAGATATTGTATTAGATGATGATTATACAATGAGAATGAAATATCCTTCAATGGAAGAATTTGTTAAAACTAACTTTGATTCTGGTAATATTAGTGTGGATGATACATTTAAATTAATTGCTTCTTGTATTGAACAAGTATATTCTGAAGAGGAATCTTGGGCTAGTACTGATTGTACAAAGAAGGAACTGTCAGAATTTGTTGAAGGTTTAAGTAGTAAACAGTTTAAAGATGTTGAAACTTTTTTTGATACAATGCCTAAATTATCCCACAAAGTAAAGGTCGTTAATCCAAAAACTGAAGTTGAAAGTGAAGTAACATTAGAAGGGTTACAGAGTTTTTTCGTGTAAGTATGGCTCATGAAGATCTTGAGTCATACTATAAGATAAATTTTGCTTTGATGCAGCATCATAAATATAGCTTAACAGAGCTAGAAAATATGATCCCTTGGGAAAGAGAAATATACTTATCTCTACTACATCAGTTCATAGAAGAAGAAAACTTAAAGGCACAACAATCAAATGGCTGAAATAGCATCACCAATATCAGGAGGAATAAGAGCTGTTAGGAGTACTGTTGCTTCTAATATTTTAACTGGAGGTGCTAGACCACAACAGCAGCAACAGGAGCAACCACAAATTGATGGGGCAACTACAAGATTACTTACTAGAAATTCTTTATTATTAAATTCAGTTGTTGTACAACTTGGATCTGTTACCCAACAAGTAACTGGGTTAAGAAATTCTTTAGAAGTTTTAAAGGAGAATTTAATTGTTGAATCTAGATTAGAAAAATTAAGGGAACAAGCAAAAGCAGTAAGGGAGAATCAATTAGCAGAACAGCAACTTAGGGAAGGTGGGGAGTCAGCAATTGAGAAAAAAATACAAACCAACTTAGTTCGTCCATTTTCAAAAATTGCTTCAAAGGCACAACTAACATTAAATCGTTTAGGTAGCTTTTTTAGTACTTTATTTTTTGGATGGTTGACTGCTAATACTGTACGGGCATTGGGTGCTTTATCTAATGATAATAGGGAAAAATTTAATCAAATAGTACTTGGAGTAGGAAAGGTTCTTCTAATTTTAGGTGGTGCTTTTATAGCATCTAAAATTGGTATTGGTAAATTACTTACAAATATAATTACTTTCAATTTTAAATTGAAGAAATTTAGTGCTGTTGGTATTTTAACAGCACCTTTTAGGTGGATAGGGAATCTTATTAATGCAATATTAAATAGAATTGGAAATTGGTTCCCGTGGATTATACCTGGATTTTTCGCTAATCAGCAGACTAATAGAAACGAATCTGATACTAAAGTCAATACTAACGATATTAATCAGGAACCACCTAAAGAAGAGGGAATGAATGAAGGTGGTGTAGTAGATTGGAATAAAAAAATTAATGAAATAATGAACAACGAGCAGGAAATTGTTAATCCTGTTATAACTAAAGATGAGAATTCAAAAATATTAAGTTTTGAAGAAAGACTTAAATTATTTGATGAACAGACTAACATTTTAAAAAAGCAAAATGTTAAGTTAAATAAGAATCAAAATACACTTGGTGAAAATCTTCAAGAGTTAAAAGGAAAGTTCAATGAAATATTTTTTGGAGACACATATACTAGAATTGAAGATAAAGGTGGAGATGATGAATTAAGTATAGAACCAGAACCAGTTAAACCATATGTTGCAGATCCAGTATATGTTGATTTTGGATTTAACGAACAGGGTACTACTGAAGCAGGAATTAAAGCTAATACTACTGTTATAGAACAGAAGAAAGAAAGAATACAGGATTTTAATCGAGAAGAAGATAATACACCAATAATTATTCCAATGGATCAGGGATCTGGAGGTGGTCAAAGTAATAGTGGTAGTACACTAGATCAAGAAGCTAATAGTGTGCCACCAGTTGGTGCGATAAATTATGATAATTTATATGTGTATAATACATATAAAGTCTTCCAAATAAGTCCAAGATAAAAGAATGGCAACTAATCAATCTATAGCCAATCAAGCACTTATAAAATCTTCTGGTAGTATACGGAAGATTGGTGAATCTATGGCGGCATTTTCAGGTGCTATAAGATCATCCCTCTCATCTTCTACACAATTAGCAAAGTCAAGTGATAAGAATGTTAGATTTAAGGGTAAATTAATATCTGATGATGCAAAATATTTTAGGAGAAGGAGAGAGGCTGTATTGCGGAGACAAAGAGAAGATGTAATAGAAGCTTCCACTACAGGAGGTTCTATACAGAGAGCTGGAAAAATTAGAACTACTAGTACTAAAGGATTTTTGGGGAGAATATTGGACTTTTTCGGTATAATTTTTATTGGTTGGGGTATTAAAAATCTTCCAAATATTATTAAGGGTGCTAATAGTTTGAGAAAACGAATGATTGATTTATATACTAATCTTGTTCAGTATAAAGATAGTCTTCTTGAAACAATGAGTAAGTGGAAAGATGATTTATTTTCTGTAGACAAGGCTTTAAAAGATATCAAATATGATGAGGATGTTGAAGGATTAGAAAAGAATTTAAAGGAAAGTAATGAGGAATTTGGTAAGATAGATCGAGATGCTTTTAATATTTTTAGTATGTTTAATGATCCTAAATCATTGGGTTTTGGAATATTTCCTGACTGGACTTGGATGGGTAAACCTGATCCAAATCCACCAGATCCATTAGAAGCTCCTTCTGAGGAAAATGAACCAGCTACCTTTAATACAGGTGGTGTTGTTGGTGAAAGAACTTCTAGTGATTTTAGTGGAATTGTTAAGTCTAAAGGTGCTTTTGCTGTAGATAATATTCCTGTTAAGTTAACCGCAGGTGAATATGTTATACCAAGACCAATTGTTAATGATCTAGGTATAGAATTTTTTGATACTTTGAAGGATATGTTATATCATCCATCATTAAAAAATATTAATTTGACTAAACCTATTGATCAAGTTTTTAAGAAGGAAAGTATTGGGGATTTTAGAGAGTCGTTCAATAAAAGGTTCTTATTGGAAATTCAGGAACTAAAATCAAATCTTGAAAATATGAAAATGGAAGATATTCCAATTCCACTTCCACCAGAGGCATTAGAAATTTCACCTAAAGAAGTTTTAAATGAGATAGAAACTGTTGTTCCTTCAAAGATTAAATCTACCATAGATAATTTAGAGAATTTTATACAGACCAAAAAATCTAAAAATATTATTTTTATACCTATACCTTCATCTTCATCAGGATCATCCGTTTCTGTTGGTGGTGGAGATTCTTCGGAAGTTATGATTACCCCTCAGTTAAATATTATGAAAATGTTACAAGAACTAGACCTATCTTAAGTTTATGTCAGCAAAATCTCCCTCAATTTATGAATATGTTATTATCGAATCTGCGGATCGTTCGAGAAGTATTGATATATCTGCAGCATGTGCCACTATTGAATATTTTGAAGATATATATTCTCCTGCAATTACTGCTAAGATATTGGTGGTTAATACTGGACAAAGTATAACTGGTCAAGATGATAAGCAACTTCAATCTCTTTATAATGGATTACCTATTAGGGGTGGTGAAAGAGTTACTTTTAAAATTTCTGGTAATACTGAATCAAACCCTGGATTAGGATTTCTTAAGGAAGATGCTGGTGATCATCTTTATGTTTCTAGTATTACAAATGTTATTAGAACTAGTACAAGGGAGACTTTTGTTTTAAATTTAGTTTCAAGAGAAGCTTTAACTAATGAAACTTCTAGAGTTGGAAAGAAATTTCTTGGGTTGGAAGTATCTAAACATGTTGAGACTATAGTAAAGGATTATTTACATACTGAAAAACCATTAATAGCAGATAAAACTGAAAATCAATATTCATTCATTGGGAATCTAAAAAAACCTTTTTCCTTATTGACTTGGTTAGCATCTAAATCGGTTCCAGCTTCAGATGATACACCAGGAACTAATGCTACTGCTGGATATTGTTTTTTTGAAACTAGGAGTGGATTTAATTTCAAATCTATTGATAGTATGATTTCATCTGAGCCTGTTAATGATGATCCATATTTTTATACAGAAGTTGTTGATATGCAAGATGGTACTGAAGATAGTAGGATTATTAAATATTCCACATCCGAAAATCAAGATCTGGTTGGTAAATTAAGAAAGGGAACTTATTGTAGTTATAGGATGTTCTTTGATCCCTTACATTTAACATTTACCCAGAAAAATTTTACATCTGATGATTATTTGGGAAAAGCTAGAACTACTGGAGAACGACCAATATTACCTGGAATAGAAGGTAGTGATAAAGATATTGGTGATCTTCCTAGTAGGATTGTCACAGCAGTATTGGATAGGGGTACTTTTAATCCAGAGGTTTCAAAGGAACAAAATGATTTATCTCCAATGAAAACTCAATCCCAAGCAATGATGAGATACAATGTTATTAATACTCAGACATTATCAATGATGGTTCCATCTAATACTAATTTGGAAGCTGGTAATATGATAAACTGCGAATTTCCTTATACTACTGTAAAAGAAGCTGGTACTGGTACTGATCCATTACAAAGTGGACTATATATGATTAGAGGTCTATGTCACCATTTCAATCCTGATGGATCTTATACATCTTTGGAATTAATTAAAGATACCTTCGGAGAACAAGAGAAACTATCATGATAGAAGAATCCCTATTAAAAAGCAATTTTGTCGGAAGAGATGGTTTTATATGGTGGATAGGACAAGTAGCACCTGAAGATGCTCAGAAAGCTCAGATTAATATGGGTGGATGGGGAATGCGATTTAAAGTTCGTATTATGGGATATCATCCATATGAAGAATCTGTATTAAAAAGTGATGATCTTCCTTGGGCTCAAGTTCTTCTAACTCCTACTGATGGATCTGGTAGAGGTAATAGAGCAACTAGTATAAAAATATCTCCAGGTGATACTGTCTTTGGATTTTTCTTGGATGGTGATGATGCTCAAGAACCAGTGATCACTGGAGTTTTTGCTGGAACAAATGAATCTGATAAAGCAGCTTCTGAAAATGAGAAAGGTGGTGAATATGTTTCTCCATTTCAACCGTTTAAAGGTTATACTACAAAGATAAAGAATGATGGTGCATATATTGTAAATAGAGAAACTAATGAGATGACTACAAACTCTCAACCTTCTCCACAACATGTTCCCGTAAAATTATTATCTCAACTTGGTCCAGATGCTAGAACTGCCTATAATGCTATTGGTGATACCGTTATTGCTGCTACTCCATCAACATCTTCCACTGTAGTTAAGATTCGTGGTGAAGTTGGTAATATGGTGAGTAAACTTCAGTCGATGACAAGCGATGTTAAAGGTGCTGTAGGAAATATCTCTGGTAAAATCTCTAAAGTTATAGGTGGTGTTACTGATTCTATCAAAGGATTATCCAAGGGAATAATCAATAACATGACTAATAATCTTTTTGCGAATGGGTTAGCACCTAAATTGAAGGGTGGGTTGGATGTATTATATAAAAATGTTTATGGAGCAGTTTTATCTGCTACAGGTAAGACAAGTATAGCAAAGAAAGCTGGAGCAAAAGCACAAGCAGCTTTAACAGGACCGATTGGTGCTATTCAAAATTTATTACCATGTATTACTTCAAAAATTATTGGTGGTATTGGCGACGTTATTAAAGGATTGCTTCAAGGTATAGCAGATAATGTTCAGAATTTTGTGTCTTGTATTGCCGATCAATTTATGGGTGGTTTAATGAACACTATAATAGGTGGCATAGCTGGAATGTTAGGAGGTCCTCTTGGTGCAGTTGGTAAAATTCTTGGATTTGTTGGTGGTTTCGATCCTGTTGGTTGGCTTAGAGGTAAGGCAGAAGGTTTAAATGGAATTCTTAATGCTCTGACTTGTTCTACTTCTGAACCAACATTTAACAAAAAAACTGGTGAGTGGACTATTGGTAAAGGTGCTAAAAATGCTTTAGGTGTTTCTGTTGATGCTATCTTAGCTGTTGCAAATGCTGCTGATGAGTTGGTAGGTTCTCTTGTTGATGGTGTTCAAGCTATAAGTGTTGCTGCTGGACCACAATCATTAGGATTATTTGATTTCATGAATCCTAGTGTAAGTAATCCTGGATTTAAGAGTGGATTAGGTGAATGTTATGCTGGTCCTCCTTTAAATTGTGCTGGAATAAAAGTAAATATTTTTGGTGGTGGTGGTACTGATGCAATTGGAAAGGTAATTATGGGATCTATTCTTGGTGATGGTGCTGATGCCGTAGGAAGTCTTATTGGAATTGATTTGGTAAGTGGTGGATCTGGTTACACAACACCTCCATATGTTGAAATAACTGATAATTGTAATAAGGGTTATGGTGCTGTTGCTAGAGCAGTTATTGATTATGATGAAAATTCTCCAACTTATCAGCAAGTAACTGACATATATGTTGTATCAGAAGGTGAAAATTATCCAATACCAGAAACTCCTGTTCCAATTGGTATAGATCATATAGTTATTGTTAATCCTGGTCTTGGATATTATAAAGATGATAAGGTTACTGATGGTGAAAATGAATACGACATTCTTGTTGATAATGATGGGCATATTGTAAATGTTATTCCACCTGATAATACTCTAACCACAAAGAAAGATATTGAAGATCTACCTTTACTTCAAGTTACATCAAGTACAGGGTATGGGGCTATATTAAAACCATCATTGAAGGCGAAACCAACATACCAAGGTGAAGTCAAGCAAGTTATTGATTGTATTAGTTGAAATAAATAAAAGGGTATAGTATTAGAATATGTCAGAAAGACCAACAAATTGGCAACAAAGACAATATCTTTCGTTTGGACCACATTTTAGAATAGAGACTGCTAATCCTCAAATGGGATTAAATGGATCTACTGTGTATGATTTATTCGCACAGACTGCTAGTGGTGACAAGAGCGTTGTTGGTATGTCCAATGGTGGAATATATCATATTTACAATGATCAGTGTATTGAAATAGTTGGTGGACAAGAAGATGATTCTTGTGGACCTAATATAATGCTTACTGCTAAAACTGGTGATGTTTGGATTACTGCACAGCAGAATGGTGAGGTGAAGATAAGAGGGAAGAATATAGTGGTTGATGCTGATGATGATTTGGATTTAGTTGCTGGTAATAATATAACAATTAGAGCAGGAAATAGAATATTACTTAAATCAAATGTGGCAGATTGTGATGCTTTGCGTGGAAATTTAGCACCTAGAGATGTTACTTTTATGGGTCAAGTATATAAAGGCACTAAAGCTGGTCTTGATGTCATACCATCTGGTGGAGGAATCACATGACCCAAGAAAAGGAGAAGTTTCCACATAATCCCGATTATGATAGGAAGGATACCAATACGGCATCTCAGATAACTGAATTTAATGATGATGTTTATGTATATGGTACTCTTTATGCTGATGTATTTGGTTCTGCTTTAAGTGTTGATAATTTAACCGAATTAACTGTTGGTAAGTTAACAGTAGAAGATGATGCGTTCTTTGAACAAGATGTTTATATTGATGGAGAGTTATATTCAGAATATTTAACAGTAAAACAAAGATTTAATGTTGGTGTTGGTGGTACTGTTCTTACTGCTATATCATCAGAAAAATATGAAGATGACGGGCAGATACCAGGTCGAGTAGGTATAGGAACTTCACAACCTGACGGTAGATTGCAGGTGTCTGTTGGTGGTGAGGGTCTTGACCCAGAAATGCCAATTGACCCTCTTTATTCTGCTCTTATTGTTACTGATGAAGGCTCTATTGGTATTGGGACAACACAACCAGATGGTAAATTCCAGATTGGTAATGAGTGCTTAACAGTTACTGAAGAGTGTAGAGTTGGTATTGGAACTACACTTCCTGATGGTAAATTGCAGGTTGGTTGGAGAGATAGTGGTTTTATTCTTGCACAAAATGCCACTACTGGTGTAACTTCAGTAGGTATAGGAACTACACAACCATATCAAAGATTGCAGGTTGGTGAACGTGATAATTCTTTTGTTGTTACAGAAACAGGTACTGTTGGTATAGGTAGTACAGATCCTGGTAATATACCTGGATATAATGTAGGTACAGACGGTCCAATAAAACTTGATGTAGAAGGATCTGTCAAGATTGATAGGAATATAATTGACTCTGCTGATTCGCCAGGTATTAATGGATATTATTTAAATCAAGATGCGAATGGTATTCGTTGGATACAAGCATCTCCTATAGAATTAGATGGTATGTATGCCCAAGATGAGGGTGTTTACTTACCAACAGGTGGAACTGCTCAATTATTTACTGTATTTAATTACAAACAGATTAATAGTAATGGTACTGGTGTAGATAATTTAATTCCAATACCAAATCCAAATAATCCAACAATGATCTGTGATGTGCAGACACAGGATTTCTGGGGTCATAATGGAACTGACATCTATAGGATGACTAAGGTTGGTATTGGTATTAACAATCCAACGTCCACTTTAGATGTTACAGGTACGGTTCATGCTACTGGATCGGTTGATTTTGATTCTACTTTAAATGTAGATGGAGATACAACTTTAAATGCTACATTAGACGTAGATGGTGCTACAACTCTTAATTCAACACTAGATGTAGACGGAGATACAACTTTAAATGCTACATTAGACGTAGATGGTGCTACAACTCTTAATTCAACACTAGATGTAGATGGTAAATCAACATTTAATGATGGAACAGATGCGTCAAGTCCTACAGTTGCTTCTGTACAACTTGATGGTGGTTTAGGTGTTGTTAAAAAGGTACATGTTGGTGGAAAGGTAACTGTTGATGATACCACTCAGTCAACTGATAAAGATACTGGATCTATAATTACTGAAGGTGGTATTGGTATTGAGAAGAATTTAAATGTAGGAGAGAATGCAAAGGTATTTGGTACATTAGAATTAGAAAGTTATTTAATTGATAAGTTAGATGATGTTGGACATAATGCAGGTAGAGCGAAAAATGATTATAGACTGGCTGCTGTTTCTAATGGTGTAAAATGGAGACCTTCTGGAGTAGAGACTAAAAATACTTATTGGGTAACAAAGGATGGAACTGATACTAATACTGGATTATTGGAAGGTGATGCTAAATTAACAATAGGTGCTGCTGCAGCAGTAGCACAACCAGGAGATACAATTAAAGTTCGTTCTGGTGTTTATACTGAAAATAATCCTATTGGATTACAGAGAGATGTTTCTGTAACTGGAGAAGATTTAAGATTAGTTACTGTAGTACCTTCTAATTCTGATAGAGATGTTTTTCATGTTAGGCGTGGATGTTTAATTGAAAATTTAAGTTTTCATGGTGTAAATGGTGTAGCAACGAATCATGATGGAAATATGGGTGCTGTTGCTTTCCCACCAACATCAGTAGATATTAATACTGGAGAATTTTTTGGAGCAGCATCAGGATATACTAATCCTGGACCAGCAAATGAAGGACCAACAGGAAGATATAAGAGTCCTTATATTAGAAACTGTACTAACTTTATGACAGGTAGTATTGGTATGAAGATTAATGGTCGTCATGTAGATGCTTCTTTTGGTGGAACAAATGATCTTGGACAAGATTTGAAGAGTATGGTGTGTGATTCATTCACCCAATATAATGAGGCAGGTATTGGTGTTTCTATTTCACATAATGCTTATGCCCAGTTAGTTTCTATATTTACGATTGGATGTGAGATAGGTATTGGATGTACTTCTGGTGGACAATGTGATTTGACAAACTCTAACTCTTCATTTGGTATTTTTGGATTAGTTGCTGATGGTGTTGGTGCTGTTGAATTTGATGCAACAACTGAAGAGGCAATTGGTGGAGAATCTGATACGATTAAGTTATTAGATTGTGAAGATTTTAATAGTCCTACTAGACGGCAAAGAACACCATTTGATGGACAGGGAGCATACTTCCATTTAAATTTGAGTACGTATCAGGATGTTTTACCTGCCTTTACTGGAACTGTAACCGAACCACTTCAACTTATTAGAGGTATAACAATAACAAATGGTGGTAATCCTGGTGATTATAGTGCTTCTGCTCCTCCTGTTGTTACTGCTAGTTTACCTCAAGGTCCTGAGGCAATTTTTGCTGAATTTTCACCAAATATAAGTGAAGAAGGTATTCTTACATCAATTGATGTTATTGCTAGTGGTAGGAATTTCTTACCTAAGAATAATAATGTTTCTACTAGAGATAATACTAAAGAACAGGAAGTTATAATTACTATTTCTGGTACTGGATCTGCAACTGCTGAAGCAGATATGGATCCAATTCTATTTACTGTTGATGAAGCAACTGAAACTGCTACATCAGGACCAAATAAAGGAAAAACTACAGTTACATTTAATGAATTTATTCCATATGCTGTTGCTGCTGGTACTAAAGTAGAGTTAGTAAGGTTGAGTAGGATTATTACCAGTTCACATTCTTTTGAATATATTGGTGCTGGTACAGATATAAATACAGCTAACCCATTCCAGGCTGGAAAACCAATACCAGAAAATGAAGTTGTTGCCATTAATGGTGGTCAAGTTCCTTTCACAAGTACGGAT
>MDTB01234136.1_pt1 | contig 16102 bp, 13 predicted proteins | sample 811161 | NCBI WGS metagenome assembly MDTB01 (sample SAMN05326650, study PRJNA326480) | marine metagenome | isolation source: seawater | place: Mediterranean Sea | collected 2009 | reverse complement strand
TTGAGCATTTAGGCGAATTTATTGAACTAGAAGTTGTGCTCGGCCAAAATCAGCAAACCGCGGTCGACGGTGAAAAGATTGCGGCGGAGTGGATGGAAAGAATAGGGATTTCCCGTGAGGATTTATTCGGCGAAGCCTACATCGACCTTCTTTCCAGAATGAGTTCTTAGCGATCTTTTTCGGGATTTTCTTGAGAGGGATAAGGCCAAGGTCCGAATCGCCGTTCCCGGTATTCCATCAAGCCGTGCGCGGCGTGATACAACGATCCACACTCCAGAGGAATAGGCTCTGTTTTTTTAAAGAGTTTACAAAGCTGCACCACGGCTTGTTCTACCCAAGGTGCTGAGAGCTGATCAGGAGGAAGCGCCAAGGCTAAGAATTCCAGGGTATGGCCTGTCGTATTGATACGCAAAGCGAGATCAGCAGATGTGCCCGGTCGCGAAAAATAATTGGTGGAGAAAGAGCCATCGGGTTGTTGGAATCGGCGAGCTGTCTCAATGGCTCCAGTAATTTTGTCTTCTGCATCTTTCCAGGGACCCTGTAACTCACCGCCACGATCTTGATAGGAATCGATTGCCATCGTCATACCGATCAGTCGATGCGACCCGCCACAAGCGCTCATCGAAAGGTCCTGATCCGCCTCCATTTGCACCACTTTTCCCAAATCCCAGGTTTCTCCATCGGAAGCCTGCCAATCTTGATCGAAATCGTCGAGATAGCGGGTCAGGGCGATCAAAGACCAACTACATTCCTTCCCGGGGAAGATATCCCACATCGATTGCTGGACCACATCCCATAATTGATATTCCTGTCCTTGGAAAACAATTTTTTGTTCCTTTGACAAACCACATTGGCTCATCACGGCAAGCCATTGGTCCTCGTGTCCCTGCCCAGTTTTGGTTCCAGGCTCCATCACCATTTTTAAGCCCCTGCGACCTCCCGGAAGATCTTTGCTCCCATGCCTCAGCGTCCAGCCTTTCATTTGGTTACCATCTAAAACCCACTGCATCGCCGGTACAGCGTCATCCCCATTCTGGACGTTGAATTTCATGCCGAACGGCAGGGCACCGTGAAGGATTTGCCATGCCGCGTTGACATCCAGGTTGAGTTGCCTCTCGTTGAATGTATGCAGAAGCGCCTCATCAACCATCTCTCGTAACGCATCGTCCGATACGTCTGTTGATGTGCCCGACGTTTTCTTTGGTTCCGTGATCGGTCCAGATCCGCAGCCTAGCAAAGTGGCCAACAGCAAAAGGGGTACCAGACGAGTACGCATCAAAAAATCTCCGAGTTTCTATGGGATTGCGAGTCGAAGCATACCAACCCAGGGAATGGCAAGCCAGATTAAATTCCTCGGCGGTTATCGACCCGAGAAACCCCTCACGGGGTGATTCTACTCCACTTCCTTCGGTTTGAGCCCTTTCCCTTGCAAAGGATTGTGCAAAAATATGGATAGCCGTCTAAGTTGACGTTAATTGTACCGTCACGCAAAATCTCCAAACGCGTGATTGACGAGAAGGATTTGAACCTATGATATTTGACCCGCTTTACATGTTGATGATTCTCCCCGCCATGGTTCTGGGTATCTGGGCGCAGTTCCGGATTCATTCTGCCTACGGTCGGGCGGCAAAACAGCCAGCGCCACTCAGTGGTGCCGCTGCTGCCCGCCATGTGCTTGATTCAGCCGGTTTGAGTAGTGTTTCAATTGAACAGATTCCCGGTCAACTGACCGATCATTATGATCCACGTGAAAAAGTTTTGCGACTGAGCGGCGATGTCTACACAAATCGATCACTTGCGGCTGTCGGGATTGCGGCCCATGAGGCCGGACATGCCATTCAAGATGCACAGAGCTACGCACCTTTGGTAGTCCGTAATGCGGTGGTACCGGTTGCTAATTTTGGTAGTAATGCGGGGATCTGGATGTGCATTTTAGGGCTCATTTTTAGTTGGCAGCCATTGTTGGTTTTCGGTATTGTCATTTTCAGTGCCGTGGTATTTTTTCAATTGATCAACCTGCCGGTTGAATTTGATGCCAGCGCGCGAGCGAAGCATGAATTGGTTGCGCTTGGAATTGTGCCAGCGGTCGAAATGCAGTTTGTCAACAAGGTGCTTAACGCCGCTGCTCTGACCTATGTTGCAGCAACGTTGCAAGCCGTAATGACACTGCTGTACTTTGTAATGCGAGCCCGCGACTGACTCGCTTCGTCGCAGTGGGAATGCCCCGAGGGGTCAGGGAAGTCGCGGTTCAGCGATTCCAATGAGCTTGCCATCCGTGCTGTACCCAACGCACTGCGTTGCCCCCGTATAATCGAGTGGGGTGAGCGTGTGCCCTCTTCGCTGGAGATCTTCGAGTACCTTTTCAGGAAAGGACCATTGCTTGAATCGTCTTTCTACAAAAAGTTGATCCGGTCGCCATTGATGATGGAATCGCGACGCAGCAACCGCTTCACGAAGTGTCATGTTTCTATCAATGAGGCGCAAAATCGTCAGCACAACCTGACTGATGATTTTCGGTCCGCCCGCTGCACCCAGGGTAAGAATCGGTTTTCCTCCTTGCATCACAATCGTAGGACTCATGCTAGAAAGGGGGCGTTTACCTGGTTCGATCCGGTTGGCTTCAGCGCCGACGAGCCCAAACGCGTTGGGTACTCCAGGTGCGAGTGAGAAATCATCCATTTGATTATTTAAAATAACTCCGGTACCGGGCACAATAATCTTTGAACCAAAGGGCGTGTTTACCGTGGTCGTAAGAGCGACCCAGTTGCCCGTCGTATCGGCAGCTGCAATATGCGTGGTATGTTTGCCAAATATTTTCTCTTCTGCCTGTAGGGGAGTACCATGATGCTTCACCTGACTTGCTTGTTTGCGATCGATTTTTGTCGCCAACTTGTTTGCATAATCAGCGGAAATCAATCCAGTGGGCACGGGAGCAAAGGCCGGGTCACCCAGCCAGTAAGCGCGATCTGCAAAGGCTAGCTTCATCGCTTCGGTCGTGAGGTGAACAAATTCAGCCTGGCTGGCGCGCTTTAAGTCAAAGTTTTCCAGAATGTTGAGTATTTCAGCCACGTGAACGCCACCACTGCTCGGGGGTGGAAACCCAACGATGGTCCGATTTTGATATTGAGAAATTAGGGGTGTCCGCTGCTGTACTTGATAGGCGTGGAAATCTTCCGCCGATAAGACACCATTGTTTTTTTTCATCCAAGCGGCGACTTGCTGCGCAAATGGCCCCTGATAAAACCAGTCTGCCCCATGCGTAGCGATTTCTCGATAGGTGCGCGCGAGATCGGGCAGTTGTAAATTTTCTCCTTGACGATAGGGGGTTTTATCGGCATGGAGGAGGACTTTTCGCGTTTCCGCAAACTGGAGGATATTTTTTTGCTCACCCGCAAGCCGTTTGGCAAAGGTTGCGTCAACAGAAAAACCATGCTCGGCAATTTGGGCAGCAGGAAGAAGCAAATTTTTCAGGGGAAGCGACCCATATTGTTCTGCAGCATAAGCGTAGGCTGCCAACGCGCCGGGAGTGCCCACAGCCAAGGCCCCGGTGCGGCTTCGTTCGGGAACAACTTTACCATTGGCCATAAAGAGTTTGCTTTTCGTTTTTTGTGGTGCTGTCTCTCGGCCATCAATCGCGATAAGCCTTCCGTCTTCTAGTCGCAGTACCAGAAAGCAGCCCCCCCCAATCCCCGAGTTGTGGCAGTCGACAACTCCTAGTGTGAAAGCTGCAGCAATCGCGGCATCAACTGCATTTCCACCATCCTTCAGAATTTGCAGGCCCACCTTGGTTGCGAGAGGGTGGACCGTGGCCATCGCCCCTAAATGATTCGACCCGGCAAATACAGAGTCGGCGCAAAAAATAGAGTGCAAGATCAAAAAGAAGGCAGCAATCATTTTCGAGATAGTGATGGAATGCATGTTCAATGTTTCTCAGTTGCACATGTGATCTGTCAGAAAAGATGAAAAGATAAAATACGCCACCTTTTCAAATCAGAATTTTCACGTATGGGTCTGCTGCTCACCGTGGCGTCATCGATTATAAAGGTAAAGGTCTGCGAATTCGCACAACGTTATGGTGAAAAAAGGATTATTCCCCCGATGAACCTCCTGCGTCTTGCCTTGTCTGGTTGGAAATTGAATCGATCGACCCATATCGCTTTACTTTTGGCCGTGGCGACCACCACCACGGTACTCACCGGCGCACTGCTCGTGGGAGATTCAGTCACCGGTAGCCTGCGCGATTTAATTCTTGGGCGTCTCGGTCGAGTCGATCAAATGGTTCTCACGGATGTTTTCTTCGGAGAAAACTTGAGTGCGCAGCTACAGAGCCGAGCTGATTTTAAGCAAAATGGCATGCTTGCGGAGTCAGTCATTCTCGCCCGTGGATCACTTAAGAACCCCGGTCAAGAGCGGATCGTTTCCGATGTAACCGTTTTCGGTTGCGATGACTCTTTCTGGCAATTGGGTGAAGGCGGCCCCGTTGTTCCGCCCCAGGCAGGCGAAATTGTTCTTACCGATCGTCTCGCATCGAAAGCTTATTTGGACGCCCGCGTGGGTGATCGGGTGATTGTGCAGTTGGGGCAACCACAATTGATTCCCGGAGAAAGTCCATTGGGTCGAAAAACGGAAACGGTAAGACGTCGGGCCTGGAATGTGGTAGGCGTTGTGTCTGCGGATGGCATCGGAGGTTTTTCCTTAAGCCCGAGTCAGCAGCGTCCGCTCAATGCCTTTGTGGGGCGTACTGAACTTGCAGAAATGCTTGACCAGCATGGCAAAGTGAATTTGTTATTGATCGGACGCGAACAAAGAGATTCCGATTCGTCCTTCTCAGTAAATACAGTTTTACTTTCACCACAGTTAAAAGATTATGGGCTTGAGTTGCAGTCGATCACAAAAAAGTCTGAAGATAGCGATGGATACACCGATTTAACCGCAGAGCGAATGATGTTGCCACGAGACATACAGGTCGTGGCAGAAAAAGTTTGGACAGAAAAAGACAAACCGCAAGCTGCGTTAACTTATCTTGCAAACTGGATAAAAGCCGGGTCGCGAAGTATTCCCTATTCAACCGTGACTGCCATTGATTCGATTGAAGCGATTGGGCCACTCCTGTTGCCCGATGGTCGTCCTCTGCTGCTAGCGGATGATGAAATTGTGCTCAATAGCTGGGCCGCTAAGGAGCTTGACGCCCAACCGGGAGATCAGGTTGAAATTACTTATTTTGATCCCGAAACGACGCACGGGCAGGTCGAGGAGCGGACCGCAGAATTTCGCCTGCACTCGATCGTTTCACTCTACGATGCCGAAAAAAATCCCACTCTGGTTAATGATCGTAACCTAACTCCGGAACTTGCTGGAGTTACCGACCAAGAGTCGATCGACGCGTGGGATCCGCCTTTTCCATTCGATGCGACAAGGGTTCGCGACCAAGATGAATCTTACTGGGATCATTATCGGGCAACCCCCAAGGCTTTTATTTCAAGGCAACGTGGAGACGCGCTTTGGGGAAGTCGCTTCGGTAATCTGACGTCACTGCGCGTCCCGAGATCAAAGGCTGAAACACCGGATGCCGCGCAGTTGCGCTTGCAGAGTCGATTGGAAGAAGAATTGAACCGTTCGGAGAGGTTCGCATTTCGCGATCTGCGGAAGGAGTTGCTCGGAGCTGCGGGTGGAACCACGCCCTTTGGTTTGTTGTTCTTGTGTTTCAGTCTATTTTTAATCGTTTCTTCCCTGGCACTTCTTACGTTATTGTTTCGCCTTGACGTGGATCAGCGGGCGACTGAATGGAGTTTGTTTTCTGCGATCGGATTTACCCGCGCGCGAATATTACGCTTGCTCTTCCTGCAGACATTTTTTTTAGTTGGGGCAGGGGGGATGATTGGACTCGCTTGCGGAATTATTTATGCAGCAATCATGGTGTTCGGCTTACAGACATGGTGGGTGCAGGCGGTAACGACTCCCTTTGTTCACTTGCATTTATCTTTCGGAAGTATCGTGAGCGGTTATGTGGCTAGCGGGGTTGTTTGTTTTCTCGCAATCTTATGGTCTTTTCGGTTGCAGCGAAGAGCGACGTTGCAGTGGAGGCTTTATTCGAATTCAGAGATGCATTCATCGCTTACGTCATCACAGCATCTTTCCTGGTGGTGTGCGTTTTTCTTTTTGCTTACCTCGGTGTTTGTTGTTCTGGCTATTTTTGGCCCACCGTTTTTACGAACCGGCCTTTTTTTCGGGGCAGGGAGTTCAGCACTGCTCACTGGAATTACTTTCCTCGGTGGTTTACTTCATCGGATTGGTGCAGATCGTCAAAATCAAGGGATGCGCAGTCTCTATCGATTAGTCGGCGTTAGTTTAAGTAGACAGCCACAGCGGAGTTTATTGACAATCGGTCTAGTCGGTGCTGCGACCTTTATGATTGTGGCCGTCAGTGCCTTTCGCCTTGAACAAAGAAACCAAGGACAGTTCAACCTGATTGCAGAAAGCGTATTGCCTCTCTACTTCGACTTAGGAACCGTTGCAGGTCGAGAAGAATATGGTTTAACGGATAGAACAGAGGGTTCACTGGAAAATACAACGTTTGTTTCTCTCCGTGCGCATGGGGGCGATGATGCGAGTTGTCTCAATCTCTATCGAGCGAGACAACCTAAATTACTCGGCGTTCCCCTTGAAATGCCCTCAGATTTTTTTGTGGAAGATCTTGGAGACAAATCGTGGAATATTTTAGGCGACGATTTAGGAGATGATGAATCGGGAACGCGGATTGTCCCTGTGGTCCTTGATCAGAATACGGCCAGATACGGATTGGGACTTTACGGTGGTGTGGGTGAGCAATTTGAAGTGAAAGAGCAAGATCGTAAAACGACATTCCAAGTCGTTGCTCTTTTGAAAAATAGTTTTTTTCAAGGTGCGCTGCTATTGGGCGAAGACGAATTACTGCGTTTATACCCGGAAACAGAGGGCTATCAATATTTTTTAATCGATGCTTCCGAGGCGGCCTTGCCGGAGACCGCGACAATGCTCGAAGATCAACTTGCTGATTTCGGTTTTGATGTTCAGCCCGTCGCGGATCGTTTGGCAATGCTTTACGGGGTTCAAAATACCTATTTGGCGGCCTTTCAAACGCTCGGGGGACTCGGTTTACTTCTCGGGACTTTGGGGCTCCTTGCCGTGCAAGTTCGCAATATTTTCAGTCGTCGCCATGAATTTGCTTTACAGCAGGCCTTGGGGTTTAGCAATCGTCGACTTTCACTGATGCTTATTCTTGAAAATATGTTTCTTTTGACCAGCGGGCTTTTGTTGGGCATGGCATCCGCATGTGTCGCGATCCTGCCACACCTCCTCGACGAAGGAATCAGAGTGCCCTTATTTGCAACGAGTGGACTTTTAATGCTTGTGCTTCTAATTGGTCTGTCTGTGGGTCTATTTTCGGTGCGGCAGTTGCTCAAGGCAGTGCCTATTGCCATACTTCGCGGGGAGTGAGTCTGCCCCCCTCTGTCCAAATGTTCTCCTTTGTTAGACTGGTTCGCAAGATATTCTTTCGCGAGGTGGAGTGCCATGAAATTTTTATTTGTGATCGGATCCATTGCTCTTACCGTACTTAGCTGGGGCATGTACGGGCCGGTGCTCCATCGTGGGCAGCAAGATATGGATCACACTCGACTGTTGCCTTTTTTCTTTGTTGGCGTGGCTTACTTTTTTATTGCCGTTGCGGTGCCGGCAGTTTTACTGCGCACCCGTGGTGAGTCTGGACGATGGACGACGGGAGGCGGTTTCTGGAGTCTCCTGGCTGGGGCAGTTGGTGCGTTTGGTGCGCTTGGAATCATTCTGGCATTTGAAAGTGGCGGCAATCCGGTTTATGTGATGCCGATTGTGTTTGGAGGTGCTCCAATCGTCAACTCGTTAATTACGGCGCGAATGAATAAACTGACGCGAGAGATTGGATCTATTTTTATTGCCGGATTGATGATGGTCATTCTAGGTGCGATAACGGTTTTGATCTTCAAGCCCTCCTCGCCAGCACACGCTACGAGCGTTGCTTCTATGCATTGGATTTGGTTGATTTCCGCGATCGCTTGTACGGTTCTTTGTTGGGGGGCGTATGGTCCTTTCTTGCACAGAGGACAAATGAAGATGGATGGCAGTCGTCTGCGACCACTGCTCTGTGTCGGACTAGCCTATTTTGCAATCGCCGTTGTCGTGCCCACGATGTTGCTCAGTGGCGGATTGGATGGTGGTTGGGGGGCGTTTCGAATCAGTGGAACCTGTTGGAGTCTTGCTGCGGGTGCCGCCGGGGTTTTTGGATCGCTCGGGATTATTATGGCTTTCAACTGGGGGGGCAGGCCTATTTATGTCATGCCTCTGGTGTTTGGAGGGGCGCCGGTTGTAAACACGTTTTGGGCAATCCTCCAACGGGCAGACAGTGGTCCCATAAGTCCTTTCTTCTGGGCAGGTCTGATACTGGTGATTGGGGGTTCGGCAATCGTACTTATCTTTTCGCCGAAGGGTAGTGCGGGATCGGGTGGGGCTAAAAAGAATTCCGAACCGAAGAAATCAGAATCGAAGAAAGAAGTGCCGCCAAGAAGAGAATTACCGCCAAAATTTGAGTCCCATGAACTCCCGGATAAAGGGGCGTCGACTGAAAACGCGGAAACAGCGGCGGAAACAGGGGAGCATCATCAGGATCAAGATGTGGCACCTCCATCGAATCAGCCCCACGATGAAACTAATTAGGGTAGGTTGTTCGCTTATCGTTCACTCCGTTCGGATGACGTTCTCATGCGGAAATTTCTCAGTAGTCGAGGACGCGAATGACAATAACTGAAAAAATGGCCGAGGTTGATGATTTATTGACCCACGTTTGGATGGTCCGCACCTTCCTGAAACACTCGGAGGAGGCAGAAGAAGATGAGGATCTCCAGAAAGTGCACCGCATGCTCTACGACTATATGCATGCATTAGGTGTGTTTTGGGATAAACGTGATGCGGAGGGTTACATCGGTCAGGCGAGTCGTAAATGGCATCGCCTACGCAATGCCAAGGATCAATTCGTAGAATTGCAACCTGAAATTTCAACCCATATGAATTTTCAAATGGCGCGGAGATCCTTGGAGCAAGCCGTTGATAAGATTGGCCGTCTACTCGGCACCGTTTCATGAAGATGCCGGTGATTATCAGTATTGAAAAATATGGGTCGCCCCATTATTTCGTGTTCCTGGAAAGGTGGGAAGCAACCCTCTTTTGCCCGGTCCAGGAGCATGCCACAATACTAACGACTAACGCACATTGAATGTTTTTTAGGGAGTGGCCGAAAGATGTCGCAGGTCAGCACACAAATTTTAGAAACCTTTGACAACCCGTTCCCGGAACGGGATTACTGCATTGAAATCGTCTGTCCGGAGTTTACCTCACTTTGCCCCAAAACAGGCCAGCCTGATTTTGGTGTCCTGACTTTTACCTACTGCCCGGATGCGCGTTGTATTGAATTAAAAAGTTTAAAAATGTATTTGCAGCAGTTCCGCGACCAAGGAATTTTTTACGAAAATATTACCAACAGCATCGTGGAGGATCTGGTGAAAAAGATTGAACCAAGGCATCTCAAATGCGAAGCCGCATTTAGTGCGCGTGGCGGAATCACGACCAAAGTGACTGTTCAATATCCCTCGCCGGATGAGAAAAAAGAAGACTGATCAATGCCAGAAAAACCGGAAGTGATTTTGAGTGGGTTTGCTGACGAAGCAGCGAATCATAAGACGGCAGTGGAGCAATTTGCTGCCTTTGCTGCCTTGGGGCTTCAGTACTACAGCATCCGCTTTATTGATGTCGGCAACGGTATCAAGAATGTGATGAAATTGACAAAGTCGGAAATCACCAAGATTCGCCACTTGGAGAATGAATATGGGATGAACGTGTCTTCGATTGGATCTCCAATTGGAAAAGTTAAATTAAGAGACATCGAAGATGGGACAAAGAATCCATACATCCCCTTCAAGAAATATCTGGAGAAGGATGTTGCCAAGGCTTGTGATTTAGCCCATGCCTTCGAGACAAAACTCATCAGAGGATTTTCATTTTACCATCCCAAAGAGACTCCTTTGGAGGAGCACATTCCGCAGTGTGTCGACCAGTTATCCCAGATTGCAGAGGCGTGTCATCGTAGTGATTTAACTTTTGGGTTAGAGGTTGAAGCTAATTTGGTGGGTCAGAACGGAGAGTTCCTTTCCGAGATTCATCAGCGTGTGAATCACCCGGCTCTGGTATTGATCTTTGATGGGGGTAACCTGGTCACTCAGGGATTTGATGCTCCCGGGGTTTTCGCACAATATAAGGCAATGAAGGATGCGATCGGCTGGTTTCATATGAAGGATTACAAGCATCCCGGGAAAGTCACAAGGATCGAACACGTCGATGAGGAAGCGTTACGACATTTTGTTCCAGCTGACGAGGGGCAAAGTGGCCACGAATTAATTCTTAAAGATTTTTGTGATTCGTTACCGCGATTAACAAAAAAGTTGCAACGACGCGGCATCCCCGGTGTGTTTATTGACTTGGAACCACACTTAAAAGGCGGGGGACAATTCGGCGGATTTAGTGGTCCGGATGGACTTGGGGTGGCTCTCCGCTCGCTTTGTCAGATTTTAGACCTCATTGGCATTGAGTATCGCTTGCGGGACTTTGCGGACGTGAAGGCAACGCAGGGTTATTAATGACCTGCCCGACATTCGTGTCGGCTCGTTTTATACTCCGTCTCACTTCAGCATGCAGTGCAGGTATTGCTGTAGACCCGGTAGACCCTTTGATTTGGTCGCGCTATTTCTCTGCCGATTTCTCTCTGATCATCCTCTTCGGCAAGAAATAGGTCTCTCGGGAAAAACGATTGCATATATGAGTTAATTGTGTCGATTATTCCAAGGCAAAGATGGTGTCTCACCTATAAGCAGTAGGATGGACTCTCAGCAGACAGTGTGTCCGGTGGGCGCAAGGGCACCAATAAACCGACTCAAATCGACCCAATTTTAACGAGATAAGATATTTTGACATAAAGACTTAAGCTGTTTTTATCGAGTATGGGCAATTGGTACTGTAGCAGGTATGGATAAACTCTTACGGGAGTACTGCGTACTATAAGGTGGCCGACGCGAATCTTTTTCGCGGCCGAGGCACTATTCGCAGTAGGAAGGATAGGCAAACGATGGCGAGAAAAGACGAAATTCAACGGATGCGTGATGTATTAGTTATCCGTCGCGATGCACTTCGCCGGGCGTTAGCTGGCGATTTAAGTCTGCTTTCTGATTTGCAGCAGCAGGGCAGTGGTGATGTGATTGATGCGGCGCTCGATTCGGCTCAGGGTGAAATCAACTCACAGCTAGCCGAGGTGGAGAGTAGAGAATTAGGGAGTATTGAAAAAGCGCTGGAGCAGATGCGCGACGGTTCCTATGGCCTTTGTGAACATTGCGATAAAAAAATTCCACTCGCTCGACTCAAGGCATTGCCCTACGCAACTACCTGTATTGAATGCCAACGTCTTGCAGAAGAGGGTCGTTTGGAAGGTGCGGGCGATGCAGATTGGAGTCGTGTGCTCGATTCCAATAACGATAAAGATGTGACAATCAGTGACATCGAGATGGATGTATCCTGATTCTCCTTAACAAAGTATTTTGGCATTTTTGCTCACCGCCACTGCAGCTGATAGATCTGTCGCACGCAAGAGAATCTTACGATTCGTCTGTAGTTCTTAGGGAGACTTTAGCGTATGTTTTCAATGTTGGAGCAGGAAGCCCCCCAACAGCGTTGCGAACTTTGTCATTCGCGGACCGTTATTCTTTTGGTGTTCGCATTCTTTTGCACATCACTGAGTGTAACAACTGTAACATTTGCACAAGTCGGTCCCCCATCCATCACAGTGAAACAAAGAGAGCAACTCTATCGGGAAATTGTCCGGGAGACGGCGTCGCTGAAAAGCCAAATTGACCTACTCAAAAAGATTGTGAAGGTCGTGCGTCCATCGGTTGTTCACATTGAAATTAATGGTGGAACGTCTCGACGGAATCGATTGCCGGACGAGACAGGTTCGGGGGTCGTGTTCAAACGGGCCGATAAGTTTTATGTGCTGACAAATCGTCATTTAGTGCGGTATGCCGATCTTAATGAGGTGACAATTCGGTTTTCGGACGGAAGAGAGATTCAACCGAAAAACATTTGGCTCGATGCGGGCACGGATGTCGCAGTACTCGGCATCGATTCAGCTCAATTGATTCCTGCCCGTATTGGTGATAGTCAAGAACTAGAAATCGGCGAATATATTCTTGCGGTAGGGAGTCCTTTTGGTTTAAGTCATTCGGTAACCTTTGGTATTATCAGCGCGAAGGGACGTCGTGATCTGGAGTTGGCGACTGATGGAGTGGCGTATCAGGACTTTTTACAAATTGACGCCTCGATTAATCCAGGCAACAGTGGTGGACCGCTGGTGAACTTAGGTGGAGAGGTTGTCGGTATCAACACGGCAATTGCCAGTACGTCGGGACGTCATGAGGGTGTTGGTTTTGCGATCCCCATTAATATGGCGATGAAAATTGCAGACCAGTTGATCGACAAAGGAAAGGTGGTCCGCGGTTTTTTGGGGGTGAGTCTCGATTCTCGATTTTCACATGATGCGGCAGTGCGACTGGGACTTAAAACTCCTCGCGGCGCAAGGGTAACGGGAATTACCCAAAATTCAGCCGCCTCACGCGCACGGGTTCGGCCGGGTGATGTCATTGTGCGTTTTAATGGCACGTGGATTGAGAGCGATGATCACCTCGTAAATGAAGTCAGTATGACTCCTGTCGGGGAACCGGTTTCCATGAAGGTTTTTCGCGATGGCGAGATGGTCGAGCTGACCGTTACGGTCGGAGAGCGCGAACTGGATAATCGTTAAACGAAATAATAATGGCACGTGTAAACCGTGCCAAGTTCGTCAGGACGCTTTCGCAAGCCCACGGAGGATGTAGTCCATCGTAGCGACCACATCAATGTCGGTGATCACCTCCATGTTTGCTTGATTGTCAGGGCGAATGCGACGATCAAAAATGGTTGCACCGAGCGTTAGATCTCCAGAAGACTCTACGTCTCCGTAAAGCGATTTTCTTGCAAAAAGCTCCGGATGAGAAATGACTGCGAGCGCAACTGCACTAGGTAAATGAATACCTTCCAGTCCCCAAACCGTGCGATAAGCGCGAAAGATAAAAGGCAAGAATTTGCGTAAAAGTTTACCTGACTTTGTTGTCGTATCAGAAATCTCATCAAGTTGGTCGTAGGTCATCACAACCTGCTGGGTGACATCTAAAGGAATTAGTGATTTGGTGGTTGCTGAATGGAAGATCCGTTGCGCCGCTGTTGGGTTGCAGTACATGTTGAATTCGGCAGCTGAGGTAACGTCTCCACTACCGAGGCTTCCACCACGAATATAAATTTCTCCAATTAGACTTTCTAAATCTGGTTCTCGGGTGAGAGCCAGGGACAAGTTGGTTAAAGGGCCGAGAGCCACAATGGCAACCTCATCCGGGGCTTTTCTTATCTCTTCGCAGATAACCTTGTCTGCCGGATGCCGGTGATGCAGTTCAGAGACAGCAAACTCGGTGCCCCCAAGCCCGTCTTTTCCATAAAGATGATGAAGATCGCCCAGATATCCAGTGTCTGTTTCTGTTGCGACGCCAATCCGCGGTAACCGCGGTGGGTCAAGTTGCTCGATAATGGCTTGGATGTTTTTTGTAGCCTGCGAGGCGGCAACACAGCCAGCGGTCGCTGTTACCGCAACAACCTCCAATTCCGGATCGAAAAGAGCGAGAGCAAGCGCAACGGCTGCATCCACATGAGGATCGACATCGAGAATTACCTTCTTGGCCATCGGGTTTTCGGACTCATTCCGAACTTGTGATAAAGAATACAAAGACAATTTATTGTTGCATGTGGCTGATTTTATGAGGCCCTTCCCAGGATCACAAGAGGAGATTGCCTTGCCGTCTGTCTTCCCTAAAGATCACTTCCTATTACAATCAGTCCATATCAGGCCCAGCTGATTGTTTTTTTGGCCGGTTGGCCGGTTGATAGAAAGGCAAATCCATGATCGATCGACTTGTGGGGCGAGTTGCTTCGGGGGAACATCTCAGTCGTGAAGAAATGTGTCAGGCAATTGATGGCATGATGCAGGGAGATTGGTCCGATCATCAGATTGCAATTTTTCTTACATCGTTACACACTCGAGGAGAAAATGTCGATGAAGTGATGGGTGCTGCTTCAGCAATGCGGAAGAATATGACGCCGATTCGGTCGTCTCTTGAAGGGCTTATTGACACTTGCGGCACCGGTGGTGACGGCTCGGGAACGTTCAATATTAGTACGGCTGCGGCTTTTGTGGTCGCCGGGTGCGGTCGATCGGTGGCTAAGCACGGTAATCGCAGTATCACAAGCAAAACAGGATCTGCCGATGTGTTGCTGGCTTTAGGTGTCTGTATCGATCCGCCTATTGCAATCGTGGAACAGTGTCTTGAAAAGGTAGGGATATGCTTTTGTTTTGCTCCGCAACTACATCCGGCAATGAGGCATGTTGCATCGGTGCGGAAAAAGTTGGAAATGCCAACGATCTTCAATCTTTTGGGTCCCCTTTGTAATCCGGCATCGGCACCCTACCAGCTATTGGGTGTCGGAAAACCTGCCATCAGGCCACTGCTGGCAGATGCCTTGTGCGGCTTAGGCACCACAAGGACAGTGATTGTCACGGGGACTGACGGATTGGATGAAGTGACGTTAAATGGGCCGACCGATGTGTTAATGATCGAAAACGAGGACGTATCAGAGTTCCAATGGGAACCGTGTGATTTTGGGATTTCTGATAGTTCGCTTGAATCCTTACAGGTGGAGAACGCCGAACAAAGTGCCAATGTGATTGGCCAGGTTTTGGCTGGAGATGCGGGGCCTCATCGAGACATTGTGGTGATGAATGCAGCAGCAGCCCTCTGGGTAGCGAATCCAAAACTGGGACTGAAAGACTGTGCAAAGATGTCTGCTGAGGCAATCGACAGCGGATCTGCTGGGGAAAAACTTGCTCAGATGAGAGAATGGACGGCGACACAAAAAACGTAGGAGCTTATAATTTGCGCCCGAAAGCATGGTTTTTCGCTTCGAGTGGCAGTCTGAGGATATGCCGTACCATTGATTTTTCCTGGCGAGAATTGAAAAAATGCATGCCTTGGCGGTCTTACCGGATCTTTTCCTCGATTCCCACGATTGTTAAAATCTAAGCGTAGCAAACGTGGACCGGGTTTAACCGAGAATCTGCTGCCAAGTAGAGTCACGCAACGGGGCCTTTTCTCGAAAAGAGAAGAGTTTCCTAAAACGAATTTAAAAAGGATTAGAAATGGCAAAACCTGGACGAATCGCAAAAAAAGCGAATCACGGAAAACGGCCGGCCAATAGCAAGGCCCGCAAAGCAAAGCGAAGAAGGGTAAAGACCTAACGTGGCAACCAAAGAGCCGCTCATTCCATTTTCGATGTACGATGTGGATAACGACGTCATTGCGGATATCGAATCGATTCGCAAATGCAATCCCCAGCGTTTTGAAATTGAACAATTAACCGCCGTTGTTTTTGAAGATTTCGAGCAGCGTACGATTGTGGGGTATGTCGATACCAGCCTAGAGGATTTTTGGGTTCGAGGGCACATGCCCGGTATGCCATTGATGCCGGGTGTCTTAATGTGTGAAGCTGCAGCTCAACTCGCTTCGTACTTTGTGCAGAAGAATGATATTCTTGGCTGTGAAATGGTCGGTTTTGGCGGATTGGATAATGTCCGCTTCCGCGGCGCGGTGCGACCGGGGGATCGACTTGTAATTCAATGTAAGCAGAAGCGAGCTCGCAGAGGTGCACTTGTACTTTGCGACTTTATGGGATTTGTGAATGAAAATCTCGTTGTAGAAGGGTCCATTCGAGGCATTCCGCTGCCTGCTGATGCCCTTCGTGAGGTGAGCCCCAGTTAGCCCTACGGCGCGATATTCTCAGGCACGAGAGTAAGTCGAATCGTGCAGTTTCAATCAGGATCCCATGACGAGCAACAACGCGAGGCCATTTGATT
>MDTB01104115.1_pt1 | contig 16102 bp, 19 predicted proteins | sample 811161 | NCBI WGS metagenome assembly MDTB01 (sample SAMN05326650, study PRJNA326480) | marine metagenome | isolation source: seawater | place: Mediterranean Sea | collected 2009 | reverse complement strand
TCAAACACAGAGGCACTGCCTGGATACAGAGAACCGCGACCGGTTATCTGGGCAAGTGTGTATCCTGAAAGCCAGGATGATTTAGCACTTTTGCGACAATCGCTCGAGCGATTGCGACTTATGGACTCGTCTCTTTCCTATGAGGAAGAATCTTCAGGAGTTATGGGGCGTGGATTTCGGTGTGGATTTCTCGGTATGCTCCATATGGAAATTATAACTGAACGACTACGCCGTGAGTTTGATGTAGAACTTATCGTAACGCTCCCAACGACTGTCTATGAAGTAACATTGAAAGATGGTGCTATTCAGACAGTATACACTCCAACTCGTTTTCCAAATGACGGAGAAGCAGCTGGCATCCGGGAGCAATGGGTACGGGCAAGTATTCTTGCCCCATCTGGACATCTCTCTGGTATTATGCCGCTACTGCATGAGCATGAAGGTATGGTAGTAGAAACAGAAACGATGCCTGATGGGCGAACTCAGATAATTGCTGAGATGCCATTACGTGAAATGATGAGAAATTTTTTTGATAAGTTGAAGAATATATCCTCAGGTTTTGCATCGCTTTCGTACGAACAAATAGAGATGCGTGATGCAAACGTAACGCGTCTCGATATACTCATTGCTGAAGAGCTTTCACCTGCGTTTAGTAGAATCGTTTCAAAGAGAAGGTTAGAAGAAGAGGCACGCGAAATGGTAGTAAAACTAAAAGATATGCTTCCCAAGCAGTTATTTGTGGTAAAGATTCAAGCCAAGAGTCAAGGGCGCATTATTGCCGGAGAAAAAATATCAGCGATGCGGAAAGATGTCACTGGATATTTGTACGGTGGTGATATAACACGGAAAAAGAAACTTCTCGAAAAACAAAAGAAGGGAAAGAAAAAAGCACTTGCACGAGGAAGAGTACACATTCCTCACGAAGTGTTTATGAAAGTCATGCGAAGCGAATAAACGTTCTATTTTATGAAATTGGTGCGGAGAGTGCTCCGCCGCCAGGTATGAGGCCTGGAGCGTATAGCATAACCATACTGACAATAATAAGAATCGCTATAACAATCCATATCCATTTCATCGCTTTGCGTGTTTTCTCATCGTATAAGAAACTCATAGACACCAGTATATAATACTCTAAGATTTTCGCACAGTGTATACTATAGATATGTTACGCGTAAGTGATAAACGTGCACTTAAGAAACTTTTCTTTGGCAAACTGGGAATTATTTTTCTTTTAATACTTTTTATACTATTTGCAAAAGGCACATGGGGTGTATACACGAAGGCATCATTTGCGCAGAAAAATAAAGAAAGAGCAGTGCAAGAATTAGAGACGTTGTACAAACGCGAGATGCTCCTTAAAGAAGAACTCGCAAAACTTAATACAAAACGAGGTCTTGAAGAAGAGATACGGCAAAAATTTGATGTAGGCAGAGAAGGGGAGAGACTTATTGTGCTTGTAGATACACCAAGTAGGGAGGAAGTTGTTGAGTTATCAGATGCAGGAATCTGGTTTAGGATAGTACGTTTTTTTGGATTTGAGTAGGAGATTGAGAAGTATCGTATCCCATTTTACTATCATCGCTTTAGTGCGATGCATGATATACTAAATAGGTTACAAAATAATGTCTGCACTATGAGCGATAAACAAGTAGTTATATATAGCACACCAACATGTCATTTTTGCAAACAAGCAAAAGAGTTTTTTGCAGCAAACAATGTTGAGTACACTGAGCATGACGTAGCTTCTGATCAAGAAAAGGCACAGGAGATGGTTACGCGAAGTGGGCAAATGGGAGTGCCTGTGATATTTATTGGAGAAGAAATGGTGATAGGATTTGATGAAGAACGAATCAAGAATCTTCTAGGGCTATAATATATAGTCAATAAACATACACAAAACTCACCGCTTGCGGTGAGTTTTGTGTTAGAGTATTTTCACGCCCTTGTAGTTTAATGGATAAAACAAGTCCCTCCTAAGGACTAGATCTCGGTTCGACTCCAAGCAAGGGCACAAAACGTTAAGAAAAACAGTGCCTGCGCACTGTTTTTTAGTTTTGTGAGGCGGAGCCATGTTTTTGCGACCACAAGGAGCAAAAACGGGCGAGCCCGGGCAGGAGCCACTTAGCGAGTTGGAGCCGTACGGCGAACAATGAGCTTAGTGAGCTGGCGCCAAGATAGTAAGAAAAACAGTGCCTGCGCACTGTTTTTTAGTTTTGTGAGGCGGAGCGGAGTGTATCGAAAATTTATATATACATCCCAAACGTACATATATTTGATATACTATCCTTGTGCCTGACAGAGATAAAAAACTTGATGAAATATATAAATTAGTGCGAAGCAACAATAAAATGTTACGAAGGATGAAGCGGAATGCATTTTTGGGTACAATTTTGAAAATTGTACTGTACGCTATTTTGTTAGGTGTTCCTGTGTATTTGTATTTTACGATTTTCCAACCAATTCTTGCTGAGGTACTTAACGCGTACACACAAATACAAGCAACTGGCGCGCAAATGCAAGACGTGGGAAATCAAATACAAGGAGTTACTGATGCAATACCTTTGAATGAATTGCAAGGGTTGCTTAACGTCATTCCTGGTGTAGACTTCTCAGGAACTCCTCAGTAGACATAATATGCTCGGGTAGCTCAGTTGGTTTAGAGCATTCGCCTGAAGAGCGAAGGGTCGGCGGTTCGAGTCCGCCCCCGAGCACCACAAGAGTAATTCCATTGTTTTTAGCTGCAAAACACTCAGAAAAAGTTGTCATATAAAATATTAAGAAAAGACAATTGAGTGAGTTGATGTCCACATAGAGAGTGCCCAGTCTACATAAACCTGAATAAGGGAGAGAAGTAGGGATGTCATGCCGAGACAAAGTATTATCTTAGTCTTGGTTAGGGAATTTATTTTGTTTACAAAATAAGGAGGACCTCTGCGATAGTGTCCTTGAGTCTGCCCCGATTACAATGATAAAAAACATCCAATTAATTAGATGTTTTTTATAAAGTAAGTTATTTTTCTTTAAAGCTGATGCTGCCCTGCTCTTAGTGTGCTTTTATAATATAATTGTGTGTTTTACATGTTAGAATAACTATAACTCTTATTACTTTTTTGGGTAATATATTTTATGTTCAAAATACATTCAATAGCGGGCCGAATGTTTATAGGGATAATTATTGGTCTTGTTGTTGGAATCCTTGCCATAGTGATGTTGCCAACCTTAGGATTTTCATTGTTTAGCATGTTTGGCTTCGGGACACTCTTGGTGTTTATATTGATGGGTCTGACGCTCGGGCTTGTTGGGATGTTTGATAGACATCCCGTTTTTGGATTTTCCATGCGGTGGTGGATACGTGGAGCTGTTGCAGGTTTCTTGTTCACGCTGATGTATATCCTACTTGGATACTCATCACTTGAAGTGGTTATGGCATCAAACCTCGTCTCATGGATGGGTTTTTCTTCACCATTTTGGGCACTTATTGATGGCATTCTTATTGGCTTGTTTATGGGGTGGATGGAAACAAAGTTTGCAGGAGAGGGGTCGTCATTGCCGCTCGTATAGTCTGTATATGCACATGTGTGGATGAGGCTTATGTGGTGACATGCTATAATATTAAACAGGGTGACGCGCAATCTCTCATCTTGATACGCTGTGAGATGTGTTAGTTAATAACATGAGTGCGTATGAATTCAAATTTATCATTTGTCAATTTAAGCAGTATGTCATTAGATGGAAGTAGAGTGCGAGAAATGGAGAATCAACTTTTAGGAGAGAACTCAAGCGATCTTGCAGAAGCTTTTCGAGCGATTACATCCATGGTGGTAGAATAAGATTTATATTCCCACTGAGTGCGCAAAATACGACCTTGTGGTCGATTTTTGCGTTTGGGGCTAGACACTTTTCTTGCAAAGATACAAACCTTGTGGAACACTGACGCTATATGGAACGGAATGCATTTCAGAAAATTCATGAAATAATCGAAACATCAACTCTCTTACCTGAGGAGAAGCGCGATTTCACTGAATTATTTGCTCAAACAAAAGAAAGCGCACTCAAACCAGTACTGAAAGTATTAGAGGCAAATCCAGAATTAATTGCCAAGTTGTATACAAACTATCGAATAAAGAAAGATGCGATGGTGACCGGCAATATGGCTGCTTGGGAAGATGCAATGGAAAAAGAAAGAGAAGAACTAGAAAGAATATAAAATATAAAACATATATTTTTTCACCACGTTCTCTTTTTGAAAACGTGGTTTTTTACAGTGTGTATAAAAATAACGTTTAAAGAAATACTATTGACCCCACGTCATTCAATACAAGTGGTCGATTTTTTTTTGCAGTCCTAGCTTTGGGCTTGGGTGGTGCATTACCAAATGCTATTACTCCATTGTTATACAAGAGGCTTATAGAGATTATCTCACTACCGCTAGAGAGTGAAAATATCCCTGGTCTTATCTCGATACTTCTACTCATTGTGTTGCTGTCATTGTATATAATCTGATTTTTCGTGAGGTAGATTTTTTTACGCATATGATTAGAGCAACATACTGAAATGGTTGGCTGATGAATCATTGTATGCATCGGAAACTATTCACAGGCATTCTTTTCCAAAACGTTTGTCGGTTCTCTTGTGGCAAAATCAAAACGGTATGTAGATTTATTTGAAACACTCAATGGTGTTTTTGCGTTTAACATATGGATAAATGGAGTAACGTTACTGACAACGATTGGTCTTCTACTCTGGGTTACACCATTTTTGGCAGTCATTTTTGGTATGCGGCTGGTTTTCTACATACTCATATCAATTCAATTAGCGAGCGACACATTCAAGATGCTCTCAAAGAACTGATGAAAGGCAGAACAACGTTCGTTATTGCCCACCGATTAAGTACGAGCTTTTGAAAGAACAAAGCACAGGGTTCATGGGAGAGTAAAAAACTGGGCAATTGCCCAGTTTTTTATTATCGCGATTTTACTTTCAGTTTTGTCTGTCTCTCCTTGTTTATTTTTGGTAAACGAATGACCAATATTCCATGATTGGTACTTGCATCAGCTGCATCGACGTCAACTTCTTCAGGTAAAAGAATGGTGCGTGTAAACGAACCCCAAAAGAGTTCCCTATAGAAATAATTTTCACCAGTTGTTTCTTTGTGTTCTTCTCGGTTACCTCGAATAGTTATCATATCGCGTGTGAGCGAGATGTCGATATGTGATGGGTTGACGCCAGCAACAAGTGCCTTGACTACAATAGCATCGGGCGTTTGATATATATCGACAGACAGTTCTCCTTCCTGCACTTCTTCCTCACTTTCTTCTTCCCATTGTCCAGGATGTTCTGCGTGAACTTGATCATTCGTTGCCATTTCGGTCGTTTCGTCTTGTACAAGCGCAGAAGATTTTGTAGGGATATGTTGTGCTTCGGCACCACCTTCAAAAAGGTCATTGTAGTCGTCTGGTGCAATAGAACCAGTGAGTTTTTCGAAAAAAGAAGGTTTTCGCATGATTAGTATTTTACTAGTATCTGGTAATTCGTTTAACGTGTTCGAATGCGATAAGAAGGATAATTAAACCTACCCAGACAAAAGCAAAGACACGCATTAAATCGTTCCCGTCACTTTTAAGTATAAAGAAATTAAAGGCTCCATGCAAAACAATAGCAAGGATAAGACCAACGAGACCGTACCAGAATTTTATAAGTGGGCGTTTGTAAAATGCTAATCCAAGAGCCAAGCCAACTGCAGATGAAGCAAGTACGTGAAGTAGTGTTGCACCGAGAAAACGGAAATTTCCAGTCAGCACACTTTGGATAAAATCACCATTTGCAACAGGATCTATTAGAAAAAGTGTATTTTCTGCAGCAGCGAATCCAAGCGCTACCGTTATCATATAAATAAGTGCATCTATAGGCTCATCATTTGCTTTGTGTGCGAGGACGGTGAAGTAGGCAAGAGCGAATTTGACCACTTCTTCAATTGCAGCCCATACGATAACAATTGTGGTACCCGAAAAGAAAACCATAGCAAGTTTTTCTAATGGTATTACTGTAATAACTGCTATAATTCCTATAAGAAACGCGGCTACGATGAGTTGAGTTGGTTCAGGTCGTTTTGCATCTTCCTTTAACCAAAACCATACCCAAAGAAGGGCAGGAACAACACCGCCGATAGTAGCGTATGCAACCACTGATAAATCCATTACATCTATTGTATCATTTTATTTTTCTATAAAAAAAGAGTTGCGTGCTATTTTGTAGATGGCCATTGTGCAATCATAAGCATATCGCTTTCTTTGTGTGGCAATGATTGCCAAATCTCTTCTGTAATAAACGGCATAAATGGATGTAAGATTTTTAGCGATTGAGTGAGTATCTCATAAAGCATCCATTGTCGTGATATCTTTTCAATATCGCTACCGTCTTTTAATAGCGACTTACTTTCTTCAAGGATTACGTCGGCAACTTCATGCCATAGATACTGATATATTTTGTCTGCAGCGAGATCGATACGGTGTTTTTTTAAGTGCTCGGTCATAAATGCTGTGGTTTCGTTGAGTGCTTCGAGTACTTCTTTATCACGCACAGTAAGCGTTGGAACAGCAGCGTGGTCGTGTCCGCTGGTTTCAGTGAGAATGAATCGAGTGATATTCCATAACTTGTTTGCAAATTTCTTATACGCATTTACTTGCGCTTCATCAAACTTCATATCGTTCCCTGGGGTTACCCCTACAACAAGGGCAAAACGGAGTGCATCTGCGCCATATTTTTCGACAATCTCCAGAGGGTCGACACCGTTATTTAATGATTTGCTGAACTTCCGACCATCTTTTGCACGCAACATGCCGTGCAAGTAGACTGTCTTGAAAGGAACGGTGCCTAAATTAAATCCAGTCATAAGAATCATGCGTGCAACCCAAAAAAAGAGAATCTCGTATCCAGGTGCCATTAAAGATGTAGGGTGGTACGCCTTGAGATCATCAGTGTTAGCAGGCCAGCCTAATGTCGAGAATGTCCATAGTCCTGACGAGAACCACGTATCAAGCGTATCTGGGTCTTGCTCCCAGTTCTCATCGGGTAGTGTGTCGGGACTCACAAGTATCTCTTTCTCGTTTGAACCTTTCTTATACCATACTGGAATACGGTGTCCGTACCATAATTGTCGTGAAATGTTCCAGTCACGAAGGTTATTAATCCAGTGATGGTATGTTTTTTCAAAACGTTCAGGAAGCACTGAAATTTGACCACTTGTCACCGTAGTATGCATTATTTCTTTGAGTGTTGTTTCTGAACCCGAAGCAATACCATTAATTTCCGAGTGGGGAAGAGTGAAGGGTTTATTTACGTCGATAAACCACTGCCGCATTACTTGCGGTTCCACGAGTCCACCGCTGCGTTCGGCGGTTGGTACATTATGTACATACGTTTCATCGATTTTCTCCACGAGTCCTTTTTCCTGTAATTTCTCTACTATTTTCTCGCGTGCAGCCAGAACTTTCATACCAGCGAATTCTTCAGCAATTGGTAAGAGCTTCCCATATTGGTCAATGATTTGTTCCATTTCAAGACCATGCTTTTTCGCAATATCAAAGTCAACTGCTGAGTGCCACGGAGTGATAGTCATTACACCTGTACCCATATCCGGATCGCTTGCTTCATCTTTTATTATAGTTGCCGTCAGTGGGCCATTAATCCACTCAACTTCAATAGTTTGCCCGTGTGTATACTTACTATAGCGCTCGTCGTCAGGATGCATTACTACATACTTATCGGAAAACTTTGTCTCGGGACGTGCAGTGCCAATAACAAATGGTCCGTATTTAAAGTAGTAGAACTTTTCGGTCCGTTCCTCATATACAATCTCGTCATCTGAAATCACCGTCTGCCCTTTTGGATCCCAGTTGACTGTACGATTACCTCGATAAATAAGACCAGCATTGTACATATTTTTAAATACGGTACGTACGGCATTGGCACGGGTTTTATCGAGAGTAAATGCCTCACGTGACCAGTCGAGTGAGGCACCTATTTTTTTTATTTGCGTAACAATCGTGTCATGCGATTTTTGTGCAAATTCCTGCACACGAATGAGAAATTCTTCACGTCCCAAGTCGTGACGGTTTTTCTTCTCTCGTTTTATCAATTCTTTTTCTACTTTTGATTGTGTGGCAATTGCGGCATGGTCTGTACCAGGAATCCAAAGCGTTCGTTTACCGAGCATGCGATTAAAACGTACGAAAGTATCTTGCAGAGAACTCTCTAATGCATGCCCCAAGTGCAAAGTCCCGGTTACGTTTGGTGGAGGTAAAACAATTGAGAAATATTCTGCATCTTTGTCAGTGACACCTTTTTCGATACATACGTCAGGATTAAAATAGCCAGAATCTTCCCATTGTTTGTAAACACTTTCTTCGGATTCCGCTGGATTGTACGGCTTTAGAAATTTTTCAGGTATGTGTGGTTGTTCGTCGTGCATGTGTGCCAATAGTAGCATTGGTTACCGTTTATAGCCATATCTAGAGCTGTCTTTTGAGTCGATTAGTCTATTGAAAGATTTCCATTGGCTGAAATAATTTCAAGATTATTGGTTTTGTATGTGTTCATTGCAGCAGCAAACGCAATCATTAGTCCATTGTCTGTACTTAGCTCGCGTGCTGGCTTGTAGAGTGTCATGTCTTCGTATTCTTCGGCGAGTGCCTCAAGAGCAGCGCGAATATGTGTGCTTGCTGAAACCCCACCGCCAACTGCAAGAGAACGAATCCCGTGCTCTTCTATAGCGCGCTTTGTTTTTGTAACAAGCACTTCGGTTATAGCATCTTCAATTTCGCGAGCAATTTGCTTCTTTTGCTCATTAGTTGGATTGCCCATACCTTGCACGAGGTTTCGAGTTGCTGTTTTCAGCCCAGAGAAAGAAAAATCATAATTATTAGTTTTTAGCATAGGGCGCGGCAAAGAGTACGGTTTTTCGAGATTTTCCTCACGCGCTGCTGCGGCGAGTTTTGCAATTTCTATTCCACCTGGATACGGGAGTCCAAGTAAGCGTGCTGTCTTGTCGAATGCTTCTCCGACTGCATCGTCGCGTGTTGAACCAATTTTTTCATAATCATTCCTGTTTTCTGTAGAGAACCATTTTTTAAGAAGTACGAGTTCTGTGTGACCACCAGAAATAAGCATAATCAGAGCAGGAAGCTGTGGTTCGCTCAATATGTATTGTTTTTCTGCTACCTTAGTAGCAAACGCAGCAGCAAGATGCCCCTCCATGTGATTAAGTGGCATGATAGGAATACCCCACGCTAAAGAAAGTGCTTTTGCAAAGTTTACACCGACCCATAAAGCGGGTTCGAGCCCTGGGCCGTGTGTTACAGCGATGACATCAATGTCAGGTTTTTCGATATTGGTAAGTAAGGTAGTGAGGTGTACAAAAAGCTCTGGTTCGCGGTAGAGAAGCTCTTTTATATCGCCAATTGTTTCTTTGGAGACTTTTGCTTCTTTCGCGGGGATACAACACTCAGCTTGCTTGAGTGTTTCGATAAGAAGCGGGCCGAGGTTTTTAGCATGTTCGCGCTTGGCTAGGCTTGGGTAGACGCCCCCATACTCGGCGTGTAGTAATGCTTGCGAGAGTAGGGTGTCAGCCTGTACCTCCATATGCACACCGTCTTCCTTTTGATAGGTGTCTATTATAGAAAGCCCTGTTTCGTCACAGGATGTTTCAACCGAAAGTATTCGCATACGGATGTATCATACACAAGAGAAAGAGAATGTGTATACTGTTTGACATATATGAAAGAAAAACCCTCGCACGCCTTGCATGTTAACGACATACCGCACGACACTCTTGAAGCAGTGAAGAATGGGGAATATGAAGTAGAGGTAAAATATATTATAGACACCATCCCTAGTGAAATAGAAGAAGGAATACTTCAAAACAAATATGAATACCGTGTTATTGAGCAAGGCTACCTGCGTCCAACTGAAAAAGATGGAAAGTTTATCCGTATGCGCATACGAAAATCATATCATCCTAATCATGGTGAAGAATACCGGTTAACCGAAAAATCAGGTATAAAAGGAAGTGAGGTTGCTCGGTTTGAGCATGAAATACCAGTTGAAGACAAGAACACCTTTGACGGTATCTGGTCTTTAACTCAGGGACATCGCGTCCATAAGACTCGGTACTATATTCCGTATCTGCATCCAGAACTGAATGAAGAAGTTACCATTGAATTAGATATATTTCACGATGCATTAGAAGGACTAGTACTCGCTGAAGTTGAATTCAAAGTAGAAGGAGACGATGTAAAAGCAGCAGAGGCGAGAGCAGAAATATTAAGAGAGAGCCCTTTTGGCTGGTTTGGGCTCGACGTGACGGGAGAACAGAAATGGAAAAACTCCCAACTTGCAGCAAAAGGTTTACCAAAGGAAGAATAGTATTGAGTTGTAGTTCGGTATTTTATGCGGAGAAGTACTCCTGTGGTGAGGACTCGACCACCAGTCACTAAGTAGTATTGTTCACTCGTACCTCATTCCAATTCTACTAAGTGCTTTTGGTCTGGGTTCGGTGCGTCCATACTCATAAAGTTCGTATGTGCACCTGCGCCTTTCTCGCTATTCTCCGACTCGCTTGTCGGCACAGACAAAAAGGTGCTGCTACACCCTTTTGTATACGCCGATGCGGAGGAGAGAGGACTCGAACCTCCAAGCGCTTGCGCGCGACGCTTTTCGAAAGCGCTCCGTTACCATTCCGGGCACTCCTCCATAGTGCACAGAGAATAGCATGACACGAAAAAATGTTGTAGTATAGCTCACGCTACAACGTAGCCATGGTTCGATAGTCTAACGCGATTAGACTATGGTGACATCAGGTTAAAACCTGATGTCTTGGAACTGATTTAGGAATATAATGTACGTGTAGCTATGGTTCCATCGTCTAACGGTTAGGACACCAGGTTTTCATCCTGGAAATCGGGGTTCGATTCCCCGTGGAATCACAAATGCTTAAAGCTCAGTGCAACGCACTGGGCTTTTAGCGTTTTGTAGGTTGTAAGGGGAATCGAAAGACGGAGGCGGTATACAAGACGAGTGTAGCGAGTGCTTGTCGCCGAGTCAGGGCAGGAGCCACTTAACGAGCTTTGCGAGTTTAGTGAGCTGCGCCGATTCCCCGTGGAATCACAAATCCAAAAACATTAAAACTCGAGTACTTCACGTATCGGATATGTGACCCTCGGAGTGTCGAACGACTAGTCGAAACTAGTCTTCATTCGGCGCATCCAACGCAACAAGCTTTCGAAACAGAACCTCAACTGATTGAGTATCTGTAGCTTGTTCCTCCGCGCGCTCAAGCATGCGACTGAGCAATCGTTCGATGCTGTCTATGTAAGCGCATGGTGAGAGTAGGGAACATTTTTGACTCATACAACAATGTGAATTAGTAACTGATAATCATTCGACCACTGAGTATTTTGAGTTATTGAAAAGAGAAGTGTAGGGGTGCGTTTGTGCCCTGAGAGACATTTTGCACACCGTCATCGATATAAGAAAAAGCCCCGCCAATTGTAGCGGGGCTTTCCATCAGATTTTGTTCAGGACTTTGAAAGTCGTTTCGCCGATTCATGCATTCGCTCTACTGCGCCTGCGGTATTTCGTTCGACACGTTTAGTTACTCCGGAGTGGTGATTTCCTTTCTTTCGTGGAGGGCTGAACTTTTCAGGATTTGCACTCATAATTCCTCTTGCGAGGGAATCTGGAGCCAAAATTTCTCGCACCATTGGCGTGATACGCTTCTTAAAATCTGGTGGTAGATCAATGTACATTGTTGAATCCTCCGTTCAAATGATCAGCCTACAGAGTAGCATGGAAGGTGGAATTGCTCCTAGGTACATATAGAATCTTGAACTAAGAATTCCTTAAACTCTTCAAGCAGTTGTTTCCATCCTGCTCCGACGTGGGTCACTAGATTAAAAATACTCAGGCCGGCTTAGGTCTGAGTATTTTTATATCTGTGATATATCAATGATGAATTGAACAGGCGGAAAGCCGCGTGCGGAGCACAAAAAACCGCCCATCACTTTGTATAGGATGATGGGCGGACTGCATGAAAAGCATGACGAAGGGAAAAATATTACCGCATTCCAACGTTCATTGCTTTCGGGTACTCATTGGCGAATGCAAGCGCAGATGCTTCATCTGTGAGGCGACCAAACTGTGATTGTGCTATCCTTGGATCGATTCGTACTGAACCTGATGGATTACCGGTGTAGGTTATCACGAGGTTAGCGTCGGTAACAGAACCCTGTATTTATTGAATTTCTACGGCGGCGTATCAATAAACCTTGCCGTGAGGGCTCAACTCTACGTTGAACCAGACAAGATCACCAGGTGCGAGCTGGTCGCATTGATCTGGGGTGAGCCAGTTGAAACTCCAACTTTTTGTGTCAGTTAATCACTGGTCTTTTGTACGTGTTGTAGACCCCACGTAGCAATAGTTAAAGAAGCGTGTTCGCGTTACTATATATACATGCCCACACAAGACTGGTACTTAGAGCTCACTAGACCTTTTTGGTCTCCTCCTGCATGGTTGTTTGGTCCAGTGTGGACGGTGCTTTACGCAATCATTGCAGTATCTTTTGGGACTATTTTTTATAAGGTAATCACAAAGGAGATTCCCTGGATAATTGCAGTACCCTTTGCACTAAATCTCGTTTTTAATTTCGCGTTTACACCAATACAGTTTGGACTCAAGAATAATCTACTCGCATCACTAGATATTTTGCTTGTTGTTGGTACGCTTATGTGGGCACTTACACTAGTATGGTATCGAGTACCAGAATTACGCTGGGTTGTATATGTGAACATCCCATATCTTTTGTGGGGTACGTTTGCAACTGCACTACAATTAACCATAACGTATATCAATACATAGTATGTTCATAAAACTGTTTTTCGTTGCACTCCCTGTTTTCTTTGTCATCGATATGATCTGGCTTGGACTCGTGGCAAAGAATTTTTATCAAAACCAAATTGGTTTTTTAATGAAAAGCGACATTAATTGGACTGCCGCGATAATCTTCTATCTCATTTTTATTGCTGGCCTTGTTCTTTTTGTAGTCGCGCCAGCGATGGAAAAAGGCCTTTGGGTCCATGCGCTTGTGTTTGGCGCACTGTTTGGCTTCATTACGTATGCAACCTACGATCTTACTAACCTTGCAACACTTAAAGATTGGCCACTTTTAGTTACGATAGTTGATATGATGTGGGGCGCAGTGTTAGCCGCTTCTGTATCAACAATTACCTACTTCATTGCAACTAAAATAGGACTATGAACTACTTTGTAGCACTCGCGGCTATACTCTTTGTGTATATGAGTCTTTGGTTCGTAGTATCTTTAATCAAAAAAAGAAATGATGTGGCTGATGTGGCGTGGGGTCTTGGCTTTGTAGTATTAGCGTGGGCAGCCGTATTCATTAGTGCTGGCAGTAGTATGCAAGGCATACTGGTAGTACTACTTGTAACAATATGGGGAGTTCGTCTCGCATGGCACATCGCCGCTCGGCACAAAGGAAAGGGTGAGGATTATCGGTATCGCGTATGGCGCGAAACATGGGGTGCGTGGTTTTATCCACGCTCATATCTACAAGTGTACATGTTGCAAGGCGCGCTACTGTTTCTCGTTGCGTTACCAATTGTCGTCATTATAGGTGCCACTGTTGCTCCCAACCTCTTTACCGCAGTTGGCGTAGGGGTTTGGCTACTTGGCTTTGCGTTTGAGGTAATTGGTGACCGACAGCTGAAACAATTTATAAAAAATTCTGCCGACAAAGGCAAGCTCATGACCTCTGGTTTATGGCGATACACACGCCATCCAAATTACTTTGGCGAAGTAACGCTCTGGTGGGGAATATGGCTCGTCGCGCTTTCGGTGCCGTATGGGTGGGCTACCATTGTCGGCCCGCTCACCATTACTTTTTTGATCCTTAAAGTTTCTGGCGTTCCATTGCTTGAGAAGAAAATGGCCGAACACCCAGATTTTGCAGAATACAAGCGAACTACCAGTGTCTTCATCCCGTGGTTTAAAACGAAGTAGATTAACGATCACCAATATACATATATGGACATCCGATGTCCATATATACATTGAGTGAATTACGTAATTAAATATGTAATTAATTACGTATACTTAAAAACTAAACGCCTGAATTTATTGAGGCGTTTAGTTTTTAGGTATTGTATTTTGCCTTAATTTCTTTAATTATTTTCTCTTCTGTCATACCCACAAGTTCGGCTAGACGGAGTGTGTTTACTAGAGACTTTGGTATGTCTTCTTTTATTTTTTCTATATCAATTCTTTTACCGTGGTCTGCATCTTCGCTAACAGCAGCAATTTTCCCTGCAGTTTTAGAAAAGTGCAACGCAAGGTGTCGTATTGCAAATTTTAATCGCCCCTGTTCAGTTGCATCTTTGAGCTCAGGATACTTTTCTTCAACGAAAGGATAGTTATCAGTGATATAGGCAATTAGTTCATTCATGATAGGTAGTGTACTAAATTTTTGCACATATAACACAAAACATGCATACGTATAAGTAGGATTTGTTTCGCCAATTTTTAGTTATGGTATCGTATTGGTTATGGGAATAGATAATTTGAGCGCATCACATAAGCCTTTAAAAGAAGAGGAGCTTGACTCCGCATTAAAATCTTCTGAAATGAGTCCTGAGGAAACGGCTGATTTTCTTTTTGATCAGTATATGAAACAACATCTGTTAGATAAATTTTTTGAGGATCTAGAAGATTTTTTAAATACTTCACAAATAGAGGAGGTTAGAGCTTCGCTTGCTTCATATAAAGATGATGAAGTCACAATCGCTATCGCTATACCAAATGAGCTCCGCGAGAAGAATTTTCAACGTCTGCATGACGAAGTTACGAAAGAAGGAAAAACTCCAGGAGAGGCAATAAGACGCTTGGTGGAAGCTTCAAATCGATATAATTTTGGAATCGGGTACCACACATCTCCAATTGATATTCGTCCCACAGCAGAGGGGGTATGGAATATTAAAGCTACCGAGCAAGATCATCGAGATGGTGATCTTGCTCGGGCCTACTACAGTTCAAAATTCCGACATTTGTATAAAGCAAAAAATGATGGTTACATTTATGCGGTACGAACCAGTCCAGAAGATAAAACTGATGGTAACTGGAGTCGCTCAAGCTCACTCAGCATTATTATGAGAGTTCCATTTCGTGAAGTACATGACTACGTGGTTCAAACAGCACAAAAAATGAAAAAAGCAGCTAAGAAGTAATGTTACTTCTTAGCCGCCGTTCTAGCTTCATTCGCCAATCTGAGTGCCCACGCGATTTCTTCGGGAGCTGAATCCTCAAGAATTTCTCGAACACCAAGGTGCTCCTCCATCAGGGCACAAATTTCAGAATCGTCTAATGCGAGTAGTTGAGCATTCGCTTTAAACAATGAATTCACAGCAATTTGTAGGTTCGTTCCTACCGCGGTAGGGATTACTGAATCTGCTTCAAGAAGCTTACGAACATTCTTAAGTTTCTCTTCCATTGCTCGAATCTCCTTCTGATTTAAATGAGCTGGGTAGATACTATGACATACTTAAATAAACTTGGCAAGTTATGGGGAGAACAGGGTGCCTGAGGCGCTTCTTATAGTAAAATCTAGGTATGGATTTACACACAGCACTTGTGTTGCTGCACGTTATCGGAACTATTTTAGGAGTTGGTGGTGCGACTATTGCAGAAGTACAAATCAACAAAGCACTCAAAGATGGGGTAGTGGATGCAAGCGAAAAAGCACTTATGCACGCAAACTACTTTGTTATTCGCGTGGGAACCGTCATTGTCGTGCTCTCAGGTATTGCACTTGTGTGGTGGTGGTTGACCGCCGGTGGCAGTGACTGGGTGCTCACGACCCATAAGGTTTGGGTAAAAGAGATTATTACGATCATCATTGTGCTGAACGCAGTTGCGCTTGCAAGGCGTTGGGTGCCACTATGGTTGGGAAGTGCTATTTCGTTTACGTCATGGTGGACGGCAACGGTTCTTGGCGTGTGGCGAGATGTGCCATACTCGTTTTGGACGCTCTTTATT
>MDTB01145688.1_pt1 | contig 16103 bp, 20 predicted proteins | sample 811161 | NCBI WGS metagenome assembly MDTB01 (sample SAMN05326650, study PRJNA326480) | marine metagenome | isolation source: seawater | place: Mediterranean Sea | collected 2009 | reverse complement strand
TTGAAAAAAGATTTAGTGTTATTCTCAATTTCATCAGCACAACATGGTGATATGATGGGATCTCATATTTTAAGCTTTTATTATCACTTGGTTGAGAAATTACTTTAACCTATATAAAAAGATATCCCTTTAAATTACAATATGGTTAAAATTATATTATTTCTATTACTAAATGTTTGTTATGGATTTATTCCAGACCAAATAAATAAATTTGTAAGTCATATTTATTCTAATCCAGTTAGTAAAATTGATTTATCTGTCAATGAAAATATATTAAAAGAATCAATGTATGGACCTATTCATGATAAATTAAGTTTACCATTAGTTGACTCTATTGCAAAATTTTTACCTAAAGTTGATACTGTAGGTCATAATGTGCTGTTATTGGATAGATACATTGTAAATAATGTTATGAATAATGATATTATACCTCTCGATCTAAAGAAAGACATAACATTATTTGTAATAAAATTATCCCAAGAAGGAGATACAATTGGTACTTTTATACTTGGGAATTATTATAAAATTGTAGATCATATTTTATAAAACATATTTACCATTTTTGAATGATAATATCGGGATTGCTATAACTTGACCCCGATTTATATCATACTTTACACTGTCTTTTTTAGTTAATAATTTGGAATTCACTAAACTTACTATCTTACTTGTTAGATTTTCTTTTTCGTTTGAATCATTTATTAGCAATTTTGATATAAACTCTTTTAATTTTATTATTTTATGAACTGACGATAATTTTATCCATGGTTTTTTATACAAATAATCATCCGAATAAACTATTTCTTTTGATTCTGATGAATTATTATTTTTGACTTCAGTTGCTTTTATATTATCTGATTCAGAAACTGAATTTGATTCAGTAAATGAATCTTTAAGTTCAACTGATTTCTTCAAAAAATATTTATAATTTGGATCATTAGGTTTGCAATATTTTACTAGATTCTCATAGTATTTTAGTTTCATTTTGTTTGAAAGTAATTCTAAATTCATTAATTAATAAGGAATTTCCTTTTTATACCTCTTATTTACATAAAAGGTTTATATTTTTCAAAAATGAATCCAAATTTATTGAATCATCTTGAATATTAGTGTATTGACTTTCTATTAATTCTCCTTTGAGTGAATTAACTTGTTCTGGGTACAGATAAAGATCATCTGTTTTCTCTAATTTTTTATCTATAAAAATTAGTTTTTTAACATGATATTTATCTTTTTTTGGCACATTACAGACTATGTAATGGAAGGTAAACATACCCTATTACTATATTAAAATTATAATGTTTAAATAGAATCAAATAAAAAAATTGATTTATACAGATTTAGTCATAGATTAATAATATAAAAATGAACTTTGGTAGGCTAACCGATATTATACAATATACTCAAAATGAAGTCAATATTTTGATGGAAAAAAACAATAACACAGAAAATCAATTATATGATAGAAATAATATTAACACATATCTTGTAGCGATCTATACTTCTATTAAAAATAAATATCCCGAAGTAACTTTTGATGATTTACAAAATATATTTTCGAGATTGTTTTCAGTAAAATTTGTTTACAATCCTAATTTGGATTTTAGTAATGGAAGTAAATGTTTTAGAGATCTTGATAAAAAATTTACAATTGACGAGATTGATACAAAGCTAATTAAAATTCCAAAAAAATATCAAAAGTTAGAAAAGCATTTTCAAAAACTGTTTCATACACCACAACCAGAACAAAGAACAAAAGAGTGGTACGATTTTAGGTATTTGAGAGTAACTGCATCTGATACAGCTACAGCTGTAGACTTGAATCCATATGAACCTTATCAGAATTTTATAGTTAAGAAATGTGATCCAGATTTTCCATTTCATGATAATATTCATTGTCATCATGGTAAGAAATATGAACCCATTGCAACAATGATTTATGAACATATTTATAATAATAAGGTTACTGAATTTGGTTGTTTACCAAGTACAGAATATCCTATTTTAGCAGCATCACCTGATGGTATTTGTTCTAAATCAACATTAGATGGTCAATTTTCAGATAGATTAGGAACAATGTTAGAAATTAAATGCCCAGTAACAAGAGAAATTAAAACCAAAGGTAAGATTTGTGGAGAAATATGTCCTTTTTATTATTACTGTCAGATTCAACAACAATTAATTTGTTGTGATTTGGATAAATGTGATTTTTGGCAATGTAGAATAGTTGAATATGAATCAAGAAATGAATACATAAAAGACACTAAATTCAAGTGTCGTCTTTCGGAAGGAACAGAAAATAAAGAACGAGATATTGATCCTTTGATAGTGAGAGGCTGTATCATTCAGTTATTACCTTTTAAATTTGAGCCTACTCATAAAGATGATAGGCATGAATTTAAATCACAGTATCTATATCCTCCAAGATTGGATCTTACAACTGAAGAGTATGATTCATGGGCAATAGAGAGAACTTCAAATTGGAAAGAAGAAAATCCTCATCTTGCTGAAAATTATTTCTTTGATAAGGTAATATATTGGAAACAAACTAAATGCCATAATGTTGAAATTTTAAAGTATACCAAATGGTTTATGGACAATATATATTCTGTATTAATTAAAACATGGGATAAGGTAAATTATTACAGAAGTCATCTTAATGAAATTGAATTTTTGAAAAAAGTAGTTGACAAGAGAAAGAAATTCTATAGGCTTAAAACAGAATTTTACCTAAATAAAGGACCAGATAATATAGATATAGTTAAAAATAAAATTTTATTCCTAAGTGATATAAAATTGGATGATAACAGTGAAGATGAAAATTGTGATTTCATTGATTAAACTACAATTGATGGAGTATGGTATTTACAATTACTTCTACCACAAATTTCTCCTTTTCTAATACCTGACTTTAATACTACTTGGCAAGTATTTAGAGATTTCTTACTATGATATTTACAATTTATTCTACCACATTGATTTCCTTTATTTATTCCGCTATTTATTATTGCTTGGCACTTGACATGTATACATGAGTGATTTATAAATTGTGATTTTAAGGTAGACTTTTCACAATAAGGGCATATTATATAGCTCTTGTATTGATTATTATTATTTTTAATACAATTTTCATGAAAATAGTGTTTACACCTGAGTTGTATTAAGTTTTCAGTTTTATCTGGAAAATGACATATTAAGCATTTTTCACCTCGAACATCATTTAATTTGTTAACCATATTTAATAATTTTTGGTATTCAAGACTCATTAATTTATATATAAAAACAAATCTAAATTTGTTTTTATTTATATTTTCAAAAAAAAATGATAAATTTAAAGAATAGAACATATTTCATTTATAATGTCTGGCGATGAAATTAGTGAAGATTTGATAAAGATAAAAACTTTCAGAGAATATTTAGATCATATTGTTAATCAAATTGAATCTGAAAAATATGAAGTTGATAGGGTTAAGAAACTATCAGAATTAATAACCGATGTTTTCAATGAAGTTAATGATGATATATCTGATGATAGTGATTTAGAAGTTATTTCTACTGCAGCTATAAGTGATTCGGAATCTGCTAGTAGCGAAAATACTATAGATAATAATTTATTTTTAAATGATAAAACTAAATCAGATACTGAAAATATCGATGTTCATAAAGATAAATACGTTGAAGAATTTACTAATGACGATATTGATAATAGTGATTTAATAATTTATGACAAGTGTCCAGAAACTCTCGAAGTTTTTAAAAATTTTATGAGGACTAGTCTAGTATATTAGTATTTTTTTTTTTCTAAAAGTAAGTAATAGCATTATGAATATTGATAAATTTAAGGTAGATATCCAATTTGCGATTAATCACAAGTACTCAATAAAAATACACTACACTGATGAGATTGATTACAGTAAAAACAACGTGACATGGAAGTATCCACCTTACATTGTTAAGAATTGTATAACAGAGAAGATTATTTCAGAAATAGAAAATTATTTTAAAAATTCAAATGATTATTTAATAGTTATGTATTTTGAAGGAAATGATATTGTCCACAAGATACCTATAAATTTACCTGTATAATAAAATTGAATTAAAAATAATTTTAAATATATATATAAGATATATGACAATTAATGATGAGCTGTTCGCTTTAAGGATTGCATTACAGGATTCATTTGAAGATGAATCAATGATTATTAGAGAAATTAAGAAACATTTAATTAATATTAGTACTCCTCCAAGTGATATAGATAAAATTATTATTGACTTTTATGATTCATTTGGCATTAGTTTTGATCAAGAATTTATATCAAGTATACAAGTTCAAACTTTTACAACTAATCAGTTTGCTTCTATTTTATTAAATAATTTACAAGTTCCAAATTTAGATATTAGTGGTATTGAAGAAGGAGATGAATCTTTAGACTCAGATGATTTAGATGATTCAGATGAAAATTTACTTGAGGAAGCGGAAGCAGAAGTAGAAGCAAATGCTGAAGAAGTGGATGTGTCTGCTAATATTGATCCTACTGAAAACATTCAAACTGACTTTCTACTGAATCATATTTTATCAAGAAGTCCCTTTAGAGCTCCAGGAATGCCTTTCCAAAGTATTCATCACAATGGACAAATATTTAATGCCTTTAACCAACTTTTAAGTACCATTAATATGCCTCCTGAAAATGAGGATGTTAAAGTAACTTTAGAAGATGAAGATATTGAAAAAATCGATACAATAATTTTAGACAAAGATTTAGATAGAAAATGTAGTGTATGTATGATGGACTTTAAAAAAGGAGATGAATTATCTGTTTTAAAGTGTAAACATGAATTTCACAAGGGTTGTATTGTACAATGGTTAAAAAATTATAATTATAGATGTCCTGTTTGTAGGGTCGAAACAGGTAAAGCAAAATACAATGTTTAATTTATCAAATTACTTACTAGTAACATGAAAACACCGATTGATATTACTGATACGCAAAATGCAAATTGATATTTGCTTTTTGACATTATTAAATCTAAAAGAGTTTTAATTGAAGAATTTGAATTTTGTATTTCTAATATTTTAAAAATTAATTCTCTTATATCAATTATTACCTGTTCAATACTCTTTTGATGAGGCAATTTTTTTTTTAATCCTCTTTGATTAGCAGATTCTTCAGATGTTATAGTTTCACTTTTAATAGAATCTTCTTTTAATCTGGATAAAACTCTTTTCTCGTTTTTTTTCCAATTTCCTTGTTGCCTTGATATTAATCCAGGATCAAATTTTGGTATTATAGGTTGTTCTAGTTTTTTTCTACTTGTCATATACAAACTTTTAGATAAAAAATTAAATATTTCTTTTAATTCGTATTTTTAAAAATAAGTAATATTCTAAAGATGGTATTATGATTGTGTTTGGAATTTAAACGAACAGAATTGTTTTTTTTTGAAGATGGTAATAAATAAAATTATTTTTGTTAATTTTAATTTAAATTTTTTCATTCACTATTTATATGGTAAATTTATTTAGCATCTTTTTGATACTATCTACTGTTTTTTCAACTGAATCGTTTTTTTTAAACACAAATAATCCAAAAAGAAATTTCAGTTTGATGATGGCAAATGATGACTATGAGCTCGCTAAAGAGTATTATGATTATAAAACAAAAAAAAGTGTAGAAACTTATTTTTTCAATAAAAACTTGGAAAATTCAGATTTATCAGATGATGAATATGTTGAATTTGCAAAATCTAATGAAAAGAATTACAGAATATTTTCCAAAAATTGGTTCACAGTAAAAGATCACAATAAAAAAAATAATTTTAAACTTGAATTAAACAAGTTTGCTGATAGTATCGATTTTGGAAATAATGAATTGCCAAGCGATCTTATGAAATGTTCAGATAATTTTGATATTCCTAAAAGATCTTGGTATAAAAATATGTTTAAAAAGGTAAAAAGTATTTTTCAGAATCATCCTAGAGAGGTTGATTGGAGAAAAACAAATTTTTTAACTGAGGTAAAAAACCAAGGTCAATGCGGAAGTTGTTGGGCATTTTCTTCTACTTCAGCTCTAGAAGCTTTTTTGAAAAAAAATAAATTAAAAGTATCAAGATTATCAGAACAAGAACTAGTAGATTGTTCTAAAGAAAATTATGGATGTCAAGGAGGATTAATGGACTTGGCATTTGATTATTGCATAGAAAATAATGGATTACATAGTGATGAAAATTATCCTTATAATGCAAGAAATAATAGATGTCTTAAAGGTTGTTCTGTAGAAGGTAAAAGCTGTAATATTACCGATAAAGTTCCAGGTTCTGGTAATTTTACTTATGAATATACAATGCCATATTCTGTTAATAGCATGAAAGAAGCTGTAATTAAGAATCCAGTTAGTATAGCAATAAATGCAAATACACCTGTTTTTCGTTTTTATTCTGAAGGAATTGTAGAAGATTTAGGTGACAATATTCCAGATCAAATTAATCATGCTGTATTATTAGTAGGTTACAGTTATGATAAAAATGGAATGTATTGGATTATTCAAAATAGCTGGGGAAAAGATTGGGGAGATAAAGGATTTATAAAAATTAGAAGTAAAGAAGGATCCGGAATACTATCTTGTCAAATATATGGAGTATATCCTCTAGAGAAATCATAAATTAATTTTAAAAAAATAATCTTATTAATTTTAATGTTAATTGATTCTATTAAAATATTTTTACTATTTAATTTGATTGATTGGATATTAAGTTTATGGTATAAACCGAAAATTTCAAGAAATTTTATTGCATGTTTTCATGCAAATTTCAGTGTATTATTTAATGGAATATATTTTTTAACTTACTATGATTTTTTTTCATATTACTCGTTTTGTGTTTCCATTGGATACTTTTTGTTTGATATGTATTATATAGTAATTTATGAAAATATTAATCTTTTAAGAGCAATGTATTTGTATCATCATTTTGCTTCAATATATATGATTTTAAATTGTAACCAAATACCATATAGTCATGACCTAATATTCTTTGGAGAATTGTCAAATTTACCTTCATATGTGATCTATCATTATTTACATCTTGATAATAAGAAGAAATATTCCGAAGAAATAAAATATTGGAAACTTGTACAAAAAATATTGTATGGGATAATTAGAATTGGTATTATGAGTATATATCTTTTTTACATGGCTATTAATTTAGATTTTAGTAATTATCATCAAATATTAGTTAGTTTAGCTATTTTGCCTATATATTTCATGGGTCTTGCCTGGACTTTTCTTTTAATTAAAGGATAATCATTTGCAAAGCAAAAAGAAACTTTTTAAAGTTTCTCGTGAATGTTTTGAAAAAATAAAAATTGATATAAAATTAAAATATCTATAATTTTATATTATATTATGATTTATTCAAGCTGTCCAACTTGCGGATTTTTTATTGGGAATCTAGTTCAAGAATATGAAAATCAATGTGTCAAGATTTGTTCAAATAATAGCTTATCAGAAGAAGACCAACAAAAAGAAATTAGTAACTTGTTAAAAAATATAAAAGTAAGAAGATATTGTTGCAGAATGAGAATAATGACCTCAAAAAATATGGTTGATGAAATAATGCCTGTATCATCAAATAATTAAATAATTTTCTAAGGCTTCTATATATGAAAAAAAACATTTATTTTAATATTAAAAAAATTTTTATTAATTTGAAAAATATAGAATTATTAATTGTTAACAAATTTGAAGATGATATAATTTTACTAATTGAAGATAACCATTATTTAATTAAATCTTATGACGAAATTTTAGTTCCTGTTAAAAAAAAAGAACTAACTATTACTCTGATGTACAAAAATATTAATGATGACTACAATATTTCAATCAAAGATTACGAAATTAAAGGATTTCACGAAAGTTCTATTATTGAAACTCCGAATGGTCCAAAAAATATTAATGAAATATCATCGGGAGATTTAATAATCGGAAAGAACGGCCAAGATTTACTAATTTGTAATGTTTACGTATTTGAAATAGATACATCAAGTGGTAATCAGCCTATTTTAATAGAAAAATCTAAATGTGGAATTAATTTACCATATTCGAATTTAATAATGTCAATAAAATCATCATTAACAATTAAAAAAGTTATTCTAAAAGGTAGAAATTTATTTTTGAATGGAAAAGCAAAACTTTATGAATTTGAAGACAAATTGAAATATTACTCAATTGAGACCCAAAATAAATCTGATTATTTACTTAATGGTTTTATTGTGGAATCAATTTAAACTTAAAACTTCTCCAACACCTTTAGTATTACCGTCCCTGAAAAAGAATGTCATACCTTTTTCTAAAAACTCACTATGGTATTGAAAAGTGAATTCAACTATGCAGTTGTCACCACTTCTCAATAAACTTTCATCCAAAAGCTTTATTGATGCACTTTGTCTTATTGGTCCACAATGAATTAATGGTGTGTAACCTGTTTTTATAGTTGTTGAATGTAAAAGTATTGTTATCTTAGCTTTAAATTTTAAAACTATGTTATCTTTCCATCTATTAATATCATCTATTAAAACCATTCCTTTTTTTATTTGATTTCTTTCTAAATAATTTTTTTGATTTAAAAATTTGATTGCAAAACAAAACTGACCTTGATCTTTGGCTTCTTTGACGATTTCTCTAATTGAATTGTGAATACTTCTTACTGATACAGGATAAAATATGCCATTCATTGGTCCAAGAAACAATTTATCTTTAACGGCTATTTCTTTACCTTTAACCATTCCCGATAATACTAATCCAATCCCAGGAACTTGAAAATTACTATCAAGATAAACTATACTTCCCCCCACTTCATCTTTATTCCATCTTTTACGATTTGGAATATTAGATAGTATTAAATGTAAATTATCTATATTTATTCCCTCTTTATTTGAAATTGATATTATAGGAATAATTTCTGTGTTATTTATCATTTTATCTATATATATATTTGTTTCTTCATATTTAGATTGAGAATCACTAATAAAATAAACAATTTTATTGTAATTATTCCTACTTAACAAATTTTTTAATCTATTACATAGTTGATGGTATACATGACTTGGTGCTAAATCGATTTTTGTTATACAAATCATAAAAGGAATTTTCAAATAAAACAAAATTCCAATATGTTCTCTAGTTAATTTAGTAATACCGGTATTAGCTGCAATCACTACAAGTCCATAGTCCGGAAACAATCCGGTTACTCCATATACTGTTGTTTTGAAATATTTCTCATGACCTGCTAAATCTATGAATGATATAATTTTTTCAAAGTTTGACTCTGAATTATGATCACTAATTTTCAGTAATTTTTTCATTCCTTCTTTTACTGAATAAAGAAAAGTTCCATCATTATTTTTTTTATAAATTATAGGATTAAAAGTAATATTGCTTGTCCTACCTGATTCAAGCTCGTGTTGATGTTTTAGAATTTTTTCTCTAGCAAAACCCCTACCATCGTCTAGTTCTCCTGAAGTTAGTACTCCTATCAGAGAAGACTTACCGGCGTCAACAGGTCCGCAAACAGCAAAAGTACATTCTTCTTTATGTTCGATCATATAAAAATAATTGTAAATTTATTTTTAATTCTATTTATAAAAAACACATTAATTAAATAAATATCTAGAAAATTTATATGACAAAAGAATTTGGTGAATCAAAAAACTCAAATTCAGATGCAGAAGCATCAATTGAAAGTACCACACAAATAACTAATAGTTCAATATCTTCAAATAATAGCTTTACTGCCGAAGCTAATGCTGAAGCATCTATTGAATCTAGTGAGAGTGTTGACTTGGGAAATAACGTAAGTGTTTATGAACTATCAAAAGCAGAAGTAACCGCATCAGCATCTTTTGAATCAGAAGCAAATTTAAATGCAAGCGTTGATGAAGATGGAGTTGAATTTAAAGCAGAAATAGGCCAAGTTGCTGAAGCTAGCGCAACTGCTACTGCATCATCTGAAGTAGGTTTAGAAACCGGACTAGGTAAAATAGAAATTGGAGGTGAAATTGAAAGTGAAGTAAGTGTAAAAGAATGGGCCACTGCTGAAGTAGGAGGTGAAGCAGGAAAAGAAGGTGTATCTGCAAATTTTGACGCTTCAGTAGGATATGCTGCAGAAGCCGAAGTTGGAGGTGAAGCTCATGTTGGTGCAATTAAAACAGATACATCTGTAGGAGTTAGTGCCGGAGCTCAAGCTGGAATTTCTGGAGATGCACATGCTACATTTAAAGAAGGAGTAGTTGATGTAGGAATAGAAGGTGAAGCAGCAGCTTTAGTAGGAATAAAAGGTGATGTTGATATCAAAATAGATACAAAAGAAATAACTGATGAAGTAAAAGAAGCAAGTCATGTTATTACTCATCCAGTAGAAACCACTCAAAATGTCAAAAAAAATGTTGCTAGAGAATCAAGACATATACTCAATAAAATGAAAAAACAAAATAGAAAGTTTAAAAAAATTTTCAAATTTGCATAAATACATTGCTTGAAACTTTAAAAAGTTTCTAATTAATATTGCCAAATAAAAAAAATTGAAATATTAATACTACTACATCATAATTACAAAATTATGACTGGAATAGTTATAAATTTAAATAATGAGTTTGATTCAGAACCAATAGATTTTTCTAAGATGAGAGAATGGTATCCTCCTGAAAAATATATCAAAAGTTTATATTTCTTCTTATTACCAGATGAACACATAAACTCTCTGAGTAAAAGAAATTGTATGTTTGCAAGAGAAGTTCATGGTATGATAATGAATTTCTTGAATAAGAATAAATCGATATTTTATTATTCAGGAAATCTTGTTAATAATGTACCTAATGGACAAGGAATTATATTTTATTATGATTCCGATAAGAATAAAGTTACCAAAATATATGAAGGTGGTTTTGTAGATAATATGCCTAACGGCAAAGGTAAAATATACGATTACATGGCTTGCGGTGAATCTAATGTTCCTGAAGTTTATACTGGTGATATAAAGGATTCATTTCCACACGGATATGGTGTAATTGAAGACACAATTTTATTTGATCAAAAAAAATACAAAATAAGTTTTGAAGGTAGATTTCTTAATGGGTTGAAAAATGGACCAGGAAAAATATTTTTTTGTAATAATCTTGATTTTATTGGTACTTTTGCTGATGATTACAAAGAAGGATTTGGTGTTCAGTTTGATTATACTAAAGGATTAAATCATAAAGTCTTTGAAGGTTTATATAGTAAAGATAAAAAAAATGGTATTGGTATTTATCATTTAGATGATGGCACTGAAATTTCAGGATTTTGGGTTGATGGAGAAATTTCTGATTATCAATTTTGTGCTATTAAAAATTTGATTGATTCTTATTCTAATATGGTTTATGTTGATACCAAAGTTTTGAATTTTGATGGTTGCAAGATAAAATTTGGAAGCTTCGAAAATAATTTTGATACAAGAAAGCTATTGCTTGACTATCTATACACTTACACATCAGGAAAATTCTTTTAAAAAAATTGAACTAAATAGATTCTCCACTAAGAAATTTAATTATAATGAAATTCTTATACCTGATATCGTTGCTTACAATTGCTAATGCTCTCAAACTTGGTACACCTGGTGTTAAACCGGTGACAAAGTTTAACTATCAAGGAGATACTGCTCCTTTAGGATATTTTGATCCATTGCAGCTTACCCAAACTATGGAAGAGCCTCTGTTAAAATACGTTCGTGAGACAGAGTTACAACATTCAAGAGTCGCTATGGTTTCATCAGTATTGCTGCCTTTAATTGATATATATAATAAAAATAATGGAATCGATAAATTAGCCATCTATGAGTTGTCGTCTAGCCCACAAATTGTTCAATCTATTTTCTTCTTGTTATTTACTTTCTTAGAGTACAGCAGGATTAAGTCAAATTATCAGAATCCTTTTTCTGGAGAAAAATCATTTTTATTAAAAGATGATGTAGAACCAGGAAAGTATTTACCTGTTAATGAACCTTCAACAAGACTAATGAATGTTGAGTTAAATAATGGAAGACTAGCTATGATCGGAGTATTAGGTTATATTGCTCAAGAGCTTGTAACTAATAAACCAATATTTTAGGTTTTTTTCTTTATAAAATAAAAATTCACATAATATTACTATGTAATATTATTAGAATTTTTCTAGTAAACTACGTTTACGGGAAAAATTGATTTTGGGAACGCATCTTTTACTACGTAAAAATAGTAAAGTTCTTTTCCTCAAAACATTTCTTTCATTTCGAAGAAAAAGAATTAATTTACTTAGTCATTTGCGTAGCAAAAAGATATATTTATTTGCTTCGCAAATGAATACTATGTAAAGTGATATTACGAAGTATAGTCACATTTATTTCGTAGAAATAATAGTAAATAGCCAAATAAAAATTGAATTAAAAACATAACGAAAAGTAATTATATAATTAATGAACCTAACTAATGTTGAATATAATAATAAGGAAGCAAATCAATTAGTTCTTCTTAATGTTTTAAAAATGTTTGAAAGAAGAAAATTAATTTCTGACATTAACCAAACTTTTGAAGAGGTAAAAGAAACAGTTGTACCTAATAAAATTATTAAAGTAAAACTAGACAATGGTACAAATTGTATGCTTTATATAATTAATGACAAGGTTACATCAATAACACAAAATTCACCCGTTGATGAATTTTTAAGTAGTAATACTAATTTGAGGAAATTTGTCATTGTAAAGGATCCTAGTAAGAAGACTTTTAAACAAGTTATGGAAAATTATCCTAATAGTGAGATATTTTTCCAACATGAGTTTATGGAGGATATACCAAGTAAAGATATAATACCTGATCACGAATTATTAAATGCATCAGATAGAGATGAATTATTGCAACAAATTAGTATAAAAAATTTAAAGAAAATCTATACAACGGATATGATGAGTAGGTATTTTAATGCAAAAGTTAATGATATATTTAGAATAACAAGGAATAATCTAACAAGTGGAAAAGGTATTGATTACCGTGTAGTTGTTGTTGGTAAAACAGACTTATTGTTTTAAAAGTTTTTTTTTCTAAAAGTTTTTAATGAATTTATTCGAAAAAATTAAAGAAAAAAAATATAATGAAATAATTAATTTCATAGAAAAAAATCCAGATGTAAATCTAAACTTGCAAGACTCATTTAAGAATTATTTTATAGAATATGTATTAGATTCCAACAATTTGAAATTAATAGATTTTATTTTATCAAAAGATATCTATATTGATATTATTGATAATAATGGTACTACAATCATTTATAATTTAATTAAATTTAATAAAATGGATATATTTAAACTTGTTATAGAAAAAAACAAATCAAATATTGGTATAAATGTTGTAGACAAAAAAGATATTAAAGGCAGAACATCATTACATTACTGTGTTATATTTAATAATAAAGATGCTTTCAAGTTCATACTAGAAAACCAAGGTGATCCTTTAATAAAGGATAAAGGTGGGTTAAATGTATTTTTTTACTGCATTAAATATGAAAGAAATGATTTTTTGTTTCACTTATTTAATAAATTTTATTCATACAAATTTCTAAATAATGAAGGTGAAAACTTGTTACAATTTGCAATATCTTATTCAAATCAGAAAGTAATTGATTATTTAGTTAATAAAACAAATATAAATCTTAACAATCAAACTTTTGAAATTGGATTAACTTGTTTGCACAAGTTGACTATAAATAATGATATTGAAAATATTAAATTTATAATTAAGAAAGGAGCTGATGTGATTTTATCTGATTATATTGGTAACAATGTAATTCATTATTCATTAATTGGAAATAGTGATGAATTAACTTTATTTTATTTAGACAAAAACCTAATTGATTTAAATTTGCCAAATTTAGAGGGAAATACTCCACTTCATCTATATTTACAAAATATTAATGGAAAAATAAATACTAAAATATTGTCTGAATTAATTTCACGAACCAATTTAAATATTCAGAATAATAATGGAGACTCATGTATTCATTTATTTACAGAACAATTTTTCAAAGATTTTAAGGATATTTTGAAACAAAAGACATTGAATATATTTAATCCAAACTATCAAGGTGTTTCAGTTGAAAGTAAAATAAAAAATAAGGAATTGTTAATTGATTTAGTCTCTGAATCATTTTTTAACAACTTAACCGAAAAAAAATTAATACTTTCTTGGGAGAAAAAGTGTTCCATGATTAGAGATGGGAAGAAAGCTAATTTTGAACCAAAATTTAAAAATAAAAAAGATTGTTTAGAAAAAATAAAGGATGTAATAAAAAATGAAAAAAGGTCTATTCCCAAAACTAAAGAGATTCAATTCGATTTGAATTCAGGAATTATATTAAAAGATTGTTTTTTTAGTGGATTTCCTATTGATACTTTGTTTGGAATTCTTTGGTTAAAAAAGAAATATCAAGAAATAGATTTAGTTTTAGATTTTCCATTAAGCTTAAATAGTACAATTGAGAAATTTTATGATAATATGGGAGCTAACATAAATTTTAGACTCGATTTCATAAATAGTATGGTTTTATGGAGTTATCAAAAAATATTTTTTCCTGATTATTTTGATACAATTTTAAAAAAAACATTACTAAAAAATCCAACAGTTATAATTATTCCAATTGGTATTGAAACTCCTCAAGGAGCTCATACTAATATACTATTTTGGAATTGCAAAAGCAATGAAATTGAGAGGTTTGAACCTAATGGAAGAAATCCACCAATTAACTTTAATTACAATGATGAGTTATTAGATAGTATATTAATTAATAAATTTAAATCATTCAAATCAGATATAAAGTATATTAAACCAAAAGATTATCTACCGGTAATAGGTTTTCAAATGATTGAGAATTTAGAAACTGAAAAGTGTAAGAATATTGGAGATCCAAACGGTTTTTGTACAGTTTGGTCAATCTGGTACTGTTATCAAAAAATGTCAAATTTAAATATTACAAGTAAAGACTTGGTGGATCAGTTAATTACTAATATTAAATTAGAAGCAAAGAGTTTCAAGAGTCTTATAAGAAACTTCAGTAAAAATATTTCAGAGTATAGAGATGATTTTCTGAAAAAAGTAGGATTAGATATAAACTTGTGGATACAATCTAATTATACTGAAGTAGAATTGATAAAATTAGAAAAACTAATTATAGATTTGTTATAAATTATTTTAAATGGACAAATTAATTGATTCAAAGAAAAACATTGTCAAAGCTTTTAGGCAATTAAAAGATGATAATATTTATGTTAATAGAATTAATTATATCTGGAAAAAACTAGGTAAAAATAATAATATATTTTTAGACTCTACTAAAATTAAATTTATAGAAAAAGAATTCAATGGGAATTATAAAGAATATTTAGAATTTATAATTCCAAGAATAACAAAGTTAAATCATAATTTGGTTGAAATTTTTATTCCTCTATCCGAATATGAAGAAGAGTCAATTGATGACGTTGAATTTATAGATTCATCAAGTGAATCTACAGAATCGACAATTGAGCATAGCTCGATGGTTCAAGATAAAGATTATATTAACTTACTTGAATTAAATATAAATGAATTACAAGATAAAATTCAAAACATTTCAGATAATTTATTACCTACTATTAATAAAACTAGTGAAATAATTAATGATTTCAAAGATAAGATTAATCATCAAGATGAATTAATAAAAAGGGTAAAATTAGATTTTGATGAACATGTTGAATTCACAAAGAAATCAATTAACATATTAGAAGACCGAATAAATAAAATATTAGAGCTAATGTCTAAATAATAAAATTTGAATCAGAGTCATCTGTTTTTTCAACAACTTCTTCTACTTCTTCAGTAATTATTGATCCGTAATAATTTTCTATTTCATCTTGTTGTGCAATATCCAATAATTGACCAATTATTTTTATTTGAAAATCTCCTTGATTGATTCTTTTATTAACTACTAAAACTTTAATAAAATTATTTACTTTTAAATTCTCTCTTGTTTCGTTATGAAGAAACTTATCAGTAACATCCCAATTGGTAACAT
>MDTB01118688.1_pt1 | contig 16103 bp, 11 predicted proteins | sample 811161 | NCBI WGS metagenome assembly MDTB01 (sample SAMN05326650, study PRJNA326480) | marine metagenome | isolation source: seawater | place: Mediterranean Sea | collected 2009 | reverse complement strand
TCTTAATATCTTTAACATCAAATGACCCCAAATTAGGTATTTGGTCTGGTGTAGCATTAATACCTTCAATCTTAATTCCTAAGAATCCAACAGGGTTAACAGTGCCAATACCCCGAACAGTAGCAAACGGATAATCGCTTCTCACATCAAAATCACCATTACCAGTTATTTCTTGAAAAGTTTCCGCCATCACTACGTAATTATTATTAGTATCAAAAAATTGTATAAACGCGTAGGCTTTATATCTTGGATTAAGTGTAAAGTTTTCTACAGTAAATGTAAACCCGCGATTTTCTTCACCTGGAGCTTGATTGGTGGTTTGCGTTACGTGATTATATTGTAATCTTGCTTCTAAAAATTTATTTCCAACTCGTATTGTAGGTTGAGTGTGTGTTAATCTATGTCTATAATCTTCATTGCCATATACAAGTTCAGTATAGAATTTACTATCTGTTTCATCAGAACTTCTAAAAGTGGTTGTAGAAGATGAACCGATTAATGGGTCTCTTCTATCTACTTCACCAGTACCTTTTACAATAATCGTGGTAAATCCATCTTTGTATAAAGGAACTTTGACAGGCAATGCTTTAAATTTAGGTTGTCTGTTAATTGGATAAAAAGCGCCCTCTTTAAATGTATTAGTAGTATATTGTGCTGTAACTCTTACAATTGGGTTACCATCATCATTCGGTCTATTATCAGCACCACCAAGATTTGTTTCTACTCTTTCAACTGCACCAGATGTTGTTCCTTTTATACCAATAAATGCATGACCTACCCGAGCATTTTTCCAAGTGGTTTTCTCATCTTCAGCACCACATCCTATCAAAGCTTTTCTCAAATCAGCATTACAACCAGATGCGTCATATGATACTAATATTACAACTTTACCATTTGCAATAGCATTTATTCTAGTGGCTAATGTAGTTGCGTTAGTTAAATTGCCATATGTGTCAAAATGAGCGAAATTTGAAACACCCGCCGTCGTACTACCATCTGTATAAATTCTTTCAATTACTTTTGTAGTTCTATCAAATTGAAAGAGGTGATGACCTCTCATGTTTGGTCTAGTATTCGATGTTGTATTGCTGGTGTCAAGCCTATGTGTAAAGATACCATTTAATTCGTTTTCTCCTAGCAAATTAGCAACTGGGAAATCAATAGAAGAATCATTAAATCTAACACCAAACTCACCCGAACGTCTATCGAATGTTTCAGCTGTCACTTCGATTGAATGAATATTATTATCATCAAGAGTGCCAGATGTGATTTCACTCGCACCATTATCGGTTACAGTGACTTCTACTTGTTTTATGTCATCGGCATTTTCAATTTGTTTAATTGATAATTCTCTTTCAAAGCCATCAGTACCTGTCCACTTAGTACCAGCAATATATTTACCTTTGCCGTCTTTACCATCTTGTAAACATTTAAATGTTAATTCTACTACTGAATCTTTATCAATCTCTCCTCCTGTTTTAATTGCAGTTGCGTTACCATCAAGTTCGATATACTTTTTACTATAAGATAATTCTTGAGAACTATCAATATTTGTCAATTCGGTATTTCCTTGTAAAGTAGTAAATTCTGATTTCTCTTGTCTTAATCTTAAACCATGTTCATGGTCATAGAATACATTACCTAAATTATTGATATTAAATTGTTGTTGTTGATACCATGCTGCTGCAAATTTGTATACTACGATTTCTATCAATCGTTCTGCTAGGTATTCGAACCAACCATACTGCCATTTTGGAGAGTGTCTACCAACAAGTGGTTTAAATGGTTCGAACCATCTGTGAATACCTTCTGAAATCCATTGAGCACGATAGTCATTTCTAAATACTTTAATTGTATCTTGGCCGTCGATAGATGTAATACCGCCTACAGGCACATCTTCCGCATCTTCTGCGTATACTGCATTAATCTTTTTACCGACTGGATTATCTAAAAATAATTCTAATAAAAGAGCATTAAAGAATCTTAAGCCAGATGGATGTACTAATTTATTAAATGCATCTTTCCAATTTTGGCTTGAAAGTGATGTCTTAATTAAATATGAAAATTCTTGATAATAATTACCGTCGTGAAGAACATTGACGTCAGATAAAAATCCTTTTACACTTTTCCAAGATATGTTTCTTGGATATCCACTTCCTGTACTTGACAATCCATAATTAGTTTCTTTGAAAGGTGCGTTCTTTTGAACTGCTCCGCCACCAGAGGTGTAGCCTGTTTTAAAACCGGTAACATTCTTTGCAACTATTTTATTTTCACCTTTATTTGTAAAATTTACAGAACCACCATTATTAAGTTCAATGTCGATAAGTTTATGTGTGTGGTCATTAGGTGGTGTTATATTATTATTAACATAAGCTTTTGCTTCTACATCAGTAACAAATCTATTATAGAAAGCAAAGTTAAAGAAATAAATTTCGCCATCGGGGTTTTCATCAGGTCTTTCTTTATATCTGTCGTGACCAAATCCACCCATACTATTTTCTAAGTTTACTCTTCCTAAAGCACCTGGATATAAATTAACATATCGTGTATTACTTAAAGCTTGTCCGGCAAGTGCGATATCGTTATTGGTTCCGTTATCTGAATCAGCAGGTGAATTATTTGTAGTACCAAAATTAGTAGTTGTTAATCGAACTCTTCCTAATTTATAAATGGTATTACCTTCAGTAAAACCTGAAGAATTAAAGGCCCAAGATTGAATCGCGATAACTGTACCTGCCCATTGAGTTGATAAATTAGAATAAGGCCACTGTTCAACCGTACTTGCTCTTACTTTGAAAGACGTTAAATAATTAAAGCTCCAATGGTCATCGGCTTCTTTCATAAAATAGTAATCACCTTTTTCAAATCTTCCATTACTTTCATTAAATGTATATGTACCATTATAATTAGCGCTAGTAGCGCCTGACACCACAATGTTACCACTGGAAGCAGTTCTTTGATAAGCTGGTATTTGTCTAGCGTCAATACTTAGAGCCATTCTCAATCTCTTTTTATCATCATTGGCTGGCTCTTGGAAAGGTAAATCTCCTGTACCTGAAATGTAATTTGAAATTGTATGAGTGAAATCTGATATTTGACCATTGTCTTCACCGAATCTACCTTTGATTATCAAATCATTATTCGCATCAATTTGCAAAAATACACCTGCACCTTGATAGAAATCTTTTGAATTAAAGTTTGCTGAGGTTCGATTATTTCTACCAGAGAATAACATCGTATAAGGAAATACTGCTGCTTCATTACCTGTCATTGTTGGATATACAGCAGGAGCATTAACACCTTTTTTGAAATCATCTCCAAATTCAAAATCAATGAAATAGGTACCTACTCTCTCGTTATTATAATTACTGTCTTGTAAAAATTCTATACGAGCATCAAGGTCTTCATCATTTCCTTTTTTATAAAAATATTTTTCTTTTTTATCAGAAAAAGTAGATGTTCCAGTATATTGACCTGATGAAGGTTTGAGCAAAACATCTTTTGGATATACAACTCTGACTGCCTCATCAAAAAATATTCTGAAGAAAGATTGAACACTAATTTTACTTCCTCGCGTATTATAATATTCAACAATTTTTTTATATAAAGTATTTTTATCTAGTGATACCGCTTCAGGTATTCCCTTTGCAATTTCTTTTTGAATCCTTACTAAATAATCATCGGTAGTTTTATCAATATCATGTTGCTCTAAAATTGTTCTTACGACGTTACTTGGACCTGCCATAGTTTCTTGAACTGAAAGTAATCCGCTATTATAAAACAAATCCAATTCTAAATCGTCATCTATTTCATATCCGCTACCAGGCTGATTTACTTCTACGGATACCAACTGACCAGTATCAACTGTGATATCAACTGTAAGACCCGTACCATGACCACCTTTTGTAGGTATATTTGTAAACGTTATGATTTTAGTTTCTTCTGGCGCATCAACTGATAATAAACCAATAGGGTCTGCTAAACCAATTTGAAAACGTGTTAAATCTCCTCCTGTTGAGAAACCATTAACTGGGTCGTCATAACCACCTCCACCTGGATTACCTATAAATTCTATTTGATATAAATTATCAGTATTACTACCGTTTGGATATGTCTCCCAATTTTTATCGTAAAAATCAATATCGATAGTATCGTTAATTCTGGTCACCATTACCCAACAACCTGCTGCTGTTGAACGAGCTCTATCAAGTTTCATTATATAATACTCTTCTCTTTCTACCCCTTGGTAAATAATTGTCGCGCCGAAGCCACTGTCTCTTACTTGAGCTGGTGTTAATTGAGTATATATTTGATTATATGCAGTTGGAACAAATCCACTTACTTTTAAACCTAGATGTTGGTCTGATTTGGTTAAGTCATCATAAGCCAATTCTGTAGCATCAGCATCTGAATCTATAATTGACAATTGAGTGGGAATCCCATCAATATTCATGTAATTATAATATTCTTTTAACAAACCGATAAGGTTAGATGCCACACCTTGTAGTTGTTGCGGTACTAGTGAATCAACGTTTTGTGATTCTACATTATGCGGTTTGATTGATGCTACTGCAAGCGCTTCGTGAGCCATAATTAATCTCTAGTAAAGGTTGTATAATCTGATAATCCTGTTGAACCTGAAATACTTGTCGTATCAATGTTACCATCAATAGATGTTTCATTCACGTCTATTTGTAAAATTTTTCTTTTATCTGAAATGATATCGTCTGAAGCAGGTCTAACTCTAACTCTAATTATTTCATCAATATCGTTTTCTAAAGTATTCAATTCAATTAAACCTGTTAAAGGATAAACAAATCCTACAGAACTATTTATCCTAATTACTCTACTTTGTTCATCAGTTCTATATGTATAAATTCTTCTTTTTTCATTATCTCCTGTAATAGGTTCATCAGCTAATAATACTTGCTGACCATCAACCTGAATAGCACTTGAAGTAATCATACTTCCTGCTTGAGCTAAATCCCCGTTTAATTTAAAATCAAAATCTAATTGATGAGTATCTTGTGTATTTGCCGTAATTTCAAGATTTTTGTAAACAAATACTCGAGCTGTAGTATTTAAAATTGCGTTATTAGTATTATCAACAGCCGATAATAAATTAGAATGTCTATATACACCTTCAAAGTTATTTAATCTTGTGGCATTATAATTTAATAATGTTTGTCTTACAGCTGATACTAATCCACCGATTGATGAAGCAGTTACACTTGGATCGTATTTAAAGAATAACTGATAATAGATATAAGTATACTCAGGGTCTACGATTTCAGGCGTAATACCAATCACACTTTTCTCATCAAGTAAAGCTTGGATTTGTTGTTTTTGCAAAGGTGTCAAATATTCTGTAGCAGATGGTTTAACAGAAATAAATACTTTACCATACTGAGGTACCTTTTCTGTTTCTCCACCCCACGCAGCAACTGTATCGATGCCTGTAAAGTTTTTACTAATTAATGATTTATAATCATCTGAAGTAATCGCTCTATTTTGTGATATAAAAGAAAGTGGTGCGTTGTATTTGATACTCTGAATTGTTTCTGATGGTGCACCTCCAGCAGCTGGGGAATTAGTCGTTACAATACCTTCATTCACGTCTGCTAATTGAGCTGCTTTATATTTAAATGTTCTTGCACCATTTGTAACTGGTCCATCTGAAACTAGATATGTCAATCTAACTAATCCAGCAGCAGGTGGCTGTTGACCAAATATATTATTACCAAATCGAACTTCAAAATTACCATCAGCATTTTCATCTACATAATATAATCTAGTATTAGCATCAATATCATTAAAGTCAGAAAATAAATTATATCTTTTAGCTTGTGATTCATCAGCATCTAGTGTAGGAAATACTTCAACTGTCAAAGTACTTGTATCTACCTTTTGAGAATTGATTACAAATCTTTGGTCATAACTATTATCAACAGGATAAATCTCAACGCGAGAACTACCTTGTTTAATTACCAAATCTTCAAAAATAAATTCATTAGTATCATTTGTAATTTGTGATGCAGTATCTTCAATTGTTTCAAAGATATAAGTTGCCTCATCAATATTCGTAATAAATTGTGTACCCTTTGGAATAAGTAGTGTTGAAACATTAGACGCTGAGTCAGCTCTTGTAAATCTAATATTAATAGATGCAGATGGAGCTGTAACTGATTTAGGTGTGTATCCTAAAAGTTTTGCTCGAGATACAACGTTACCTCTTACCTGAGCCGAGTCAAGAAAAGATTCATTCATAGCCATGTGAGCATTCAATGCGTTATAATGAGTATTATATGCAAGAATGTCAATGAGGTTTGATAGACCCGACCCTGCAAAATCGAAATCTTTATATGGGCCGTCATTGCGTTTAAAGTAATTGATTAAATTTTCTTTAATCTTTTCGAAGTCTAGTTCTGTTGTATTAAATTGTGACATGTTATCTTAATCTTTCTAAATAAAATTCTACTTCTTCGTTATCTACGATAGAAGTTATGTTGAAACCAACCTTCACGTGTATTGCATTATCTTCTGGTAAATCTTGAATTGAAACTTTTACTTGATTTATTCTTGGCTCATACGATGTTAACATATCTACTATTTTAGAACGCACAGCCTGTATTGTATATGGATTACTATGTTCAAATAATAAATCAAATAGTCCACTACCCAAATTTGGTTGAAATGGTCTTTCACCTCTATTTGTTAATAATAAATTTTTTACTGAGTTTTTTACCGCATCAATATCTTTTACAGGACGTACATCATTATATATTGGATGCCTTTCAAATGCCAAATCTAAATCCGCATAGACACGCTCGGGTCTAATTGTAATCAGTTGCGGATGTGTCTCATTATAGTCTGAAGCGTTGATACTCATATCAACTATTTATATTAGTTTCACTACGTTTTATGTAGGAATATTGTGGCCATATCCTAATGTTGCCAAATCCACGTGTTCTTGGTAACTTCTTGCAAAGACTGTTCGAACATTAGTACCTTCTTTCTTATACATGTAATGCGGTTTGAAACTAGCTTGACTATATGCCATTTGAGAAGCATTCATTGTACTAGGGTCTACAGTTGCCGCTATATAATTTTCATAAGGAGTCAACTTACCACCTAATGTTTTAGGAATAAAATAATCAGCTGTTGGAATAGACACGTCTGAATAATTTACACCTTGTCCCCAAGCCGCCATTATTTTCATGGCATTTCTACCATTATATTCTACATCAAATAAAGTTCTAATTGAATCCCAAAGTATATTAGAATTGTCAAAAGCTTCAGAGGTGTTTGTGCCGTTTCTCATTGTAGTCAGATTTTGGAATTTAGGTTCGAATGCAGCTGTGTAATTATTTGGAGCTAATCTAAAAGATTTTTGAATATATTGTTTTGCGTCTTGTGTCTTTGCGGAATTTTTTAATCTCAAACCATAGTCTGGTAAATTTACTTGAATACCAAAACCAGCGTTATCGTAAATAAATTTCGATACCAGTTTTTCATAATCATATCCATCTTTATTCCAACCGGTACCGCCCCAAGCTTCACCTTCTGACGCAAGTCTTGGATAACCAACAAATTTTAAAATCCAAGCGGTAACCTTTTTTACTCTTTCAAACATATCTTTATAAGCATTTCTTTTTACAAATGCTTCGATATATTCGTCATATATTTTGGGTATGGGAACTGTTTCTAAAAGAAAGTATTCATAGCTTGCAACCTTGTTATCATACTTATCTCTAAATTCTTTTGGCACAGTATTATCATTTATCTTTCTAATTTGACGCTTTTGCTTTTTAATTTGTTTATTTATTGGTTTAATTTTATCAACCAAAGGCTGCAAATATCGCGACAGAACAATTTTATTATTGGCGCTAGTCCAAAGATTAGAATTAATATCTGAAGTATTTGATTTTTGCTCTGTTTCGATTACGACATTTTCCGCTTTTACAGGAGTAGGTTCAGCCTCTTTCACATCTGGAGCATTTGTAGTTTGAACTTTTGATTCTGGTGGATTTTCTATTGGAGCGAAAGTGCCATCTGGTAATTGTTTACCACTGATATTAGGAATAGCACTACAAGGGTCTAAAGAATTTAAATTTAATAATTTAGTTGGGTCAGAAAAATTATCTAATAATCCACCAATGTCTGGTATAGCGTTACCCCATTTCTTTTCAAGCTCCATTACTCTCTTATGTAAATCTGTTCCACCGAAACCACTTAATGCTCGAGTTTTTAAATCATCAAATTCTTTTTGGAAATTAGGAACTTCTGGTATTGCCGGCAGAGAAGCTTGCAAAGCATCTTTCTGAGCATTTGCTTTCGCGATCAAGTCTGTCATTCCTGCTTGACCATTCGCCGCAAGATTTGCCATCTGCGCGTTTAATTCGGCTTTCTTATCTTCGAGAGCTTTTAAATTTAAATCTAAATTACAATTTAATGCCATATCTTTATTTATTATTATCCTACAAAAACATTACCAGAACCTGAAGCTGAATGACCACAAGATGCTGAATCACCAGCATTTACTACAGCAGTTCCTCCGATAAAAACATTATTTGAACCAGCTGTCATAGTGGCAGCACAGTGACTTGCGGGGTCGGGGCAAGGAGCATGAGATGTTACAGAATCGCCATTAACTATTACGTTGTCACCATTCGCTTTTACTGTAGATTGAGAAGATATTAAAGCACCTCCTGCTGAATCTGTTCCATTTCTACTTATTCCTGGCATATTAGTTTAAGTTAATTGTTCCACCGTTGATATCTACGTCGGCAGGACATGTAATATCAACATCTGTTTGAGCATCAATATCTATAGCACCTGATGTATCTATTTTAATATTACCAGAAGCAACCATTGTCATAGCACCACCACCCGAAATACTTGCAGCACCAATAGTTGTCTTTGATTCTGTTCCAGTAATTAATTCTGTTAAATTTCCAGTAACTGTTTTCTCGTAATTCTTAATAATTTCTAAATTAGAATTGCCGTTTACAGTTCTTCTTTCATTTTCACCTATTCTTGTAGTTACATTTTTATTAATGTTATCATTTCTGTCTACATTCACTTCAATAAATTCACTGCCACCAACTTTTTTATGAACACTACCAAGAATATTTAAATGATAATCTTTTTCTACTTCCATAAAATAATTACCACGAATATAAGTTCGGACATCACCATCAATTGTTAAATTACAATTACCCTTTACATTTACATTTTTATCTTTAAATGTAACCTCATAACCATCACCAACAACTACAGTTGTTTTATCTCCTAAAGAATCTATTTCATCGAAGGTACCAGATTTATGAAGAATTGTAATTCTTTCATGTCCTCCAGTATCATCTACTTCAATTGTGTGACCACTTTTATATTCTTTTACATGACACTCAGGGTATAATGGCGCACATATATCTTCTTGGTCTGGCTGAATCCAAGAGCCTCTATCAAAAAATGATTCTGGTTTATTATCGCTTAAAATAGATGTATTTGGCGGAATCGCTGTTGGAATATTACCTCTTTCTTTTTCACCTTCTTTTGGGTCAACCTTTGATAGTTCTCTTAGTTCGCTTTTTAAAATATAGGAATTTGATTCTTCGTAATCAGCGCGGCTACCTTTTGGATTATCTATGTCATCTGACTCTCTAGGGTTTTCGCCTGAAGGGTCACAAAACCCAGTATTGATTGGGTCTTTTGGCGCTGGCGTAGCAGATGGTATTGTTCCCATCACTACAGGGTCTTGACAAGCCTGCCCATCTCTGAAGAATCCAACTACCCAAGAGCCTGGAAGTACACCAGTTGCCGATTCACCAATACCAGAAATGGAAGCTGAAGTGATAGGCATCATTACATGAGCCCAAGGTAAATCACCTGTAGGTATACCTTGACCACCTTCACGTGGGTCTTCTTTACTTTCTGTATGATATCCGTAACAACGGACTCTCACTCTTCCCATCTCTAATGGGTCATTGATATCTTCAACTACACCGGTAAACCAGTGAAAAGCTTTTGATGTAAAATTATTATGTGCAAATTGCATTATGATTCAGTTGATGGGTTAAATACTAAAGTGTCTTTCACGAGTTCTAATTCACAATGATAAGAATTTGTATCGCCTGTCATATCAAATTCGTGAATGACAGAAGAAATTAAATGGTTACCAGATAATAGAGTGTCTAGATGTTCTGGTTGTATATCGTCTTGGTTAAATGTTTTATAGACATCGGGGTCCATCGCCTTTGGAAATAATAATTTAATTTTCTTACCAGCATTCAAATTAAAATCTCCGTTCAATCTAATTTGTTGAGTAATAGTTCTCATAATAGCACCATAAGCATTCATCTTATCAATTTCATTTGATAAGTCATCTGTATAATTGATACCATTAGGAAATGCTGCTGAATTAGTTGATAGATATTCGTGATGAGCATCCGGTAAAGCATTTACAACATTAGCATTATCTCTACCTACAGTAAATGTATTTGAAAGAACACTTCTACTTGGAGCATTTTCAATATTTGTTTCTCTTAATTTTTTACTTGATTTATCCAAGTAATTATAAATTCTAGGTGTAAATTGTTTTGTTGCAATATCTAAAAATTGATTCTTAGAAGCATACGCTCCTTGAGCTGATTGAAATGCTTTTGATAATTCTAAATTAGAAGAACATCTTAAAATTCTAAGACGATTTTCTTCGTAATATTCAGCAGTTGATGGCTGAGTGACAAAACCTTTTAGATAAGAATAAGAACTATATAAAGGATTTCTTAATTTATCTGTTAGATAGGTTACACTAGATAATTGCACTTGACCACTTAATGTTTGATAAAAGAAAAATGGTGCACCAAATTCATCATAAGCACTTTTTCTTAAATACTCAATTGCAGATAATGGGTCTTGAATATTAATGATACCACTATGTGTCGTAGCATCTTCACCATTCACAGCAATATTATCATAGAATAAATCGTTTCGAACAATCTTTTCGATTTGAATCGTACTACTAGATGTATAACTTCTAGATATTTTTATATACTTAGAATTGTGAGCAAATTCTGATATACCTCTTAGAATAAAAGCCTGTTGGTTTTGACTTTCTGAGTATCTTTCGTATTTTGGATATTCAGTTATAATAAATTCTAGTTCTATTCTATTTGCTTCTTCTTGATAAATTGGATGTTGCGCAAATACAATTCTTATTTTTTCTTGTCCTATGATTTCAAATGCCTGTAAAAAATTAACCGCATCACCGATTGATATTTCACATATTAAAGAAGGTAAATAAATACTCTCACGAATATTTACAGATGCGACAATATCAGAAATAATTTTAGAATCCCCTTTGTGATTAAAAAATTCTATTTCTTCTACTAAAAAGTCTGATGGATGTAGACTTCTTTGATTCGATAATAATGGCCCACTTTTACTCATAGTAATATCTTATTTTTAGTAGCCACCTCCGCCTCCGCCACCTGAAGGTGCAGAAGAAGTTGTACCTCCGCCTCCAGTATAACTTGTACCACCTGTAGAACCAAGATTGGTTGTTTGGCCAGCAGCTCTTGCAACAGCAGCATTTGGTGTAGTCACTGAAATACTTGTTGTTCTAGATAAACCTTCATTTAATTTTGTTTTATATGCTCTAGCAAATTCTGCGATAATATCTGGTCGAACCACTTTAATTCTACTTGCTTTTGCTTTCATATCTTGTTCATGTTCATAATAAGTAATGTATTTTCTTGGGTCACTACCTTCTAACACCTCTCTGTATCCTTGAGAAGATGCATCTGTATAAATTGATTGTGTTCTTTCATAACCAGAACCAGATAGTACTTGCCAAGATTGTACTATATTATCTTTATCATATGCATTATCGCCAATATAATAATGGTGTGGTGCTTCTCTGGCTGTAGAGAACTTATGTTCCGCGCCAGCATTTATATCTCCGGCATCTTCACTACCGTCGGCAATTCTTCTTGGAACAAATCCCTCAAACATCACATTACCATTTCTAAAATCTGGTACAAAATAACCATAAAACGTATCAAGTAATTCTTCTCTTTTCTGATGAATAGAAATATTACCTGAACCTCCAGCTAATCCTCTTTCAAATCTTGCTGCATTTTGATATTGCTGTAAAGGTGTATGAATAGGTCTAGAACCAGGGGCAAGAGTAGTTGCATTTTGAATTATTCTATTGTGATGCCATTCGAATAAATGCTCTATCCATTCAGAACGAGCTTTTGTCATAGTATTTCTTCTGAAATTGGCATCACCACCAGAAATAATTGCTACGCCGTCTACAATCGCTCTTTCTCCAATTAATCTTCCATCACTACCAATGACACCTGGAACACCAGATTTCTGTCCAACAGGTGCACCAATTAATTGCCAGTCATCAAACCAAAAATGTAATTCACATCTTCTACTTACTGGAAGATTGCTCCAATTAATCGCTTGCCCGCTTTCTTGAACTCTACCATTAATTAAAATATTATTAAATCTATTTTGCGCGGCGATAGTTAATGGGTCAGCAAAGAAATTATCTCTATTAGAAAAATCAGTAAGCCATAATTGATTTAAATTAGAATCCCACTTTACGATTCTTGCTGTTTCAAAATTTCTACTGACTCTTAAATTGTCATAACTCAAATCTAAACCGTTAAATGTATTAGATACCATTTCAACTGGAACTGGATTTTCTCCAAATGGTCTATCAGCTTCTCTAATAAATTGAGCAATAGACGGTAAGAAAGTCATAACAGCAATATCGTCATATTCTTGAGCAAATTCATTTTCAATAGTAGCATCACTCTTTGGCCATTGGTCTAAACCTCTTTTTAGTGATTCATTTAGAATAAAGAATGTCCAATAATAATCAGTTGTACCATATAATTTTTGAGAAACGTTATCTGGTCTTTCACCATCTAGTACTTCGTAATATTGATAAGAACTAATTTCATCTGCAAGAATATCATTTACATCTACATGACGAAAGATATCGACAACCTTTTTTATTTCGTTGCCAATTGCAATATTTGATAATGGAAACTGTTTGAAAAAACTCATATATTAATTTGTTAAAGTGTTATCGGTAGCACCGTAATAATTAGTTTGCTTACCTGATGTTCTGTCATATTGTCTGGCTTGCTCAATGTCTTGCAGTGTTTCCATATTAAGAATATCATCTCTTTCATTCGCTCTTGTTTCTTGGAATGTAAGAGATACATCAACTTCAATAGGAGAACCACTTGGAGCCCAAGCTGCTGCTGTAGTATTGAATGTAGTATTAACAGATGTTAAATAACATAAATTAATTTCTGGTAAGAATGGATTTTTAGTAAATCCTGTATTAGTATATCCTTGAATAAAATCTATTTCCCATATTGGTGGATATTTTAAAAATGCAGCAGACCCTTGGGATTTCTGAGCGTATGATTTTGCTCTAAATTTTCTATGAATTAAATTGATCGCCGCGGCGTCTGTTGCATTTTTCGCAATCATTTTAAAGTTGAAAGTAAAGTTTCTGATTTGATTACCTGAGAATGCGGTGTTCTGAAAAGGATTTACAACCTCTTTATTTCGAAAGTTTGAAATTTCAACTAACTTTCCAGCTCCTGCATTTTTACCAATAGATTGCGCGATGGATTTAAATGCACCTCCTAAGTCGCTTTCGCCTCTATCTTGACTTAATCCTATACCAATGATTCCTAAATCTAGTACATTATAATTAGCTTGGTCAGCAAAAGTAATATTACCTGGACATGGAAAATATATTTCAGAACGGTCTGTGAAAACTTTATTATTTTGTTCTGGTTTTCTATCTATACAACTAAATTTAACCTGTGGTCTATTTGGATTACTTGGTAAAGTTGAAGGGTAATATAAAACGGTATTTGATTCTTCTTGATAAGTCGGTGCTCTTGGCGGATCCGTTGTTCCACCTAGTTTTCCTGCAATTTCCCCGCTTTTGTCTTTTACATTGGACTGTGGATTAGACCTAGAGCTAAAATTTTTAACTCCGGTAGATATATTATTTGGACCTACATTAGGTGATTTTGTGCGATCGCGTCCTTTTTGAAATAAAATAAATTTATTTACGCACATCCAATTCCAAAGGATTCGGTCTAAAGGTTCTAAAAGGCTTAACAGGAACTTTTTCATATAAATAATTAATACTATTTATAATAAAAACAATGGCATATCGTGGGAAATATAAAGTGAAGAAACCAGAAAAGTACGAAGGTGATTTTACAAATGTGGTTTATCGTTCTTTATGGGAAAGGCAATTCTTCAAATGGTGTGAAATGAACTCCAATGTGGTAAAGTGGTCTTCAGAAACTGTTGTGATTCCTTATATCTGCAAGACTGATAATAAACCTCATAGGTATTTTATGGATGTCAAAGTAAAATTCAAAGATGGTAAAACCATTCTTGTAGAAATAAAACCAGAACAACAAACTCAACCACCCAAAAAACCTCAAAGACAATCTAAAAAATATTTAAATGAGGTAATGACCTATGTAAAGAATCAATCTAAATGGGCTGCTGCTGAAAGATATTGCGAAAGAAGAAACTGGGAATTTAAAATATTCACTGAAAAGACACTCAAAAGTTTAGGTATACGTATCCTTAAATGATATAAATAGTGTTATGGCAGTATCATTATTAAAAAAGTTTGAGGGTGGATTAGCATTCAATGAGATTGAAAAGTTCACATCAAAAGCGCGTACATGGTACATAAAAGAATTACGCAACCTGATCGTTAACCGTCAAAAATTATTAAGAGATTCCGCCACAATTAAAAAGAATAGATTATTTCCTGGCAGATTGTTTATGTATTTCTATGAACCAAAACATAAAGATTCATTGCCTTATTACGATAGATTTCCATTGGTTATGGTTGTGGAAAAGGTAAAAGGTAAACCAGGTTTTTACGGATTAAATTTTCATTACCTGGATTATAGAAAAAGAGCAATTCTTATGGAAAGATTAATGAAATATGCAAACAATAGAAAATATGACGAAACTACTCGTCTAAGACTTTCATATAAATTATTAAAGGGTGTCTCAAAGCTTGCGGCATTTAAACCTTGTTTCAAACATTATTTACCAAGTCAGATAGCAAGTCCTATCAAAATGATTCCGGCTGAATACTGGGAAACAATTTTATTTTTCCCTAGTGAACAATTTAAAAAATCAAGTAAAAATAATGTTTTTTCAGATAGTAGGAGACAAATATAAATGAGTTTATTCGAATCATTAGGCAGATTAGCAGGTGGAGCAACCAATAATACAATAGATGACTTCAAAGCCACTATTGGAAAACGTGCTGGTCTTCCTAAAACAAATAAATTTATGGTGGTAATGACACCACCTTTCCAAACATTTGTAAATAAAGATTTTCAAGGTTTAATTTCTCAAGCTCTTTCTGGTAATTTAGGATTTAATGATTTAATAAATGACCCAAGAGATATTGCAGTTCTCTGTGAATCTTGTTCTTTACCAGGTAGACAAATTACAACATTAGAATACGAAGACGAAGGTTATAGAAATCAAGTAAAGGTACCTTATAGTTATATCAATGAAGATGTGACATTTACATTTCACTTGACAAATGATTATTATATGAAAAAGATTTTTGAATCATGGCTCGCGACAGTGATTAACCAAGAAGAACACACAGTAAATTATTATGGTGATATAGGAACAGATGTTATTATTCAACAATTAGACCATAGAAATATACCAGTTTATGGTGTTAAATTATTAAAAGCTTATCCTACAGCAATCAATTCTATTGCACTTGATAATAACGCAGCAGAAACACAAAAGATTTCAGTAACTATGACATACGAAAATTATGTGCAAGAAGGTTCAATTAGTTCTATGATATCTGGCGCTAAAGGATTACTTGATAATATATTTACTAAGAAAACAAAACCTATAACAAATTTCGCGAAGAAAATATTTAATTAATAACTAAAGGAGACTAAATTATGGCATTACCAAAATTAGAAACACCGGTATATGAAACGGTGATACCCAGCACGGGTAAAACGATTGAGTATCGTCCTTTTCTTGTG
>MDTB01106365.1_pt1 | contig 16103 bp, 7 predicted proteins | sample 811161 | NCBI WGS metagenome assembly MDTB01 (sample SAMN05326650, study PRJNA326480) | marine metagenome | isolation source: seawater | place: Mediterranean Sea | collected 2009 | reverse complement strand
GATAGGTACCGCTGCTGGAGGTCTGACAATGTTTGTAGATTGGTGTGTCACTGACTTGAAACTAAACACACACGTTATAACGTTTGATAAAGAAGATACATGGAATCGACAGACATTGTTAGATGCCGGTATTGATTTTAGAGTTAGAAGCTGGATGGACATGAAGCCACCGCACTTACCTACACAAGAGATTATTGACCTATTACAACAACCCGGGAGAGTTTTGTTGTTATGTGACGGTGGGAATAAAATTTATGAATTTAACACACTTGCTCCATTGATCAAGTCAAATGATATAATAATGGCTCATGATTATGCGAAGGATCGCGATACTTTTGATCGTGATATTAAGAATAAAGTCTGGAACTGGCTTGAAATTACTGAAGCTGATATATCTCGTGTGAGTGAAGAGCAATCTCTTGAACCACTCATGCAAGATGAATTCGACAAATGTATTTGGGTTTGCAAGAAAAAAAGATGAGTAAAGATAAATTAAACACAATACTGCAGTTCAGTCAGGTCAACGTACAAGTTGATCCTACAATTATTAATTTTGATCAAATCACTAATATAGTGACCAGTCTTACGAGTTGCTTAGAAAGCAACATTGAGGGTGACGTGGTTGAATTTGGTTGTTTTGTAGGTGAATCTTCCAAATATTTAAGAAAGACTTTGGATGTATATGAGTCAGATAAAAAATTATACGTGTATGATTCTTTTGAAGGATTACCCGGGCTGTCAGAGTGGGAACAAGGTACAGGTTGGACTCCAGGGACATTAAAAAGTACAGAAGATATTTTATCCGGTAATTTCACCAACAACAACTTACAACCACCAATCATGCACAAAGACTGGTTCAAAGACATCCCGGAAGAGAAATTACCGGAGAAGATCAGCTTCGCTTTCTTAGATGGTGATTTCTATGATTCAATTTATGATAGTCTGAGCAAGGTGTACGATCGAGTGTCTCCTGGTGGTTGTATATTGTTTCATGATTATGATCGACCGGATTTACCCGGTGTTAAAGCCGCGGTGTTTAAGTTTATGCAAGAGCGTGGTGTGACACCAAATGTGCGTGTGTTGTGTGATCAATTGGGGTTGTTTGTAAAGCCTGGACTTGAAACCTCAGCTGAAATAACAACCGAATCACATGATGCTGATATGACTATAGTTAGTGGTCTGTGGAATATCAACAGAGTTGGACGCGACTGGTCTAGATATACAGAGCACTTCGATAAGTTCCTCAAGATAAAAGCACCTATGGTTTTATTTGTGCCATCCGAACTAGAAGAGTTTGTTTGGGAAAGACGATCCAAAGAAAATACATTTGTTAAAATATATGAATTAGAAGATATCAAAAACATCATGTTCTCTCCATTCTGGGATCAATGGCAATCCATCCGATCTAGTGAGGAGTGGAAGAACCAAGCCGGATGGTTGGGTAACAGTCCTCAATATGTTAATGAATTTTACAACCCTATCGTGATGTCCAAAATGTTCTTCTTACATGATGCGAAAATATGGAATCATTTTGACACTAACTATTTCATGTGGTTAGACGCAGGCATAACGCAAACATGTTATGAGAATTATTTTTATAATACAGACAATCTCAAAACGATAACCAAGCATATGGATCCGTTTCTGTTTTTATCATACCCGTATGAACCAGAACGAGAAATTCATGGATTTGATGTTGAAGCGATTGATCGATATGCAGGAGCACCTGTCAAATATGTGTGTCGTGGTGGTTTGTTTGGAGGTCATCGAGATTATTTACCTTCAGCATTAGCAGATTATTACACATTGCTCAACCGAAGCTTATCAGAAGGCTTAGCTGGTACAGAAGAAAGTGTGTTCTCTATCATGGCTCACTTACATCCACACAATTATAGAAGATACTCATTAGCGGAGAACGGATTGATAGTTAAATACATGCAGGATTTAGAAGCAGGTACTGCTGAGTTAGAAAATATAGAGCATTTACAAAAACCTGCGTTCAGACCAATTGTACGTGATATTACAGGTGTTAAAGTCAGTTTGTATTTCTTGACGTTCAATTACCCAGAACAATTAGAATATACAATTAAATCTTTGCAAATGCATGAAGGGTTTTTAACACACCCTGTACATAAATATATCATAGACAACAGCACTAATGACGAAGCTCGAATACAGAATGCAGAGATTTGTCAAAAATACGGATTTGTACATCTCATAAGAAACGAAAATACAGGTATATGTGGTGGTAGACAATTCGCAGCAGAACATTTTGAACAAACTGATTCTGAATACTATCTGTTCTTCGAAGATGATATGACCATAGCAGATCCAGAAGAAGGTATCTGTCGGAATGGATTTCGAAAATATGTGCCTAATCTATATGAAAAGATTCTCAAAATCATGATCAAAGAAGAGTTTGACTTTCTCAAACTCTCATATACAGAGGTGTACATGGATAACAATATTCAAGTAAGTTGGTATAATGTACCTCAAGGAATTAGAGATAGAGATTGGCCTGGTTATAACCAACTTCCTATAAACGGATTAGATCCTTATTGCCCTAGGACTAAATTCGATAAAATCGAAGTTTTGGATGAAGTGTCATATATCACAGGTGATATATATTACGCTAATTGGCCTCATATCACGAGCAAAGCCGGGAACAAGAAAATGTTTATAGACAATAAATGGAGTCATCCATATGAACAAACTTGGATGTCACACATATATCAAGAGACAATAAAAGGTGAAATCAAGCCGGCTATCTTACTAGCCAGTCCAGTGACTCATGAGAGGTTCAAGCATTACAAGCCAGAAGAGCGTGTAGAAAGTTAAACCTTCGGTTTGGCTATTGGATACTGACCTGTATTACCGTCTATGACGTGGGTCGGGTCTTCAATACTTCGACCAACTTGATAGTATTTCTTACCATCGATCACAATAACAGGTTCAGAAGAATGACCTTGGATGACAGAATATTTAGGTTTGGGAATGTATGCGTATTGATCCTCTTCTGTTGTTCTTCGTGCATATGGCAATCTCACTGGATCGTTCCATGCTTTGATGTCTAGAAGCTCTTTGACTCGATCAATTCTACAAGCCAGAGCATGATCTTCTCCTGTTTGAAAATCTCTACCACCAGCGAAATGCACTCCGATAACCTTCCATGTTGTGTCTATCAAAGCGAATATGAATGAACCACTGTCTCCACCAGTTGACGGGTCTCTGTTACCTTTGTATTGTATCAAATTTTTATAACCTTTACCAGACACGAAACTAGTGAACGCGATACTATCACAATACAACTCACAGTCTTTCTCATGATCTGCTCCAGGTTTTCCCACAGCGCCTGTGGTTCGAGAGGATTTAAACAATTTTGTACCGGTAGGACCTAATTGTAAACTGTCAATCTCTTGTGTAGTTGCCCACGGTTGAGAACTTGTGAAATTGCTACCTATAGGCAGATACGAATTAACATCATTAGAAGAGTTTTCTGCTCGGATGCGTCGTTTGGTGGTGTTGGGTGGTAGATCAATTTCCACAGAGCATATGGCCACGTCAATCTCATTACCAGTGTATTTGTGTGGGTATGATCTCTTGACTTGACCTAGTCTGTATTCCACACCTTCTATAACAGTTGTGTTGTTACGAGTCATATGACCGTGGTTAGATATTAGTTTGGTGCCTGCATCATTAAATATAACTTGTTCATCTCCTGGATAAATTATTGAATCATCCTTGTAATTCACATGTTCATCACCTTGTATGTCTGCAGAGAAAAAACCGGGGGTGAACACATGATTGTTACTCACTCCTATCAGCTTACCATCTTGTTGGTCAACTGCGAAGCCACCCATGGTTCCTATTTTGATTGATTCGGCTAGATCATTAGTAGTGCTCCATTTCCGTAAAGCGTATGAATGATTGTTGACTGACATTCCGGTTTTTCTCGATTCAAGATATGTGTTGTCTTTTATCCGTGTCAGGCTTCGGTGACGAGCCACTATTTCTCCACCAGCGTTGTGGCAGAATGTTGACTCTTTGTAATCAACATTACATTCAATAACATCAGTCAAGTACGTCTTCCCATCATGTGTCAATGTCTCTGGAATTTTAGATTGCTCGTCTAGATCAGAAGTCTTAGCAGCCACTGCGAAAACTATAGAATCATCAGTAACAACATCACCACCGCGAGTCTTTCTGCCATTGGCAACTGACAACAAACCCATTTTGTCCCGGTTTGTCAAAAAATAATCTTCTAAAAAATCGGAAAGTTTACTCTTCATAGTGTACGTATAATGTGTTTTGAGGATTGTTATCAAAGCAATCCTCGCAATCGTTATATTTTTTCAAAGCGTCGTAATCTAACACTATACCATCAGACGATACATGCCGGTCATCCAACAATGTGTAACACACCCCCTCGAAATATATCGATGGTGGATATTGTTGAGATGATATGGCTACAAATCTAGTGGTGCTCATGGAATATGGACAGTTTCCATAGCCCTTGATCTGATCGTTACTTTCGAATTAAAATCATCCAGATCGAAACCAGTTAAAGACGATGTAAATGTGTCTGTTTTGTTAAAAAATGTCACATGAGAGTCTAGTTCAGAATTGGTGCTCAAAGCATCAGCTTTTTTATATGTGGTGGTCCAGCTGGTTGGATCTTCGCTAGCAATTTTAACCGCTAAGGACAGCTCACCAGGAACAGCACCAAACACTGAAGCATTCTCAACAGCAATATTTATTGCCTCAATATTGACAGCGTTGATGGTTCCGTTTGGATCATTCGGGTCGCTCCATCTATTTTTGATTGTTACATAATCAAGTTGAACATCTAAATCAGCTGATAGAGCGTTGACAGCCAATCCCCTTGTGTCGTACATTTGACCATCAACAACAGCCTCTAAAGGATTATTATAAGGTATAGCATTTCCACTGTATGAATATGGAATCCAAGCATCATCACCACCGGCGTTTTTTTGAATGTCAATTACATCATAATTATTCTCATTATTGGGATCATCATGTGTTTCTGTTCTTCTTATAGGTGTCATCGGTATACCAGCGATAAAGGGGGGCAAACCGTTGTCTCCTAAGCCATCAGAATTGTCTGCGTCGTTCACCGCGATGTTTCCTAACACCACAACAGGAGCACTCATGCCATTCACTTCCCCTCCAGTGTATGTTCTAGGATTCAATCCTCCGATTCTGTACATCGCGTGATCATCGCCAGAGTTCAAACCTGCTGGGATGGCGAACATGGAGCCATCCTCTCCAGGCATGGCTGTCAAATCGAATTGAATTGTAGATGTTTCTACTCGGAACTCACCGGTTCCGTCCTTGTTCAATTTGAAATGAACTGGTAACAATCGTTTGTAAGAATTTTGTAAATGTACAAAATCTTGAGGTGCTGTGACGTTTAGGAATCCGGCTGGTACATCTGAGGAATTATAACCATTCCATTCACCTCGAGCCACGTACAATTTGTACTTCAACTCATTAACTGGATCAATCTCATATATAAAATGCAACGCGTTCTTGTTATCCTGTGGTAGGTTGTTATCATCAAGCGCGTAGGCAGCATTGCTGTTGTTAACTTGCTGATTTGTTCTCAATCGAGGATCTAATGACAACAAAACATGCTTTCCCGGACCGCATTGAACGTGTGTTTCTACCCCATTTCCGTCAATGGTTTTTTGTTCTGCCTGACCTACACTCCATGTCATGCCGACTGCTACATCACCCTTCACATACACTCTGAATTCAGGTATATGTGGAGATGTGGTCTTTCCAGTGTACACACCTCGTTGATTAGCTGTTGTGTTTGCTGTTGAGTTGGACAACATGGTGTAGTATGGTTTTGTACCAGGACCAACCGGCGGGGCGCCATACCCGATAGGACCCTGCGTTAAATATGTAATATCGCTAGTGTTATCAGTATACATTGTATCACTCTCTCTGTACAATAGCGAACCTCCAAAATGATCTGTGTCAAATATTTTACCCTCTTTGGCGTTTGTGTTCATCCTCACCGGGACTATATCTTTCGCTAACAAAGGCTCCGGGAGAAGCTCACTTTCTCCCTGAATAATTTTTTCTCTAACTAGATGAGCAAAGCTTGTTCTTAACAGTTTCATATGATATTAATATTTATTCATCTGGTCGTGTGTCTCTACTATTATTAATACCCTCCTCCAGTGTTGGATGGTGGAGATGTAGAGGGAGTTGGTGTAACCGTAGGTGGTGATGTAGAAGGAGTTGGTGTAATAGATGGTGAGGGTGCGGTTATTTGTCGCGATGGAGAAGGTGTTGGTGTTGGTGTGTTATCAGTATCATCTACTGGACCTGGACCTGAACCCTGATCTGGTTCAGGTGATGTTGTGTCAGTTTGTGCGTCGGTTACATTGTCTGTAGACCCACCAGTGATTATAGGTAAATTAAATCCATTAGAACTTGTGGTTGTCTTCGCTGGGATAGCAGATAAAACATGAGTCGCAGTTCCTTGAAAACCAGTTCTTATAAATTTTTTACCGTTCAATTCAACAACATCACCAGCTTTTATCTCTTCAAACGGATTTAAATATATTTTATCATAACCAGTCACAGGTATGTTGGTGGTTGAATAATCCTTTTCTGGATAATCATGACGAACAACCTCATTTTCTCGACCATTACCTTCAAGAAAATCTACACATGATGTGTATCTTGTCAACGCGTCGACATTATCAGCACATAGCGGCCAATGATTGGTCTTATCTTCCAATCCTTCATATATGTATGGAGTTCCATTTCCATTTAGATCCACAATATCACCAGGTGACAATTTAGTACCATTGTACTTTACGTACCACCGTGTCATGAGCTGGGTTCTCCTGCTACTAATATATGATTGATTTTCACAGTCATTGGACCTTGATCATTCATATCCGCATGCATGATTCTCACTCGTATGCTTGCAGCGTCCGGTTCGGTTGAAACATCCAGCCCATATCTTTGAGTGTTCACAGGATCTCCTGGTAAATTTAGTTCATCAGGCAACAGTGCAGGTTGATCAGTAATTTGTGTCCATGGGATTGTGATGTCATCAGGAGTAGTAGATGTCGCTATTCGAAACATGAACGATCGAGCCATCGCGACATTCAATGTGAACTCAATGTATGTAATTTTGTTGAATGTAAGGTCCTGTAAGACAGTGTCCAGTTGAATCTCGCAATAATCCATCGTTGTTGGGAGAACGACTGATGGTGGATTTGGAGATGTTGGTAAGTCGATCAGTGTGTCTGTACTTGTAATACGATCACCATAAGAATCTAAATTGTTCACATCTTGAGCAAATGCGTCTCCTGTGTTGAACACTGCAGATATTGGAACGGTGTCGATCAGTCTGTCTTCTTTGAGAAATCTCACCGGGTAACATTTGTAATTTCTCAAAGGAAATTGATTGAAATTGTTACTGTTTATAAAATGTGTCATCTCTCCAATTCTATCAGTTTTGATGTAAGATCCAGTGATGTTTCCATTGGCTCCGGTCAGAGTGGCCACTATAGAATTACCGAAACTAACATCTTCCGGTTGTTTAGGATTCACAAATATTTCATCTGGCATGCTCATCAAAAATCCAATCCTTCTGTTAAAATTCTAGGAGCTCCAGTCATGCCAAGCGCCAGCACTCTGAATCGAAAAGGCCCACCTGGTTGTTGGGTTGGCCCGCAACCCAGGAAAATTGACTGTGAGGCCACCCAGTTGACACCAGTCATTCCGCGGTTTTGCCAGTCATGACCAGGTGATGAAAAATATCTAAATCGACTACAAACCATGTTGGGCCACTGGGGTAACAATACCGTAGGAATGTTGTTACTGGCCTCTTGTTGATACACACCACCCATCACATGACCTTGACCGCAAACCGGCTGAGGCACACCAACTTGAATAAATTGAGCCGTGTTTGGATTGTTGGGTTTAGTACCACACCACGTGCCACAATTTTGAGTGAGTTGCATGACCATGAATACGGTTGATTTCGCTGGAACATCCACTGGTTCTCGGAATTTAACCACATATTGAAAGTTGAAACCAAACTGTGGTCGAGTGGTGTCATACCATGGCATGCGAGTTCTTTCTGGTGCGGATGCATCATATGTGAATTTCCACTTACCATCCTCGATGGACATGAAAGGGTTTTTCTCCCAATCCACCATCATTTTTTTCGATTCATCTCCATCCGGATATAGTTTAGATCCACGTTGAAATGGTACATGATCATTTGTAGAACTGTAAATACCAGTCTTAGACCAGTCTATATTGTCATAGTCCATTATGTTGGGACCAGAATCAATAGCTGAACACACATCATCATTGGATATGTCACTAGCAGGTACTTGCCATGTGGAAGTCTTATCAGTTGATTTGACATAACAATCTCCATCAATCATGACTGATGTACCTCTGTCACCAACAACTGGTTCAACGGGTTTTGTATGTTTTGATTTAGCCATTTTAAATATTTATTAACAACTGGGTAAAGAGGTCCAACCTCCAAGTCCGGATCGGCTAAGTTGCACGTGTATACCCACATCCAAGAACTCTTTTTTAAATTTAGTGTATTGTGAAAAATCTGTTCCGGAGCATTTTGCGTAAGTTCCATCAGCTAATTTGTCATCAAGCGGGGTGTATGACAAATAAATATATTGCAGTTTCATTTCTCCAGCTTGTTTCAGCGCCACGATTTGATCCTTCACCGCGTTGATAGTGTCTATATCCACATCTGTGTAACTACATTTCAAGTATACAATACCAGCAGCCGGGGGGTGTACCAACCATGATAAATCGTTGACACTCGTGTGGTTCAACTCTACATAATAAAATGTTTGATGATCTATATAATCCTGGCGTGTGTATTGCAAGTTGTTGTTATTAAACATCGCGGACATAGAGGTGAAATTTTCGGAATTATCTAGAAAAATCCTTTTACAGCGGATCCAATTCTTACAAACTCCAAGACTGTCAGCAGTGTTCGACACCGCGGTGTTCCGGAAATCGGCATAATCGTATATGTTGTTGTAATAACATGTCCAGTCCGGTGATTGGAAGCTACCTTCAAATATCAAAAGATTTTCGAGATCTGCATTATCTTGTAAATCTAAACGATTGTGAACGTCTATTCTCTTTCCTTGATTGTAAGCTTGTTGATGTGGCCAGTCCTGCAATTGGTTATCACTAAGAGACAAAGTGTGAATAATAGCATTGGTGGTTGAAGTTCTTCCACAATACACTGGTAAATTCAAGCAATCTGCAAGAGGAGATATGTCCGTGAGGTTCGAACTCTTATAGTTTACTTGATTTATTTGAGTGTTACTAAGATCAGGGAAATTCCCGGTTTGGTTGGCCATGTAGATATAGCTCAATGACGGTAATTGGTTCAACAATGATTTCTGAGCTCCCATGTCATTGCTACATGTGAATGTGGTGAGTGTGTTATGACTTGTGATTCCAGACCAGTCTGTTATTGGATTATCAGAGAAATTAATATTGGTTGGTTGAAAAGTCGAGAACACACCTGCAGGAATTGTTTGTATTTGATTGCTGTTCAAATTCAATTGATTAACACTACCAGCTGGTAAATCTGCGAGGGTAGAAATGTCAGTTATTCTGTTGTTACTCAAATCTAAATGGTTGCAGAAATTTAATCCTTGTAAACCGTCTGTTGTTTTTATTAAGTTCCCGGAGAAATTTATATTCGAATAATTCGCATTAGCTAAAAGCGATCCGTTTTTCAAAGGTGATAAATCTTCAATCCGATTATCCTGAATCTGTAACTGATAACTAGCACCGGAATGAGGTTTATATGTTAAATTCGCGATGGCATCTATCTTGTGAATTTTATTACTTTGTAAGCCTATGTTTACATTGTACCAAGAGTTACCCACACCATTGTTTGCGCTCAAGAAATCAATCTTAGCTAGGTGGTGCATGGAACTAAGGTCAGCATATCCAGTCGTAGAATTATAACCATCCTGTCTTTTTTGACCTCCGTGTAGTTTAGGGCGTATGTCTTCGTGTTGATGGCTGTTGTATAGTGGATAATATGAGTGGGTTGTAGACTCTGTCACGTTGTCTAATTCTTCTGGTAATTGGTTGATGTTAACAGGTACTTGTGAAAAATCAGAATCTGTTAGTGCTTCATGTGTTATTCTCACTCCAGCGATTTTACCTTTGTAAAATGTGTCTGTTGTTGTATCCTTACTATATCCACCCAACACCATATAGGATATAAATTTCGGAAGTGGTGCGGTGTAGAGTACACTGTTACTATGACCATCATAGTCAGTTCTGGTTCCGTTTATGTACATCCGGACTGTCCCATCATGAGGATGCACTAACGTGACTCTTGTCCATCTATCAAACCAATGTTTGGTTGTTGTATCACTGGAGTGTGTCTCTCTCACTCTGAAAGTGGTACCATCCCAAGTGAACCGGATTCCTTGGTTGTCGTCATGCTTGCCGGTCATGTGTAAAATGGTACGTTCACCGGTGGTGTTTGAGTCAGGTCTCACCCACATGTCTAACATCCATGGACGACGGGGTAAGTTTTCCCAGTCTAAATCTTTACTCAAAGAATTTTCCGAATAGCTGTCCACCTCACGTGATTCAGCACAAACTCCAATATCCCCTGAGAAGTACAAACATTTATCACCCACAAATCGTTTGTTTTCTAAATCGTATTTATCAACTAGATAATCTCGGATGATCTTCCTCTCCAAACAATGAAGTGATTCCTTGAAAATTATTACTTCCATCACAACACCAGTGAAAGGCACCTCACCGTCATCACTACCGGATTGCTTGGCCTCGTATTGACCAATTCTTATGGTGTCAAAAGGAAAGAAATCAGTGCTAGTAGATGCATTAGTGCATGGTACCATCTGAGAGTTACTGGTGAGATTTCCGTAGAATAATAATTGATTTGCCGCGGGATTGGCCAATCCATGAGCATCAAATTCTGATACCTGACGTGGCACATAACATGAGCTGTTAGATCTTCCGCCTCCTACTCTGCTGCTAGTTGCTGTGCTGATAGTGATGTAATTGTCTCCGGTTCGGTTTTCTGATTGTAATGACACAATACCACCTACTCCAGTGTCAGAAGATCTTGCCACAACATACATTTCCATTCCCCAATCAGACATCCAATCTCCTATCGGTAATGTTCGTGTAAGATGTTGTGTACCATCAAACACCGCGCCTTTGTTATACGCTGCTGGTAGTGACATCTCGCTAAACTCTCCAATAGTGGGTTGTTTGGATGGTGTTCCTTGTGAAATGTGTGTGTTGTTACCGGAACTATCAACCCATGTGGTTATCTTGTCTCCTTCGACTCCGGTTAGATGTTCAGACCTATAATGAGCAACAGGACCGTTCCATATCTTATGATCAGCATCCAGATCATACACTGTCGCTCCTGTTGGAGGATTAATGGTCTCACACGGAACACTAGCAGAAGGAGTGATGGTCGGTGTGATTGATGGTGTGATTGTGATACTAGGTGTGGGAGTCAGGCTGAGCGGTGGAGTCTCTCCAGCACTACAACCATCAACCAAACCAGGTGGTGGTATGAATGTGTTTGTGTATACTGCGTCAGAAATTATTCGTGTGGACTGAAACCAAGCGGCTGGTCCACCGGTGTTGATTATAAACAGATTAGTTGCTGAATCTTCTAATGTTGCACCAGTGAAGCTAGGTATTGAGTTTATTGGATCGCCATGAGTGTCAGTAGTACCAGGTTCCTGCAATTGTGTATCACCAGCATGACCGTTTATGTATAATGTCCATTCATTAGAATTTTTTCGAACTAACGCCACATGATACCACGTGTCGTTCTGCAGCTCTTCTGGTGAGTAGAAACTAATGCTGTGTACGTAATTGTTAGTTGCACCAGAACCATCATTACACCACCATTGAAACCAACGACCAGTGCCAGGTAGTGCGGTGTCATGTGGAGAATCCGTCAGATCACCACGATACATGAATTGGAAGTTTTGTCTTGCTTCTGAAATATTTTCATGAGCTAGCAATGTGATCCGAGATGATCTGTTGTCCATCTTCATCCATGTTTCGACGGTGAAATTTTTAGTGCCTATTATGGTGTCATATATGTTAGTTTGAGCCCGGGTGTTCCAGTTCAGTGGTCTGTTACCACTACCTAGTATAGATTTGACAGTCGGGTGAGTTGTAAATAGCTCGGTGGTTTGATCAACCACCACACTACCGATCATATCCACATCTCCTCGAGTCACAGTGGATTTATCAACAAGCGACATCTCACTCAACACCGGTTGGACCAACAGATCAACAACACAACCGGGATCTGGAAGTGGTTGTGCGAATGGTGGGGTGGTTGAGGGTGTAATCGAGGGTGTGATTGAAATTGATGGAGTTATTGAAGGAGATATCGTGATACTTGGTGTGACAGTCGGTGTAGGAGATATCGAGATACTTGGTGTGACAGTGGGTGTAGGAGATATCGAGATGGTTGGTGATATCGAGATGCTCGGAGTCGGTGTCTGTGTTGGTGATATCGTGATACTTGGAGTTGGTGTCTGTGTGGGAGATATTGTGATGCTTGGGGATATCGAGATGCTTGGTGTGACAGTGGGTGTAGGAGATATCGAGATACTCGGAGTCGGTGTCTGTGTTGGTGATATCGAGATACTAGGTGTGACTGTAATTGTTGGTGTTGGTGATATCGTGATACTTGGTGTGGGAGTGATTGTTGGTGTTGGTGATATTGAGATACTTGGTGTCGGTGATATCGAGATAGTCGGGGTGACGGTTGGGGAAATCGAAATGCTAGGTGTGACTGTTGGTGTTATTGTTGGTGTGGGTGTTTGTGATTGTGATGGTGGTAACGCGGTGCTCAACACAGATTCACAAAATCCAGATTTACCGGTTGTTGCATCAATTGTTGAGTACCAGAACCTCTCTCCATCCGGAGTGAGCAATCCGGCTCCCTGCACGTCCAGTGTGTCTATTCTGGTTGATAGTTTGTATTGATCAATTGCTTGATCGTATTCATACACATCTATGAAAGTGTTGTGCGAGGGGTTCTGGTTGTTGCTAGAATTAGGATCTCTACCAGGGCCTATGAACAATTTACCAGCATCAGGAGTCATACCATACAAGCGTAATGCTGCGATTTCGTATTGACCATCAAACCGATCATTTGTTTTCACCCATTCGTCACTACCTGCATCATATCGAAACACTCGAACCGCTCCATTGTTAACACTACTTACGTGCATGTTGTTACTCGTGGGAGCCATACTATCAGCAGTACCGTCACTGAACACCAGTGTGCTTGTGTCACTTGTCATGTGAACGTATGAGAAATTCCCTGCCCATGTTATGTCTGCACCCCGCTGAACCCACGTGTCTACCCCATCCCAATCAAAAACTCTTGTGAGTCCTTTCCCTAGAACTGCTACTGTGAGTCCGGTTGGTGACATAGATACAGCTGTTGGATCAAACCGCGGCCACATGCTAGTACCTTGATGTGACTCGATATCTCCTACGGAGATTAGACCACCTGGTATAGTGTCGTTGTTGCTGTTTTGTATAGCACCTTGCAAGGTTTGTCCAAATTGTTCCCATGTGTCGTTGGTTGCGTTGTATTTGAAAACTATCGCATTTGCGGGCTTTTGAAAAGAAAAGGACCCTCCCCACGCGGTGACTGCGATCATGTCACCTGCTTCATTCATGCTGATATGCCGACCGAAATCTGGAATATTCTCTCCACCAATCAACCCTTGCCCCATCAGACTCCAACCACCACCAGTGCGTTGATACACCACCACACCACCGGCTTGTCGATTACCCCACCCGGGTCCGGTGAAGTCAACACCACCCATGGCCACCACCGTCCCGGTTTTGTTGATGGCGACGGAGTTGTAAAGCGCTTTGTTTCCTGGGAATGTGTAATCAGTTGATTGATCTAGATGACCACTCCAATGATGACCTTCACTAGGTTTGAGCTCCTCAACAAGCTTCCACTCTCCACCGATACGTTCCCAAACATGCACTCCTCCACCGATCGTGACACTAGTTGTGGTGGTGGTTCCGTCCTGGGTATAATTCGCGTTTGTTGGATTGTTCCAGTGCAGCGCGAACATTCGATCACCTGTGTCGTTGATACAACCCAGCTGGCTACTCTGCATCAAACCGGAGGCATGCCTACCATAAGCATCATAACCATTCATTGGGTTGAGCACGCAATCAATTGATGTGTATGCTTGACCTATACTCGATGGAGTGGGTGAAGGAGTTGGGGAGATACTTGGTGTCTGTGTGGGTGTGATTGTGACACTTGGTGTCTGTGAGGGTGTGACTGTGACACTCGGTGTGACTGTAGATGTAACCGTGACACTTGGTGTGACTGTTGGTGTCTGTGTTGGTGTCTGTGTGGGTATGTTAGCATCAATTTGACACGTGATGTTGATCGGGTGTGTTTTGGCTATGCCGGTGAATGCAGTGTCGTTATAATATGTTATATGTTGATTACCACCAGCAATAGTAGAAGCGGTTCCAGATGGTGCGATTATACCATACAAACAACCATCTCGTTTTATATAAAAATATGTATCCTGAGCACCTGTTTGCTCGTCAAATCTTACCACATCTCGATCAATAATCACAGGTTCGATCCACGAATTTCGTTTGTTGGCAGGTACATGTGGATCATCCGGGTGCAGAACTGGAGCAGTTGTTTCGGTGCTTTGGATATAACTATCCCAAATTGGTATATTATCAAATTGACCAACACCAGTGAACCTGTCGAAGGAGCCCATTAAATATAGGTTCTCATCAGATCGTGTGAACAACATCCAGTAGCTACCAACATGTACACCTCGTACGTTGGATACATTTGATACATTCAATTGGGTGAATTCCCAGTAAATATCTCCATTTGCATCTGTACCATCACCAGGGGCTAGGAATTTATCTAATCCCCATCTACCACCTCTATTTACACCAGCAGCTCTTAATGTACCGTCTTTCATTAGCGCGACAGCGCCTTGGTCTCCTGAAAACACTTGATCAACTCCAGAATCAATTACTCTGTATGGTACAATTACCTTTTGATCCCATGAAGTGCCTTGGTCGCCTGAACCATAATGTGTGCTTGATGTGTGATCTATTGACTGTATATAATTTTGACCTAAACCTAACGATCCGGTATTATTTCTTCCATGTACCCACAAGCTACCGTCTTGACCTACTAGAAAAGCTCCGGATGTTGGAGCAGGAGAACATTTTTCGATCGGAGGCATGGTGATGACCTCGTCCAAATCAATATAGTCAATTATAAATTGATTTCTGCCAGGATCTTGCAATTGATCAACATTTTGTCCAATCCATTCAAAATTTAAATCCAGATCCCCAGTGGTGGTTTGCTCAATCGTACCAAAATTGAAATGTGATTGATCATGTTGATTGAAACCTGCGTCAACATACATGTCCACATCAACAGGCGCGGATGTGGTGTTGTTGAGTCTCCATATACCAGAATGGTCCATGTGTCTTACATACACGCGCACGTTGTATGTACCAGCCTCGACGTTGGCCATTCTCAAAGTGAAATCCATTGGTGTTTGAACATCGGGGGGGTCGGTAGTTGGATCAAAAATTATCGCACTACCATTATCGTATGCAGCGTTACTACCTATAACCCAAGCACAACCATTTGTTGACACAACGCTCAAATCCGGGTCATAACCATTTTGAATCGGGTTGTCTGTGAAACCCTCACCGTTGAATTTATATTTTTCATTACTTACAGAACCGGTCAATTGTGTCAACGGTATCCATTGGGCAGTGCTGGTGTTAAGTAAATCACGACCAGTCTCGTAGGCGGTACCATCCATCAACACGTAATATGCGTGTTGACTTGTTTGGAAAAAATCTTTGATATTGTCTATAACTTTAGTAACAGGATAATTATTAGTGTCACGTGCACCTGTACCTAGATATCCTTCTTTATTCAATTGCCAACCAGCACCATATAACGCATTATCCTCAGCGCTCTTCCACCATAATCG
>MDTB01009318.1_pt1 | contig 16104 bp, 16 predicted proteins | sample 811161 | NCBI WGS metagenome assembly MDTB01 (sample SAMN05326650, study PRJNA326480) | marine metagenome | isolation source: seawater | place: Mediterranean Sea | collected 2009 | reverse complement strand
TGCTTTTATACTTAGATTCTAGTAAATTTAAGAATATTTTATACATAGTCCCTTAGCTTTACTTTTCCAAAATTTTATGAAGATGAATTTCTCTCTATAAGGAAGAGATAAAAACTTTATTTAAACTTTCAACATTTGTCACCTCTAGTAATAATAATGAAATAGTTTTGAGATAAGCTTTTATATATGATATCAAAAATTTAAAATAATTGTTTCAAAATTTAGATTATTTCATTTTTATAAATTTTCTTATATAACCATTTAATATAAAAATCAGATCTAAATATGATTAATTTAAAATTAACAAATAAAAGAAACTATTTTATAAATAATACACAAATATTTTATGAAAAGAATTCAGAGAAAAGAATTAACTTTTTAAAGAATAATCAATTTTTTTACAACGAAATATCAAAAATATTAAAAACTATAATTGATGATACAAATTCAAATTTTTTTTTTTGTTGTGGAAATTCAACTATACTGAATCAATTTAATAATAATGAAATCTTTGTTCAAGAAATAAATGATAATATTCTTGAGGAATTAGATATAAATTTTAATAAAGTAAATGAGAGTCAAATAAATTTTGACAATTTTAAAAATGTTATAATAGCAGATATTGAACATCAATTAAATCCTTTGGATAATTTAAAAAACCTCTCAAATAAAATTAGTGATGACTGCAAAATAATTTTGATTTCAAAAAGTCTTCTTTGGTCAAGCTTAATTAAACTTATTAAAATTTTTTTTAAAGGAAAATTTACTTCAGAGTATAATTATTTACCTTTCGATTATATTAAAAATTTAATTGATGTAAGTAATTTCGAAATAATTAAAAATGAAAAGGGTATTGTGTTACCATTTAATATTCCAATAATAACAACAATTGTTAATAGAATATTTAGATTACCAATCTTAAATTTTTTTTGCATGATGAATTTTACTGTTATCAAAAAGAAAAATGTAAATGACAAAAACCATTATAAAAAAAAAATTTCAGTAATAATTCCATGTAAAAATGAGGAAAAAAATATTCAAATTATCAAAGATAATTTTTATAAACTTGGAGATAAAACTGAATTTATTTTTGGTGATGATAAATCTACTGACAATACTATTGGTGAAATTAAAAAAATCAAAATTAATGATGATGATATCGAAATCAAAACCTATGAAGGCCCAGGAATTTGTAAATCTGAAAATGTTTATAAGGGTATTGAAAATGCTACAGGTGATATAATTTTGATATACGATGCGGACTGTACAGTATCATTCAAAGATGTTGAAACGTCTCTGAAAACTCTTTCGGAGACAAATGCAGATTTTGTTAATTGTACAAGAATGATTTACCCTCAACAAAAAAATGCTATGAAAAGTTTAAATTTTTTAGGAAATATTTTCTTTGCTAAAATGTTTAGTCTTTTCTTTAATAAAAAAATAACTGACACTTTATGTGGTACTAAAATATTCTATAAAAAAGATTGGGGAAAGTTGAAAAAATCTTTTGAAATTTCAAATATCAAAGATTTATGGGGAGACTTTGATCTACTTATAAGTGCTTATAAAAATAATCTAAAAATAATTGAAGTACCAGTCAATTATTATGATCGAATAGAGGGTGAAACAAAAATGACTTCGGTCCTTAAAAATGGCCTACGAATGTTACTTATAACAATAAAATCTTTTTACAGACTTAGAATAGATTATTAAGTTTTTTTTGAACTATTGGTCAAAAAATAATAAATCAGAGTATAAATAAAAATATTTAGTATTATAAATAATAATTGAAAATCTGTATCACTTGGATTTTTAGAGGCAAAATAAAAAACTATAAGATTATAGAGGTTAATAATATTTGCTACCGCTAAATTAGCATATATTTTTTTTTTGATAATACGTTGATTTAAATAAATAAACATTAATTGATGTAAGTGTTTTGGATCTGGTAAAAGTGGAGATTTTTTTTTAATATTCATTTTTCTTAATATTGAGAATAAATTTTCAAAACCTGGATACCAAAGTAATAAAATTATAAAATACGGTGAAATTGAAACATTTTTATTGAAGATCATTACTAAAATGAGAGCATATATAAATCCTAAAAAATAAGCGCCATTATCCCCTAAGTAAAGATTATTAAAAAAATTTAACAAATAGATCAAAGCAAGAAATAAAAACCATAATAAAAAAATATTTGGGTCAAGACCAATAAAGTAATAAAGCTCCATTTTATAAATAATATAACTAACTATTAGATAATATCCTAAGACAAGTGTATTTAACCCATCTAAAAAGTTTGATCCATTTACAATTATCAAAATACAAAATGATATAAATAAATAACTGATAATTTTTTGATTTAATATTTTATCTAAAATTTCAATTCTTGTGTCAGTTATACGTATGTCAAAAATTAATATAAAAATAAAAATAATAATTGATTGAAGAAAAAGACGAAACTTTGCAGATTTCAAAATTTTAAGGTCAGAGTATAAACCAATCAAAAAAATTAAAGATAAAAAAAACAAGTAAGTTTGGAAAGGTTGAAAAAAAATTATACTAAAACCACAAATTAAAAAAATTCCACCCGACAATGGAATTGATTTATTAGAAGCTAATTTTTGATGTTTATCTCCAGAAAAGCTTGGTAAAATATTCCTTTTTATTAAATAGTAATTAACTAAATAAACGGAAATTACAGAGAATATAAGAAATATATAATCCATAAACTTATTTAATTAAAGAATTTAAACTTAATATAAATAAATAATATAATGATAAAAAAATATTCATTTTCATGTACTTTCTATAAACTTTATATCCATCCATAATCTTCTGAAAATTATTTGATGATAACGAGTCATTTGATTTTCTCCAAAACGTTAATGGTTCATTGATACCTATAAGTTTTTCACCTGTTTTTAAAATTTTCAACCATAAAACAAAATCCTCTTTAGTAGTCAAGTTTGGAAAAAAATTATCCATTAATATTTTTTTTTTGACCATGACTGTTGACAGTCCAACATCACACGAACTTAATAAGTCTTTGTATTCTAAAAAGTTTCGACCATTTCTAACAGAAATAATTTTTTTGTTTTTATTTACTATATAATAAGACGTATGTGAAAAATTAATTTTTTTATGAATCATATAATTTAATTGCTTTAAAAGTTTATCTTTATGCCAATAATCATCTGCATCTAAAAATGCAATAAATTCTCCCTTGGCATTAATAATTCCATTGTTTCTTGATAAACCAGCACCACTATTTTTCTTATTAACCAAAATTCTTATATTTTTTTTTTCATTTGCTAGTTCTTTTAAATATTTAAGATCAGTTAAATTTTCATCATCATAAATGATCAGTATTTCATAGTTTTTATAAGACTGATTTTTGATTGAATTTATAGTTTCAGAGATAAATTCTTTTTTTTTATAATAAGGAATAATTATAGATATAAGATCCATATAAATTGAGCTTGAGTATTAGTTAGACTATAACATAAGCTGTAATTAATTAAATGAAACAAAAAAAAATAATTATATTTATGCCTTCTATTGAAGGTGGGGGTGTAGAAAAAAATTTATTCTTAATAAGTAATTTTTTAAGTTCTAAATTTAAAAAAATCAAACTAATTACTTCATCAAACAATACTCAAAAGGTTAATAAAAAAATAGATATCACAAAATATGGGTTGTTTAATTTTTTTGACAATAGAACACTAAAAATAATTTTTAGCGGTATTTTATTATTTTTTGAACTTCTCAAAAGTAAGAATGTTATAATTTTTAGTTTTCAGGCAAATTTGTACGCAATTTTGATTGCAAAGCTTTTTAAAATTAAAGTTATTATTAGACTAAATTCTTCTCCTTCAGGTTGGCTTTCTCAAAAGTGGAAAAAGGAATTATTTAGAAAAATTTATTCATTATCAGATTTGGTTATTGTAAATAGTAACGAATTCAAAGAAGAGCTTTGGAAAAAGCTTAGAATAAAATCTTATTGTATTTATAATCCACTTAATAAAAAAACTATAATTAAGAAATCTAATTATAAGATCAAAAATAACCCTTATAAAATTAAAAATGCTTTAAGAATTATTAATATTGGAAGATTAGTTGATCAAAAAGATCATTTTACTCTTTTAAAATCAATTTGTTCTATTAAAAAAAGTTTAAAAGTTGAAGTAATCATAATTGGGAATGGGAGAAATGAAAATAAACTTAAAAGTTTTATTGAAAAAAATAGATTATCGAAAATAGTTAAGATATTAGATTTTAAACAAAATCCATTTCCATTCATAAAGCTGTCTGAATTATTCATTCTAACATCTAGATATGAGGGTTTGCCAAATGTGTTATTAGAAGCAATGACTCTTAAAAAATTTATTATCTCCAGTAATTGTCCAACAGGTCCCAGAGAAATTCTTAACAACGGAAAAAATGGAATGCTTTTTAAAGCTGGCTCTCATAAGGAATTGACAAGAAAAATCATAAAATATTCAAAAAATAAAAGTAGATATAATATAAAAGCTAAAATAGCTATTAACACATTAGATAAATATGATTTAAAAGTAAATTTAAATGAATATTATTTTCAAATACTCAAGCTTTTTTAAAATTTTTGAGATTTTTATAAATAATTTCATATCCCTTTCTTAAAATCATTTTATTTTTTGAAATTAATTTAAATCCATTTTTTGTAAAAAAAAAATTCATTTTTTGGAAATCATAATTTTTAATTATTGAATCATCGTAATGAAACTCTAGTAAAATAATTTTTGTTTTTTTGATATAATTCTTTAAACCTTTTAAAACGTTAAATTCATGACCTTCAGTGTCAATTTTGATTAAATCAATATTTTCAATTTTATGATTTTTAAGAACATTAAATAATACTTCCTTTTTAACTCTAATTTTTTTTTTATAAATTGAATTTTTGAAATAAAATAAAGTAATTACAAATCTTTTTATTTTTGTATAAAATGAACTATAATTAATCTCATTTAAAGTAGACATGGATGAAATGTGACCAATATTTAACTTTGTAAATCCCGGATTTTCACCCAGAGCCATTTCAAATATTTTCAAATTTTTTTTTTTAAGATTTTTAAGATTATTTAAACAATCTGGATTTGGCTCAAAAGCAAAAATTTTATTAATGGTAAATTCTTTAGATATAGTTTTGATCATTTCACCATTATGAGCGCCAACATCTATATAAATTCCTATTTTTTTACTAAGATTTTTTTTTATAATTTCAAGATTTTTAGTTTGAATGAAGTTATCTAACTTATTAAGTGAAATATTTAAGATATTTTTCATCTCTCAAAAAAAATATAATTATTAATGATTTTTATATTTCTCTCAGTATTAGAACAAGGAGTTGGGGTTGCCCAACAATGCCTATTAGTAGTGTACATATAGATAATATTATTCAACTTAAAACTTTCATATTCTTTATCAATCACTGCATAAAACGGAAAGCTATTGAATTTATAAGGGTCATTTCTACTAAATTCATTATCCAGTCTAGAAATATTTTTTATGTTAAACACAATAATTGCAAATATAACGAAATATTTTGTTTTTTTGTAAATATTATATTTAATATTCTTAAATGAATAAAAAAATAAAAATAACGATGTTAAAAAAATAGTTATTGGTAAATATCCCCCATATCTTAAAGATGGATGTTTAAAAAACCATATTAATAATGCTAATGAACTAATTAAAAATAATATTTTTCTAACCTTTATAAGATCTTTTTTCAAATAAAGTTTTTTATTAAAAAAATAAAATATAACTAAATTAATCAAAATAATGATAAATACAAAATCTGAAACTTTACCTACAAAATAATTCTTATACCAATTAGAAACCCAATTTATACCTTGAATATATTCATTTAAGTTTTCCACTTTATAATTTGGACTAGCCCCAGCTTTAGCCCAAGACTCGAGCCATATATTATTTCTATTAACTTCATTAAATTCTAGTGTCCAAAAATATTTATCTCCCACACAAGTAATTTCAACTGGATAAACTACACATCCTGTATTTATAAAATTATGAATTATAAAAAAAATAATGAAAATAAAATAACAAGCCAATGCATTAAAATTGATTTTTTTAAGTGGATTTAATTTTAAATCTAAAAAAATTAAAGGAACCAATAAAAAATAAATAAAAAAATAAACTTTAAATGAAAAGACTATTAATAATAAAAAGATATTAAAATATATTTTATCAATTTTTTTATCAATTATCAAAATATGAATTAGGTTTATAATTATAACAAATAAAATTATTTGACCTGCAATATCTGTTCCATATTCAGAAAGTCTGGTAAACTTAAGATTTACCACTAATAAAAAAATTAGAGATAATAGAAATATTATATTCTTTTTTTTAAAATTCTTAAAAAGATTATCTAATAATATATAATTAACAAAAATTAAAATTAGATAATTTGGTAAATTAAATAAGAAATATTTTATCCAAGGCAAATATTTAAGAGAATTTAAAAATAGCAAAGAAGAATGGTGTCTATAACCGTAATTTAATAAACCCATACCAAATGCTACTTTGTTCTCAGAAAGACTTAGTGCAAAAGGTAAATGATAATAAGGAAAATCATCATGATTTTTAGAAATTAAAAAAAATAAAAAAGTAAAAATAACAATTAATGTTAATATCTTTAAGTTTAAAAAATCTATTTTTTTTTTGTCAAGAAAAAATAAGAAAATACCTGTAAATAAAATAATAATATTGTGAATTGAATTGTGAGCAATAAAAAAACTAGTGAAATAAGATATGACTATAAGAAAAAAAATTCCTAACAACCCTAATTGGCCATAATTGATAACGGATGTCCCTTTAAAGATAAGATTGTTAAAAAATTTTCCATAACCTATATATGAAAGACCAAATAATAGAGTTAATAAAAAAATTGATATTATTTGAAAAAAATGAATTATCATAAGGCTTAAATATACTAATGAATTTTATTATCAAAGATATAAAGCAAATAAAAAAAATATCCGTAATTGATAAAATTACACTTGTAATTTACTCTTTAATTCCTTGCTTTCTAATAATAGGAACTGGGGTGAGCGAGGTGGGTATTATAGTTTTAAGTTTAAGATTTGTTGTAGAATTCTTATTTTTCAAAAAAATACAAATTTATAATAAAGAACTATTTTATTTTTTATTCTTACTTTATCTTGCTTTAATAATTAATTTGTATTTTTCAGTAAATCCTGAAAACTCTTTTTTAAGAAATATTTTTTTTATTAAATATATAATTTTTATAACTGGTACAATTAATTTTTTTTCAAAAAGAAATGTTGAACTTTTTTTAATAATTAAAATTTGGACAATTATTTTATTAATTTTTTCTATAGATCTTTTTATCCAATTTTTTACTCAAAAAAACATAATTGGGCTCGAGTCACCGTTAAAATATCACAGACTATCTGGCTTTATGGGTGATGAATTAAAAGCTGGATCATTGATTTTATCATTTTGTTTTATTATTTCAGGATATTTTATAAAAAACGACAAATATAAACAAAAAGGTTTAATTTTACTTTTTTTATTTGTCATAACAATTTTTCTAACAGGTGATAGATCAAATTTTTTAAAGTCAATCATAGTTACTTCCTTTTTAATTTTTTTTATTGATAGAAAGCTTATAAAAAAAACTATTTCTTTATTTTTAATTGTTATCGGATTTACACTAGTAATTATATCTACAAATCACGTTTTTAAAGAAAGATTTAAAAATCAAATGTTAAATAAAGTTATAAAAAATAAATTTAATTTAAATGAATTTATAAAAGAAACAGAATATGGAAAAATATATAATTCTGCTTATCAATTATTTCTTGAAAAAAAATTATTTGGCGTTGGTAATAAAAACTATAGAATCTTATGTGATGAAGATTATAAAAATAAGTTTTTGTTAAAAAATGAAATTAAAAACCCAAAATGTAATACTCATCCTCATCAAATTTATTACGAAATTTTATCAGAACATGGAATTTTTGGTTTATCTTTTTTAATAGTTGGTCTATTGGGGTTTATTTATAAAAATCTAGTTTTTATTCATAAAAAGAAAGATTTTTTATTAACTTCCCTTTTTTTTTCAATTCTAATAATTTTTATTCCTATACTTCCAGGAGGAAGTTTTTTTACAAGTTTCAATGCTACAATGTTTTGGCTGAATGTTAGTCTTTTTTATTCGTACAAAAATTTATGCATTCAAAAAAAGCATTAAAAATAACTGTCAAAAAATAATCTAAAGTTAAAAATTTTCTTTTATTAACAATTTTATAATAATCAAAACCCTCTAATCTTCTCTTAAACCAATTTGAGTTAAATATTGTGAAATTTTTGTTACTTTCATTTTTTTCATGTTGAAAATAATAAGTCAGTTCTTTATCTAAAAATAAGGTACCTTTTTTATTCATATCGGCAAGTGATGCAATTCGAAAATCTAAAGTTGTTAATGGGTATTTTTTTTTAAAAAGTTTCTTAATGTTTTTTATTAGAATATTTTTTTTTACAGATATACAACTTTGTGCAGGAAATGAAGGCCATTTATTTTTTCTAAAACCATACCTTTTTTGATATTTTTTTATTTTTCCACTTGAATTAATAAAAACAGGTCTATCAAATATAAAATCTAAATTTTTATACTTAGAAAAATAGTAAGAAATTTGCGATAATTTGTTTTTTTTTAAATAATCATCTGAGTCTAAAAAGCAAATAATCTCACCCTTTGCTTTAATTAATCCATGATAATATGTGTTTAGTTGATAATATGTATTAAATTGAGAAATATTTTTCGATTTATTTGTATTTATCAACTTTATCTTTTTTTCAAACCTTTTTATTTTTATAAGGGAATTGTCTGTCGAATTATCATCAATAAAAATTATTTCATAATTATTTTTAATATTTTGAGCCAAACAAGAATGGATGCATTTGTTTAAATATTTCTCACCATTATAATTTGCAATTAATATTGAAATTTTTATTTTTTTCATTTAACAAAGATTAATATGCTAGAAAACATGATCGAAAAAAAGCCTTTTTTTTTTAATAATAAACCTGCAAAATTTAATAAAAACTTTAAACCTTCAAATTTGAGAAAAAGTAATTTGTGATAGTAAAAATTCATAAAAACTATTTTTATTGTATTTATTTGTATGAAATCAAAAAAAATTAAATTATTTATATTTCAACCATACCCAAAATTTGGTGGAGCTGATAGATCTATTATCAAATTAATTAATGGTCTTAAATTTAATGATATAACTTTAATAAGTCTCTCAAAATGTAAATATAGTAGATATTTAAATAAAAAAATTCATTATAAAGTATTAAATAGTAATAGAACCATATTTTCTATATTTGAGTTAAATAGATTTATAAAGAAAGAGGTTGCTAAAAATAAATTAAAAAAAAATATAATAATTTCAAATCAAAATTTTGCTAATGTGGCTACGATAATATCATTAAACAAACTAAGAAGAATCAAAAAAATACTTATCGAAAGAAATCATCTAGATGAGCTTAAATATTATAACAATATAAAAGACTATATAAAAAAAAAGATTATATTATTCTTAATTAGAATCTATTATTCAAAAAGTGATGCTGTGGTAGGAATAAGTAAGAAATTAAGTATTGATTTGAAAAATTATATAAATTCAAAAGTTATAACTATTTATAATCCATCTCTAGAAGAAAATATAATCAGAAACAACAAAGTTAAAAAAATAGATATCAAAAATTCTAAGAAGATAATCTTAAATGTTGGTTTTTTTGAAAAACAAAAAGACCAAATGACAATTTTGAAATCTATTAATTTATTAAAGAATTATTATAAAAATTTTTTACTTATTCTTGTTGGCAGAGGGTCTGAATACGATAGTTTGAAAAACTATATAAGCAAAAACAATCTTAAAAAATATACAAAAATTTATGAAAAAGTGGAAAATCCAAAAATATTTTATAAAAAAGCTGACCTATTTGTTTTAAGTTCGATCTATGAAGGTTTGGGTAATGTTCTGGTTGAGGCTCTTAAGAATAGATGTCCTATTATTACCTCAAGCTGTAATTCTGGACCAATGGAGATTATTGATAATGGAAAATATGGTGACTACTTTTTACCAAAAGATTATAAAAGTTTATCAAAAAAAATTTTAAATCATTTTAAAAATCCAAAAAGATTAAAAAGAAAATCAAAAGATTCTTACAACCACATTAATAAATTTTCATTAAAAAAAAATATTAGTGAATTTAATAAATTGTTTGCTAAAATATGATTAATTAATTATTTCTAAAATTTTTTTTAAGAAATAATCTTTTCCTATTGATGAGTGACAATTCTGTAATATTGTTCTTGAATTATTAATTAATCTTTTTCTTAAATTTATGTCATTAATCAATATTTCCAAATTTTGATTAAAATTTTTAAAATTAAGATCATAAGATAAATATGTTTCACCTTCTTGGTAGATGTTTGGCCAAGTTTCAACATTAGACATATCGGCAGTCATAAATGTTGTTCCACAAGTAATTGCCTCGAACTCTCTATAACATACCTCACCCCAGCCGTACGCGCCAACACATACTTTGGAATTTTTCAAAAGTTCAAAATATTTTTTTTTATTTAATCTCCCTTCGATTATCTTATTTTTATTTGGTAAACCTTTTAAGATTTCCCTTAATTTTTTTCTTTGATAACCGACAGAATTTCTATAAAAATCAATGTTCATTAACGATATAAAATCATACTTTTTATTTCCTTCATTTGAATGTTCATAAAAAGGTAATTTAACATTATAATTTTTTTTATTTAAATACTTAAAATTTATAAGTTCTATAAAATAATTAATTCTTGAAAATTTTATATAATCAAAAAAAAAGGCAATACCAATGTTCCACCCTAATATTAATTTAGGAAGATATGAATAATTTAGTAATTCTTGGTTATAATCTTCGTGATCTTTGAGATTATAATTTTTGATATAATGTTGAGTATAAAATCTTCCACCCTCTAGTTTGTTTGAATAAATTTTTTTATCTTTATAAAACTGTTTTTTTACATACTTTTTTACAAAAGGAAGAACTTCGAATTGAGTAGTGCCTGCACTATCTCTCATATCAAACCAATATAAATTTTTATTTTTTAAATATATATTTTTTAAATAATCTAAATCAACACGATTGTTGAATTGGTTAAATGATCTAGAGTTCAAAAATAAGTGGTCAGCTTCAAAAAATCTGTCATTAAGGGACGGAAAAAAATCTACTTCTATATCTAAGTCCTTTAGATCTTTCTGAAATATAAAAAACCAATTCCAAAACCCATAATATAATCCTAGTCTTCTTGCTTCCTCATTTATAAGAATATGAATTTTTTGTTTCATAATAAATACTTTATATATAAATTAACTTTTTAGTTCATAAAAATGATAAAAAAAACTATAAATCTTGCAATTTATCTTTTAAGATATTTTTCAATAATTAACGCAAAATACCTTGTTACTTCCAAAATTAATTTTGGTTCAAAAGTATCAAATAATTTTTTTAAAAAAAAATTAAAAAAATCTAAGTTTTATTTTGAGTATGGTTCTGGAAACAGTACCATTTTAGCAAATCAACTAAGAAAAAAATTTATATCAATTGAGTCAGATAAAAGTTTTTTTAATTATTTAAAATTTAAAAAAAAATTAAGTAATTTAATATATGTTGATCTGGGTCCTACAAAATATTATTCGCATCCAATAATGCCCTATTTTCTTATAGAAAAAAAAATAAAATTCTACTGTAGTTATATAAATTCACTTTTTATAAAATTAAAAGTAATCCCAGATTTTATTTTAATAGATGGAAGATTTAGGGTCAATACGTGTTTAAATATATTAAACTTTTTATTAGAAAAAAAAATTAAAAAAAAAAATAATGATAATCATTGATGACTATCAGAATCGAAAAAATTATAAGATTTTAGAAAAAATTATAAAAATTAATAAAGTTGGAAGATTTGGAATAATTAAATATTTTAGTTACAAAAATTTGAATAAAAGAAAAATACAAAACTTAATTCTTAAAGTAAAAAAAGATGTTATGTAATAAATATTCAGAGGAATTATGTAATGTATAGTGAAAAAAGACAACAAATAAAATTGCAATACCTCTTAAAATATCGATATTTTTTATTCTATTTTCAATTTGTTCATTCATTAAAACAAAAATTTTATTAGTCTTCCAAACATAGATCTGGAATTAGTATTCCTTTTCTTTTGTTATCAAAAGAATATGGTGCCTCTATAAAATTATAATTTTTAAAGTCATACTCTTTTTTTAAAGAAAAAAGATCTTTCCGTTCTACAAAAATTATTAAACTTTTATCTGTTAGTTTCTCCTGAATAGTGTCTTTGATATTTATATCATAATGACGCAATAAAACTTCAAAGTATCTCTCATTTTTTATCCAATATAAATATTGTTTTGAAATTAAATATTTGTTAGCAATCATATAAATAAACCCGTCATCAGTATAATTTATAAACTCGTTGATATTTTTACATTCTTTTTTAATTAACATTACTTTTTGATCAAAAAAACTTAGTGTCGACCACGTTCTTTCTCTCCATTTTTGAGATTTAAAAAAACTTATATTTTGATTTCTAACATTTTCAGTAATGTCAGAAAATTTTGGGAAAAACTTATTATTTTCCGTTTTAATTGGTAATACGATATTACAAAATAATTGAAGTAGGATTAGATATGAAATTGGTTTTAGGTATTTTATTTTAAATTTTTCAATAAAAAAAATAATTGGAATAATTCCAATTATTGGTCCAGTAGAAAATCTAAAGATTGTAGGATTATGTATTGTTGTAAGAAATAGTAGTAAAGAAAGGATCGAAATTATAAAAATATCATTTTCTTTATTTGAAAAAAACTCTTCTTTAAATTTTTTTGAAACAAAATAAAAAGAAATTAATAAGTTAAAAATAAAAATGAATAAAAAAATATAGAAATAAGTTTGTGTAAATAAATTTTTTGAAAATAGTATATGAAAATATTCAATTATTAAGTTTAAAAAACTAATATTATAAATCTCTAAAAAAACCCCATTAAGTGTGAAGGTCTTTAACCAATATTCATGTAAAGAAAAAATAAACAAATAAATATGAAAAGTAAATAGAGGTAAAATAAAACCAAAAATGCAAATTAAAAATTTTTTATCTTTATAAAATTTATTTAAAAGAATATGTAAAAATAATACGAATATACTTAAATAAAAAAAATTTTCATAAACAAGAGAAGCTAAAGATAAAATAAAACTAAAAAAAAATATTCCTAAATTTGATCTATTAGACAGAAGAAATAACGATAAAGTTAATAAAAAATAAAACTGATAATTATACCAAGGATAATTTGCAAAAGGATGAATAAAAAAAATAAAAAAACAAATAAAAATGATATTAAAAAAACTCAAATATTTTTTTGCAGTAAGACAAATTATTAAATTACCAATTGAGAAAAAAAGTGAAGATGCATACATAAGATATATGACATCTTTTTCGAAAACAGATAATATAAAAGATTGAATTAATGTTGATAGGAAACCATAATGAATAAAAAAATCCTTATAAGGCAATAAGTCATTTTTTAATAAATTAATGGCACTTTGAGCTACAAGACCCCAATGAAAAGAATCATAGACAAATTGTGCTTGAAAAAAACTACCAAAATTACTTAAAAGAAAAAAAGTTATTAATACGAAAATTAAACTACTCTTATTTATTTCATACATTGAAGTTTATTTTTGTGTATCCAAACGATTAATAACTGGTTTGTACTTGGTTATAATTTTGTTAAGTAAATTTGAGTAATAATCAATTTCTTCCTGATTTAATTTTCCGTCACTAGCTTTTTCTAAAATATCATCAATTCTTAATATTATAAAATTATTTAACCTATCTGAATTAAGAAAAGAAATAATTTTATTTTCAGCATAGCTTCTTATAAAATTGAAAGAATATATTAACAAAATTAAAATAGTAAAAATTAATAATATATATTTTGTTTTCATTACAATATTAATTATATTATCTTTAAAGAAAAAAATATAAAAATCTTATTTCAAATGGATAAAAAAAAAATTAATTATAAAAGAAGAAATTTTATTAATTTTACTTTAAAAAGTTCGTTTTTTTTTGGGCTTTTTTTTTTAGTAAATATTAAGAAAAACGATTTACCAAAAAAAAAGTTGCATTGGATATTAAGTATCAATGACTTATGATAGTCAGTAATAATAAAGTTCTTGAAATCGCATACGATGTTATTATCTGTGGAAGTGGTCCAGCAGGAGTAGGTTTAGCAATTGATTTAGAAAAAAAAGGTATCAAATCTCTAATTATAGAAGCTGGTGATGAATTTTATAATGCAGAGTCTCAAAAAAAATATTCAGGAGAAGTAGTTGGAAATTTTCCTAAAGATTTAAGCTTATTAAGATTAAGTCAATTTGGTGGAACAACTGGACATTGGGGTGGAACTTGCCGACCTTTAGATGAGTATGATTTTTCTCAATGGCCAATTAAAAAAGATATATTAGATAAATTTTCTTACTCAACAAATAAATTTTTAAATGTTAAAAATAATTTTCGAGAAAAAAAAATTAGCTCTAATCTTAAAATTATTGAATTTCTTCAGTCAGATTTAAGGATATATGAAAAATATTTTGAACATATTAAAAAATCAAAAAATATATTTTTGTTATTAAATACTTCGATAATAAATATTAATATTAATAATAAAAAAGTTGATTCAATATTAATTAAATCTTCTTCAATTGAAATCACTCTCAAATCTAGATTTTTAATTCTCGCGTGTGGAGGAATTGAAAACTCTAGATTACTTTTGTGGTTTAGAGAGAATAATAAAAATTTATTAAAAAAATCACCTATAGGAAGTTATTGGATGGAACATCCATTTAAAATTATAGGTTCAGGAATAGCAAATTTTTCAAAAGTAAGAGAAAATTTTCAAAATGATTTTTTTGCTTTTGATAATTTTAGAAATTGGGGCAACTTTACAGTAAGCTTAGCACCAACAAATGAAATGATAATAAAGAAAAAAATACTTAACTCTGGTGTATTTTTAACTCTTCACGATAGAGATAACAATAATTTAAAAAATAATATAAAAGATCTTTTATGTGTTGCACCAAAACTGTCAACTCAGATGTTAAAATTATTTGATAAAAGATTATTATGTGGATTAAGTTTAAGCTCTTCTTGGGAACAAGATGCAGAGAATTTTAATAAAATTACTTTAATAAATGAAAAAGATATTTATGGAATTCCAAAAGTTAGGTTGAGTTACAAATTATCTAATAAATCTTTAAATACTGCAAAAAAAATGGTTAATGAAATTGGTGAATACTTTATTGCAAAAAATCTTGGGAGAATAGCATTGTCCCAAGAAATTTTGGAACCTGAAAAATTTATCACTGAAGCTGGTTATCATCATTTAGGTGGAACTAGAGCTGGAAAAAATGAAAATGACTCAGTTGTTGATAAGGATTTAAAAATATTTGGCACTGAAAATTTTTATGTTCTCGGAAGCTCAGTTTTCCCAAGTGGAGGTCATGCTAATCCTACATATACAATTATTCAACTTTCATTGAGGTTATCTGATCATTTGAGTAAAAAGATTTTACAAATTTAATTTTTTTTTAATCCTCCAGATTTTAAATAGGCCTAATAAAGAGGTTAAAATCTCTTTAATTGTAACATTACTCACACCTTTCACTCTATTAACAAAAATCGTGCTTACTTCATCTACTTTAAATCCATTATAATACAATTGCATTAATATTTCTGATAATACGATGTAACCGTCGCCTATTTTACCACAATTATCTGTAACAAAATTTGCTGCTTTAAATGAATATATTCTATATCCATTTGTATAATCACTTACTGGTACTCTAAGTAAAAATTTGGTTAATTTATTTGAAAGATTTGATAAAATTTTCCTATTAAGACTCCAATTTCTAATTTGACTATTTTT